>JAEHJW020000707.1_pt1 | contig 14464 bp, 16 predicted proteins | sample 9271431 | NCBI WGS metagenome assembly JAEHJW02
CTGCTCGACCAGCAGGCCGAAATCTTCCGCTCCCCGAAACCCTCCGACGTGCTGGTGCAGGCCTACTGGCAGGCCCTCACCGATGTGCCGATCGAGGCCGTGCAACGCTGCGGCGCGCTGCACCTGAAGCGCGGGAAGTTCTTTCCCAAACCCGTGGAGCTGCGGCCGAAGGACATCCCGCCGTACGAGAACACCGGACCAGGCCCGACCTTCGAGGCCGACCAACGGCGCTCAATCGCGCTGTGGGACGAACGGCTACGCGTGGATCCGGCCCGTGCGAAGTGGCACCTGCTCTGCGCCTATCTCGCTCGCACCGATTGCGAAGATCCGGCCAGCATCGTGTACGCGGAGCGCATCGCGTTTTGCCGTGCCGCGGCACATCGGCTGCTCGCCGAGTTTGGGCCGTTGGGACCTGTCGCTGACACGCACTGCATGCACGCTGCTTCACGACTGCTCGGGGGCGCCTCGATCCATGCCGGAGTCGTGGCATGACCCGTCCCAATGGTCAACCCACGACTGCCCGTCACTGGCTCACTCCCGCGCTGTTTTCGGGCTCGCCGGGACGCGATACGAGGCTCGGCCCATCCTGCCGATGCGTGCGGTTCAATCCGTATTCGCGCTTGAGCCGATTTCTCGCCACGCCGCTACCCATGTCTAGGGTCGGTCACGATCTCGGCCCTGCGGCGATCCTATGCGGTTCTGGCCGCGCTCGTGACGGTCTGAAATGGCCCGTATCCCCCCCTCCAACCTGGAGCCCGACATGATCAAAATCGACTCTGTTTGCAGCATCGCCAAGACCTTCACCGCGCGCGCCGACAAGGACGAGTCCGGCGCGCCGACCACCACCGCGAAACTGAAGTTCAGCGAGCTGTACGTGGATCGCGATACGGTGGACGAGCTGCTCGGCGAGCCGATCGGCTGGTGCCAGGGCACGCTGTTCGACGAGAGCGGAGCCCCGCGACGTCGGTACGGCATCACCGTCTACGGCCGGCTCCTGCGCGTCTCCGGCACCGTGACCGGCCCAAAGGATCGCCCTACACTTGCGCTCCTGCAGGCCGAACTCAGCGACTTGTACCTCACCCTGATCCCGCTCGGCGCGCTCCTCGAAGGCACGTTGACCTGGGCGGCACGCGGGGATGAGGTCGAGGACTGTGCCGATCTCCTCGGCAAGACCTGCGCGGCGAGTTGGGAAGTCACGGACGGCGGACAGGCTGACCTGTTCGACCCAACGAGCAAAGCCGGTGCCGCGGCAAGTGCGGAAACCGATCGCATCCTGTCGGGGATGGGTAGACCGCAACCGGGTGCGCAGTGACCTGGACTCGCATCAGCGCATGGTCCCAACTCTCGGACTGCGGTTGCTACGCCGTCACCGCGGAGTTGTCTTACGGCCGCTACTGCTTCGACGCGTGGCGGCTCAAGCCGATGCCGAGAACATGCCTCGGTACTTCCAGGGATGTTGCCGAAGCGCGGGCATTGTGCGAACGGGACGTGGTTTCGCGTGGAACCAGTGCGCAGGCGCTTCCATGACCCTCCACCGCCGCGCCGCGAAACGCGACACCGCCGAAGCTGGGATCGTCGCGGCCCTGCGCAGCATCGGCTGCGATGTCTGGCTGCTGTCCACGCCGTGCGACCTGCTCGTGAGGCGCCATACGTGGCCACCGGGGCAGTTCATGGCCCTCGAAGTCAAGTCCCTCGTGCGCAAGGCGGACGCGCGCCAGAAAGCGCAGACCCAGTTCCTCCACACCACCGGGACGCGCATCGTGCGGACACCGGAGCAAGCGATTGAAGCGATACAAGGAAAATCACTGCATTCAGTGCAGAAGGTGCCCCCATTGAAGCGGTGAGCCCAGGAGATCGAAGCGTATGACCGTTACCCTCCGTGACGTCCAGCGATTCGCCGACGAGCAAGGCTTCACGTATCGGCGTAGCTCGGGCGGTCACTGGATTTTTGCCGATCCCCTCAACCGTAGTAACAACCCGAACTACCGCACCGTCACGGTGAGCGAGCCGCAAAAACACACCGAGGGCCTGCGCCCCAGCGCCTTCGCCGATCTTGCGCGAATGGGCATGAAGATCGCCTTCGTGGCCCCTCGCCGCCCCAACCAAGCCATTTCCCCGCAACCGAAGGAATCAACCATGGCAGCGCCGCCGTCTCTACCGAATACACCACGTCCTCAATCCATCTCGGAGCTATGCAAGGCCGCCAACGTGCGCATCAGCGAGACGATCGGCAAGCTCAGCGAATTGGAGTCGCTTCTCGGCCGTATCGAAAGCGAGAGCGCCGCGAACGAGAAGCTGCGCGCGCTGTTCAAGGAGCTCAACCGAACCCTGTGAAAAATCCCCTCGGGCTGTAGGGCAGCCCCGAGGGGACAGCTACGTGCTGAATGTGGCGTCGCATCCCCATTCTAGCCGTAGGACTGCCATGACCGCACACCTTTCCCCCCAACTGCGCTGGGTCGATACCGCCCTCGAAGCCTGGGCTCGCTGGGCTCACCAAGGCGCGCAGCAGATGGGCTGGCCTCCCGTCAGCATCCTGGGACGCCTCGCCGACGAAGGTTTCACTGGTGCCGCACATACCGCCCACGTCCCGGAAATTCCGGAATCCGTGCTCGCCACGGAACGCGCACTGCTGCGCCTCAAAGCCATCGAGCGCAAAGTCGTCGTCAAGCACTACGTGAACTGGCAGCCCGTCGAGGTCTCAGCCCGCGCCTGCCACATGAGTCCGGGACGGTTCATGACCCTGCTGCACCGCGCACGCCGTGACATCGGCGCATACCTCGAAGGGGCTGCTTGCCTTACACGGCAGGAAGGCTCATAAGCCCATCGTCACGATGTTGACCTCGCAATCTCCCCCGCTACCCCGGCTCGTCCGGGGTTTTTTTTATGGCACTCAGCCCACACCCTGACGAAATCGCCCGCCGCGCGGAACTGTTCATCGAAGCCTATGCCGCTACCGGCAACGGCGAAGGCTCCGCCGTGGTTGCGGGCTATTCCCCGGGCAGAAGCGCCCGGGAAGCCGCCACGAAATTCCTCGCTCAGCCTGAGATTGGCTCGCGCGCGCGGGAAGCTCGGGACTCGTTCGTGGGTGCCCAGGCTGCCGAATTCGCCCGCCAGGCTGCGCGTATTCGCGTCTACGCCGCGGACGCCATCGAGAGCCTGCGGGATGTCGCCCTGAACTCGAAGTCCCATATGGCGCGTGTGAGCGCCGCCATAGCCCTGGCGGACCGTGCCGGCCACAAGCCGGTGGAGCACGTCGTCGCCGATATCAACGAAAAGCGCACGACGCGGGAGCTACCGGATGCAGACCTCGAGCGTATCGCCTTCGGAGGCAGCTCGGGAACTGCTGATCCGTCGCCGGGCACGCACTGATGTCTGCGCGTACGCCCGCGCCATCGAGGTGCCGGGGCGCCCGGTGGGTGATGACGAGGACGCGGAGTTCTTCGTCACGACCGAGACACCGCTCGCTGCGCATCATGTCCTGCTGCTCGAGGCGATGGAGCGCGTCAGCCAGACCCGTCACGGTCGGCTCATGGTGTTCATGCCGCCTGGTGCCGCCAAGAGCACCTACGCCTCGGTGGTATTCCCGAGTCGCTTTCTCGGGTCTGCCCCTGGGCGGCGGCTGATTTTGGCGAGCTACGGCGCCGACCTTGCCCGCAAGATGGGGCGCCGCACGCGCTCCATCCTGCAGCAGCCACGCTACCGCGCGATTTGGGGCTGCGGCTTGAGTCAGCATTCCCGCGCCGCCGAGCAGTTCCTGCTCACCAACGGCAGCGAGTACATGGCGGCCGGCCTACTCTCCGGCATCACTGGCAACCGGGCCGATGGCGTCATCATCGACGACCCCGTCAAGGGTCGAGAGGACGCCGACAGTCCCGGCATGCGCGACAAGACTTGGGACGCATACGCCGACGATCTCAAGACCCGCGTGCTGCCCGGCGGCTGGATCGTGTTGGTTCAGACCCGCTGGCACCAGGACGATCTCGCTGGCCGACTTCTACCAACAGGATGGAACGGCGAAAGCGGGGTTTTCCGCTGCACCGATGGCATGGATTGGCAGGTGCTCTGCCTGCAGGCGAAGTGCGAGACGGATTCCGATCCGATCGGTCGCGCTCGAGGCGACTACTTGTGGCCGGAGTGGTTCGATGCTCGGCACTGGGCACAGTTCGAGGCGATGCCGCGTACCTGGCAATCGCTCTACCAGCAGCGTCCGGCACCGCTCGAGGGAGCACTGTTCAAGCCCGACGGGCTGCAGATGCTCGATGCCGAGCCCGCTGGCGTCGATTGGGTGCGCGCTTGGGATTTGGGCGCTACAGCCGATGGCGGCGATCCAACCGTCGGCGTCAAGCTCGGGATGTGGAACGACCATCCCGTCGTGGCCGATGTGGTACGGCTACAAGGCTCGCCGGACGAAGTCGAGCGCGTCATGTTAGCTACGGCTTCCCGCGACGGTGTGCGCGTCACCATCGATCTGCCGCAAGACCCGGGACAGGCCGGGAAGGCGCAAGTCGCCTACCTCACGCGACGTTTGAATGGGCACCACGTCGTTTCCTCTCCCGAGACAGGCGACAAAGTGACACGCGCCGAACCGCTGGCCTCGCAGGTCAACGTCGGGAACTGCTACCTCGTGCGCGGGGAGTGGAACCGCGCCTTTATGGACGAACTCAGAGTGTTTCCCAACGGCACGCATGACGACCAGGTGGACGCTGCGAGCCGCGCCTTTGCGCATTTCGTGATGCCCAACAATACCGGCATCCTCGAGTACTACCGCGCGCAGACCGATCAACTCAAGGCCGCTCGCACGAACTGACCCGATGCCGAACGTACCCGCCAACGCCCGCGTTACGCCGCTGAAGGATGTCGCCGACGCCGCACGCAAGACGGGCTTCATCGGCCGCGTCTCGCAGGCCGTGCGCTACGTCATCGCCGGCATCCAGCCCGATACCTGGATGTCGCCGGAGCAGCCGTACCAGGCCTCCGAGCCTTCAACCGCTGGGCGCCAGTTTGATTATCCGGTCGGCGCGAACCTGTTCTACACCCCGCGCGGGACGGAACTCACCAGCTTTCAGCAGCTGCGCGCGTTGGCGGACAACTGCGATATCGTGCGCCTCGCCATCGAGACGCGGAAAGACCAACTCGCGGCGTGCGCGTGGTCGGTCGGGAACGTCCAGCCGGACAAGGATGCACCGGACGATCCCGCGACGAAGGCCGTGCTCGAGGCGCTGCGCAAGCCCGACGGCCTGCACTCCTGGCAGGCGTGGCTGCGGATGCTGCTCGAGGAGCTGCTCGTCATCGATGCGCCGACCATCTACCACAGGAAGACGCGCGGGAACGGTCACTACGCTTTCGAGCTGCTCGATGGCAGCACGATCAAGCCGTTGATTGATGCCGGTGGCCGCTCGCCACTTCCTCCCAATCCTGCCTACCAGCAGATCCTCAAGGGTCTGCCGACCGTCGATTACACGCGGGACGAGTTGATGTACCTGCCGCGCAATCCGCGCGTCCACAAGTTCTACGGCTACTCGCCCGTCGAACAGATCCTGTTGACGGTCAACATCGCGCTACGTCGCGCGGTGAGCCAGTTGGAGTACTTCACGGAGGGCAGCGTACCGGCAGCCTTCGCCACGGTCCCACCGGGCTGGACGCCGCAGCAGATCGCGCAGTTCCAGGAGTACTGGGACACGTTGGTGGAGGGCGTTCAGGCGCGTCACCGGCAGGTCCGATTCGCACCCGACGGTTCCAAGATCACGCTGATGCGGGAAGCTCCGCTTCAGGACGTGTTCGATGAATGGCTCGCGCGGATCGTCTGTTTCGCGTTCTCCATCCCGCCGACGCCATTCATCAAGCAGATGAACCGCGCCACCGCGCAGCAGCAGAACGAGACTGGCCTCGCTGAAGGGTTGACGCCGTTCAAGATCTGGGTCAAGGAAGTCGTTGACCACCTCATTCAGGTCAAGCTCGGACAGCCGCAGCTCGAATTCCGCTGGATGGATGCCACGCCGGTCGATCCGGCCGAGCAGGCCACCATACTGTGTGGCTATCAGAAACAGGGCAACTACAGCGTCAACGACATCCGCGCCAAGCTGGGCGAAGAACCGATCAACGAAGCCTGGGCGAACGCGTACGTCATCATCACGGCCACGGGCGCGACGCCATTGGCCGACCTGATCCAGCAATCGCACATCGCGGTACAGAACGCACTCGCGCCACCCCCAGACCCCACGAAGGGCAAGCCCAAACCGGGCGAGCCTCCGGGTGACGGCGTTGCGAAGCCGGGCAAGACGCCGACCGCAACGAGCGATGATGAGCCGGCGCAGAAGATGGCAGCCGCGCCCGATGATGAGCCGCTCGATGCCCACGGCTCCGCGATCCGTTCCGCACTGACGACCGCGCTCGCGGTGTGCGGCGAAAGTGTGTCGCGCGGCCTCACCGCTGCGACCAAAGCGGCCGACGGTGGCAACGGCTCGAAAGGCAAAGCGCGTGAAACTGCCGACGCGTATGCGGCGCAAGCAGACCTTTCCGGCCTGACACTTGCATTCGATGACACCAGGGACGCGCTCGAGGCGGTGGCTGCAGACGGCGCCCGCCACACCGTCGCGCAGCTCGTACAGCACGATCCTGACTTGGCGACAGAACTACGCCAAAGCGGCATCGACTGGCTGAACCACGAGGACCCACGCGCGATTGCGTGGGCTGGAGAACGGGCGGCAGAACTCATCAGCTCCGCCGGCGACGGCGGCATGCTGACGACCGCGACGCGCGACATGATCCGCACCACCATCACGCAGGGCCTCGAAGCGCACCAGACACTCGCCGAGATCGCCGACACGCTGCAGAACGCCTACGCATTCAGCGAGGCACGCGCCGAGTTCATCGCGCGCACCGAGGTTCGGAACGCGCGGGGCAACGGCGCATTTTTCGGCGCCTCGGCTGCCAAGATGGAGCAGAAACGATGGCTGCTCTCGAACGACGAGGGCGTGTGCCCGCTCTGCTCGGCGAATGCCGCGCAAGGCTTTATTCCGATCCACACCGCGTTTTCCTCCGGCAACATGGCGCCTCTTGCCCACCCGAGGTGCCGATGCGATGCGGGTTACCGACGCAAACCGAAAGAGGGTTGAGACATGCAAATCTTCGCACGCATCACCAAGGTCGACGAAGCGACCGGCAAGGTGTACGGCCGCGCTGTTCAGGAAGTTCCGGACCGCAGCGGGGAGATCTTCGACTACGAGACGAGCAAGCCGAACTTCCTCAAGTGGAGTACGGACATGGCGAAGGCAACCGACGGCAAGAGCCTCGGGAACGTCCGCGCCATGCACGGCAAAGTGGCTGCCGGCAAACTCTCTGAACTGACCTTTCTTGACGCGGAGAAGGCAATTGATATTTGCGCCGAAATTGTGGACAAGACCGAGCGCGAGAAGTGCGTCAAGGGAGTGTACACCGGCTTCTCCGTCGGGGGTCGTTACGCGAAGAAGTGGACCGACGAGGCCAACAAGGCGTTGACTCGTTACACGGCGGACCCGGTCGAAATCTCCCTCGTCGATCTGCCGTGCATTCCGACGGCGCAATTCACGGTGGTCAAGGCGGATGGCAGCGAGGAGCTTCGCAAGTTCGAGACCACGACCGCATCGGATTCCCTCGAGAAATGGGCGGACGGCCTCAGCGATGCGGACGCCGAGGCGCTGCTTGAGAAGATCAAGCGGCGCAAGAACGTCGATCCGAAGGAAGGCGAGCACAAGTACGGCGATGTCGAGTACGCCGACGAGAAGAACAAGAAATACCCCATCGATACGGCCTCTCACATCCATGCCGCGTGGAATTACATCCACATGCCGCGGAACGCCGCGAAGTACTCCCCGGAGGACGTCGCGACCATCAAACGCAAAATCGTCGCGGCGTGGAAGGCGAAGGTGGACAGCAAGGGCCCACCGGAGGCCGAGAAGTTTGCCACCGTGTGCGATGACCTCGCCAAGCTCGCCGACAGCGATGAGAGCTGCGAGGAGGTTCTCACGGGCCTCTTCGGCGAGGAGTTCGCCAAGGTCGGCCGGAAACACACCCGCAAGATGCGGGAACACCGCAAGATGCTCGGCGAGCACTTGGCGAAGGCGAAGGAACACTTGGACGCACTCGGTGCGGACGATCCCGCAGACGGTGACGGTGACGAGGGCGCGGAGAAACTGGCCAAGGCTGCGGGCGATCTCGCCAAGGTCACGACCGAGCGCGACGAGCTGAAGAAGCAACTCGCCGAGATCGACGCCGTCGCCGCAGACCTGAAGAAGGCGCTCGAGGCGCAACCGCTACCTGCGAAGGGCGCCCTTACCGCAGTCGAGAAAACCATGGGGCTCGTCACCCCCGGCACGACGGACCCTGACCCGGTCACCAAGGCTGACGGCAGTATCGATCACGCCGCCACAGCGCTCAATCTAATGAAAGCCGTGTACGGCCAACGCCGCACCGTCTGACCCTCACTCACCGTTCACACCACGAGCCGCCTTCGGGCGGCTTTTTTGTTTCTGACCAGCCCGCCGCGTGCGGGTTTTTTTACACCTGGAGTTTGAAATGAACCCGACCGCAGACACCCTGAAGCTCTTGAAAGACGCTTACACCGGGGGCCTGGCGAAGGCTGGCAACACGGTCACCACCGCCACCGGCCTCGTCGCCTACGACTTGCAGGCGCCCGCCAAAAACCTCTACCCCCTGATCACCATCCTCGCCAAGCGCATCCCGCGCGTGAAGGGGAAGGGCGGCACGGCCACGAACTGGCGCCAGGTCAATTCCATCACCGGCTCCGGCTACGACAGCTCGGGCTGGGTGCCGGAAGGCCAGCGTGCGGGCGCCATGAGTCTTTCCACCGCGAATGTTGCGGCCACCTACGCCACGCTCGGCGAGGAAGGTGCGCTGACGTTCGAGGCGCAGTCCGCCGCTGCGGGCTTCGAAGACGAGCGCGCGCGCACTTCGATTCGCGTGCTGCAGAAGGCGATGCTGAAGGAAGAGGCCGCCATCCTCGGCGGCAACGCCACGCTCGCCCTCGGCACCGCGAACACCCCGACGCTCTCGGCTGCCGGCTCCGGTGCCACGTTGCCCGCGGCCACCTATAGCGTGATTGCGGTCGGCCTCACCGTCGAAGGATATCTCAACTCCTCGGTGGCGAATGGCGTCGCGACCAGCAAGACGGTGACGGGCCAGGACAACCTGACCTTCAACCTCAATGGTGGCAGTGGCATGAAGTCCACCAACGCCACGCTGGCCGTGACGCTGGGACAGACCCTCACCGCGTCCGTCGTGCCGAAAAACGGCGAGATCGGCTGGGCCTGGTTCGTCGGACTTGCCGGCAGCGAAGTGCTGCAGGCCATCACCACGGTGCCGACCCTCGCTCTGAGTGCCCCGCTCACCACGGGCACCCAGGCCGCGACCGCCATCACGGCCGACAGCTCGACAAACCCGAACACGGCCTACAACGGCCTGATCACGAGCGCGCTCGCTTCCGGCACCGCGTACGTGAAGCAGTTCAACGGCGCCGTGATGACCGCGTCCGGGCGCGGCACCGTCGTCGAGATCGATGCCATGCTGAAGGCGCTCTGGGATCAGCGTCGCGTCAGCCCGTCTATCCTTCTGGTGAGCAGCCAGGAGCAGATGAACATCACCAACAAGGTGCTGCAGGGAGGCACCAGCGGCAGCCCGGCACCGCTCCTGCGTCAGAACGTCAGCATCGGCGCCGACGGCCAGATCAGCGCGGGCCAGGTTGTCAGTCACTACTACAACCCGTTCACGTTGGGCAGCGGCCAGATGATCCCGGTCCTTCTGCACCCGAACGTGCCGCCGGGCACCATTCTGGCGTGGGCCGAGGATCTGCCGACGCAGTACCAGAACAACAACGTGCCGAACGTCGCGGAAATGCACATCCGCGAGGAGTGGCGCGACATCGAATGGCCGCTCGTGACCCGCAGCTACCAGCACGGTATCTACGTGCAGGAAGTGCTGGCCGTGTACGCGCCGTTCGCGATGGCGGTTCTGTCCGGGATCGGCAACGGCTGATCGGCATCCACCACCACGCCGGGGCGTCCGTTTCGCTCCGGCGTGTTGGAGAGCCAGATATGGCAGACGCCACCAAACCCGTTCCCATGCGCGGCCCGAAGGACTGTGCCTCTACGCTGTCGGTCGGCGGCAAGACCATCACGGCAGACAAGTTCGGCGTATTCGCCATCCCTGCGGAGGCTGTCGAAACGCTTCTGCGCCACGGCTTTAAGGCTGTTGAGCAGAAATCGTGACCCTGCTCTGCGCTCTTGCCGACGTTCAGACCTACATCGGCACGACGGACAACAGTACGGCAGCGGTGATCGAGCAGTTGATCGAGAACGCATCCGCGTTCATCGAGCGCTACTGCAATCGCATCTTCGCGGTCACCGCTTACACCGAGACGCGAAACGGGAACAACCGCGCCCGCCTGTTGTTGAACAACGCGCCCATCGTGGCTGTCAGCAGTGTCAGCATCGAGGGGATCGTGGTCCCGCAGTCAACCGGGGCGCAAGTTGCAGGCTGGGTAGCCGATACTCACACCCTCTACCTGCGCGCAGGGTCAGGTTTCTCGATCTTCCCGGAAGGCGTGCAGAACGTTGCCGTCTCCTACACGGCAGGGTTCAACACGGTTCCGGCCGATGTCGCACAAGCCTGTATCGAGTTGATCGCGTTCAAGCTCGCGAAGCGCAACCGCATCGACAAGAAGAACGAAACGCTCGGGCAGCAGCAGACCATCGGCTTCGATACTTCCGACATGCCGAAGTCGGTCGCCACCGCATTGGCCTCTTACCAGCGCTTCACGGTCTGGTAATGCTCGAATATCGCGTCACGGGAGCGGCTGAGGGGATCGAACACCTCGGCGCGGTGCGGGCAAAAGTGCGCCTCAACGTTCGGGAAACGCTCGATGCCTGGGGAACTGAACTTGCCGGCTACATCAAGGCCGCGAAGCTCTCGGGCCAAGTGTTGAATCGACGCACTGGCTTGCTCTCGGGGTCGGTGCATCCGCTTCTCGAGGAAAGCGAACAGGGCATCGTCGGCGGTTCCGGCGCCGGTGCCGGCGTGCCCTATGCCCGTATCCATGAATTCGGCGGCACGATCCCAGCGCATGAAGTCGTGGCGCGCAACGCGCAGGCATTGGCGTTCACGGTGGATGGCGTCTTGCGCTTCGCCAAGCGGGTACAGATCCCGGACGTGGAAATGCCGGAGCGCTCTTACATGCGTTCCAGTTTCGCGGAGAAATCTCCCCAAGGACTCGAGGAACTGCGCGCTGCGGTGCGCGAGGCGCTCGTGCCGTGACTTCCTTGGAGACCGTCTTTGCCGCGCTCTACGCGCAGCTTTCCGGCGTCGCGACCTTCGCCACATCGGGGCGCCGCCTGGTGAATGTGCAGGACCTGAACCCGGAACAGTTTCCGGCAGCGTTCCAACTCGAAGGGAAGCAGACCTGGAAGTTCACCCCGAATGCGCCCCCGGTCCTGACACTGCGCGCGACGTGGGTGTTGTACACGTTCCAGACCGATCCCAACGCCGCGCAATCGACGCCGCTCAATCTGCTGCTCGATGCCGTGCGCAGCGCGCTGCAGCCGCTCGGAGGTCAGATCAAGCAGACCCTCGGCGGTCTCGTGGAATACGCAGCCATCGACGGCACCGTCGACATTTTCGAGGGCGTGCTCGGTGAACGCGCCGTCGCCCTCGTGCCCATCACCCTCGTAATGCCCGGCTGGTAGCCGGCGGAGATCCTCATGTCCGAACTCACCTCATTCGCCGCGAAGGCGAAGGACGAACTGCGCGCGCTCGAAACGGATGCGGAATCCATCGCCAAGCGCGTGCAGGCAGCCATTGATCGCTGGTACGAAGCGCATTTCCACCGCGCCGTCGCGACCAACACGCAGCCCCTCCCGGCGAGCGATAAGGCGGCGCTCCACGCCGCCGTCGCGGACGCCCTCCAGCCCGCGAAGGAGTAATTGAGATGACCATGAGTGCAAATTACGCCAGCTTCGGCTCCGGCGTGCTGATCGCCAAAACCCCCACCGGAATCGTGCCCTTCGGCGCGCTGCAGGACGTGCAGTTCGAGATCGCCGGTAAGAACGAGGAACTCTATGGGCAGTACCAGAGTCCTCTCGCCGTCGCTCGCGCGCAGGTGAAGTACTCCGCCAAGGCGAAGACCGGGTATATCTCCGGGCCGATCTACTCCGCGCTGTTCTTCGGTGTGACCGCATCGGTCGGAACCGTGCATCTGGCGTACCAAGAGGCCGACACGATCCCGGCTGCGACGCCGTTCACCGTCACCGTGGCGAACGCGGCCAAGTTCGTCGCGGACTTTGGTGTGGCATATGCCTCGAACGGCGTGCAACTGCAGCCGGTCACGGGAACGCCGACCACGGGCCAGTACAGCGTGGACGTTGCGACGGGTGTCTACACGTTCGCTGCGGCCGATACCGGCCTCGGCGTGCTGGTGAGCTACACCTACTCCGACGCCACCAACGGGTCCACCATCGTCGTTCCGAATCAGCTCCAGGGCGTGCAGCCGACCTTCTCGGTGATCCTGCAGCGGTCCTACAACGGGACCGGGGAGCGCTTCTTGCTCAACTCCTGCATCAGCTCGAAGTTGTCGCTCCCGACGCAGATGGCGAAATTCGGCATCAGCGAGATGGACCTCGATGCGTTCGCTCCGAACGGCGCGAGCCCGCTCAGCATCTACACGGACGCTTGATATGCGCGGTGTGATCGTCAAGGTCCTGAACGGCGAGTATGTGGTGCCGGGGGTGACGCTCCGGCTCCACTTCGATCACGAGCAGGCGCTCGAGGCGCTGGGAGCTGCGAGCACCGTACCTCCCAAGGAGGCCAACCGGCTCCTGCTCGACTTCGCGCTCGCCATTCTGCGCCAGAACTACCCCGCGCTCACCCGCGACGAACTCATCGACACGGCCGGGATGGCCGATCTCGGGGCGATCATCGGGGCGGCATTGCCGCAATCGGGGTATTCGCGCGGCCCTTTGGCCCGAGCGGTGAGCGCCGGGAACGGCTCACCCGCGCCGAACTCGTCGGCTGGCTCGTCAATGCCACCGGCTGGCGACCCGCCGCCATCCTCGACGGGCTGACCTGGCAGGACGTGGCCGATCTCGCCGGCTACTGGGGGAAGCATCCCCCGACGCAGTGGCTCATCGAGGGCTGGATGCGCGCGCAGGGCTACCTCGAGCCGGCTCAACGCCACGAAATGACCGACGACGAACTGCGAGCTTTTGCAAGCGGCGGATAGCAGCAGACCATGGCCACCTACGACGAAGAAATCCGGGTCGCAATCATCGTCACGGCCGATGGCGTACAAGCCGGGACCGATCAGGCCGCTGTCGCCATCGAGGACTTCAATACCCGTATCACCGCGGCGCAGAGCCAAGCCGCGGCGGCGTATACCGCCTCCCAGCAGGCCTGGGTGGACGCTCAGGCCCGCGTCTCGCAGGTGCTGGCCGACATGCAGTCGGCGAGTGTCGCGCAGATCACGGGCGCGTATGAGGCCCTCAATGCGGCGCGGGATGCCAATCTCGCCAATGCACAAGCGTACCTGGCCGAACTATCGACGGCGCAGCGGTCAGCCCTAGGGGTCGAGGACTACGCCGCTCAGGGGGCCGCACAGTCGCTTGCAGAGCAGGTCATTGCGGAGCGTGCGGCAGCCGAGGCCGCATACGAGGCCAGTGCGGCGCAGCTCGAGGAAGCCGGCGCGCTGGATGCCGCCACGGCCGCGGCCGACGCGGAAACCGCAGCGGAACTCGAGAACGCCGGGGCGAAGGTCGTCAATCGGGGTGCCACGATCGGCCTCGCCGAAGCGGTGGGCGGACTCGCCCGCGGGAACGTCGGCATGGCCGCCTACGGGATGGCCCGGATGGGGATCGCCAGCCGCATGATGGCCGCGCTGATGACCCCGGCCGGCCTCACCGTCGCCGGGCTCACCGCTGCCCTGGTGGGCTTCGGAGTCGCTGCGGTCGAAGGCGCACTGCAGTCGCAGCGCCTCGCCGATGCGCTACTTGTGACCTCCGATGCCTCGGGCCAGACCCTGGGCCAGCTCCAGGCAATGGCTGGGCAACTCGCCACCGGGGATACCACCATCGGGGACGCGCGGGATGCCATTCTGGCGCTGGCGCAGTCCGGCCGTTTCACCGGCGACTCGTTCCGCCAAGCCGCCGCAGCGGTCGTGGACTTCGCGAGCTTGACCGGCCAGAACACGCAGCAAGCCTCGAAGTACGTCGAACAGCTCGCGACCGCGACGACGCAGCAGCTCATCAAGGCGAACGAGCAGTACCACTTCCTCACACTGGCTCAGTTCACCCAGATCGAGAACCTGCGCAAGGAGGGCAAGCAGGCCGAGGCGACGGAAGCCATCATGGATGCCTTCTACGGCGCCATGCACAGCCGCGCCCAAACCGCTATCGCGGATGAAGGGTATATCGCCCGTGGCTGG
>JAEHJW020004383.1_pt1 | contig 14464 bp, 25 predicted proteins | sample 9271431 | NCBI WGS metagenome assembly JAEHJW02
CACCTAAAGAATAGGGCGTGGGAGTTAGAAACATTCCTGTAACTCCAAGCAATAAACAGAATATAGCAACCGCCAAAAGAATTTTCCTAAACATAAACCCTATGTTCTACAAAAACATCGCCGTCCATACCGGAATACGCGCTGCTGTATTCCTTTTTTTCTTGAATTGGCAAATTTTTATAAACGATAAAATACATTCCGTCCACTTTCTCGGGATAAATACCGTCCACCTTATACCTTAAGCCGTTTTTAATTATGCTTTTAGTTTTATATTCCCTGAATGCGAAACTATAATCCTTTTTGCCGTATTTTTTTCTAAACCATGCTATTATTTCTTTGATATTGCTCATTTTTCCTCCGTTATTTTACGACCGATATTGCGCTTCTTCTGTCTATGCCTTTAATTTCTATGACTTCCGTCATAGCTATGATTCTCGAAGCTATCTTATCGTTCAAATTCTTTCTTATTTCTTCAAGCGAATAATTTGACGTTATCACGGTCTGCTTATCCTCTTCATATCTTGAATTTATTATTACGTATAAAGTCTGTATTACCCAGTCCGAAGGTTTTTCCGTCCCAAGATCGTCCATTACTAAAATTTCCGGCTTAACGTATTTTTTAATCAAATCCATTTCCTCTACCGTTTCGCTCTTAAAAGCTCCGCGTATATTTAAAAGCATAATCGGAACAGATACAAACAGTCCGATATTATCCTGAAGCCTGTATTTCCCGTCATATCCGTAAGCAGGTTCAGAATTTAATATAACGTGTTTCAAAAAGCTGACTGCCAAATCCGTTTTTCCTGTCCCGACCGGACCGTGAAAATAGTAACCGGATTTAATATTTAATTTCTGCGCATTACTCTTAGGCGATAAAAACCTCTTTGGGACACCGATTTTAGAAAGAATATTCTGGATATTTTTTTCCAACCCTGACTTAAAACGACTCAATTTCTCGGCGTCGGTTTCATTTTGTTCTTCAATAACCTTAAAATTTTTAATTATTTCTTTAATTTCAATAGGCTGTTCCATGTTAACCTCCTGTCACCCATACTTCGCCGGTCACGTTATCGATATGGGTAGTTTTAATGTTTTTATATTTAGAATTATCCTCTTCGGGCTTTGGAATCTTACTTTTGGCATTAAGATAAATTTCAAATTTCTTCGGTCTAAATAGCGTCGTAGGATTTAAATATTGGTTCATATTCTCGTCGTTAAGCCATTCTGCAGTTTTTTTATCTATCACGGTTTTAAGCTGTTCTACCGTAAAGCCGTCTTTCAATCTTCCCGATATGTTTTGAATATTATTCTTATTTTTAGCGCTGAAGTTTTTATTCGTTTTAAGATTTAAATAATCAAGAATTTCTAAAGCATTTTTAAAAATAAGAGGAGATTCCCCCTTTTGGGGGAATGGGGGGGTGTTCGTTTTTTCTTTTTCTTTATATATTTCTTTTTCTTTATCTATATCTATATCTTTATCTATATCTATATCTTTATCTATATCTATAATTACATTTTCCTTACACTCCATTACATCACCCTTACATTGTAAGGTTTGATTATTAGATGAAGATAACAAATCCTGTTTTTTCCTATCCCTGTAAGCTCTTACCCACTTGGCGCTTTCCGATTCCGATCCGATTAAGGACAGCATATCGGGCAGGAGATATTCATTGCCGCCTTCGTTCTCCGTTTGTTCGATGAGCTTATTTGCTTTCATAAACTCAAGGGTCACCGTAACGTTATCGACGTCCTCGTCTAAAATTAAAGACAATTCTTCCGCTAACGTTTTTTCAATACCTTGAAAAATTATATATCCGTTAGTCTTAACGGAAAGCAGTAAAATCTTTTGGTAGATTATCGTATAAGTATCGCCGCCCGCTATTTTCCGCAATTTTTTAATATAAGGCTGCGAAAAAAAATCTTCTTTTAGTTTCAACCAATAATTTCTTTTTTCCATAATTCCCTCATTTCTTACTTTTAACGATTTTTAATTTTTTCGTTTATTTTATTTATCCATTCTTTTATTCTTTGATTTCTCGTCGCAGGATCGCCGTCCTCGTCTAAACTAACAGGTCTGTGTGAAGGATTACGCGATTTAATTTTATGAGCGTAGTAATAATATTTTTGGTATTTACGAGAATTTCTTAGAGTTTTATTTTTATGCTGAGGCATGATTTATTTTCCTTTATTTGTCGCTTTCTGGATTAATTCCGAAAGCGATTCGACTTTATTGTTTTCGATATATTTATCAAGTTCAGAAACTTTAAAAAATATTTTTCCGTCAGGCTTATAAAACGGAATAGCATTTCGTTTTATAAGACTTCTTAAATTTCTTTCGGAAGTATGTAAGTATTTAGCCGCTTCGGACAAAGTTAAATATTTCTTATTAACGGACAAATCCATTATTAGAAATTTAAGGTCGTCTTTAGTAAGAAGAAATACTTCGTTGGTTTTGAGTTCAAGAGTTTCCATTTTTAACCTCTATTTAGTCTTTTATATTTAAAAATTTTTTAACGTCGGAAACGTCATATTTGTTATCCGGAAGCTTATATTTAGTTTTATAGTATCTTTTTGTATCTGCTTTCGGTTCGGGATTAACGGCGATACTTTCGAGGTATTCTTCGATGTCACCTATTTTGATTAGGATTTTCCCGCCGGCTTTATAGTGCTTGATTTTTCTCTCACGTAGTAACTGGCAAAAATACGTGTATGAGATATTTAAATACTGCGCCCCTTGATGGGCGTTTAAAAAGGGCGTTTTAATCTCTTTTTCAAGAGTTTCCATTGCGTTCCTCCGGATATAAAAGGTCTATTACCGGTATGCCGGTTAATTTTGATATTTTTTGAGCTGTATTACGGGAAGGATATTTTTTAAATGCTAAATAATAGTCAAGCGTACGTGGCGATAAATTCAATTTAAAAGCCAATTGCGCTATAGTTAATTTATTTTCTTTTTTATAAGTATTTAACGGGTGTTCTTTCATTTATTTATTTTTCTTTTTATGTTTTAAATACGAACCTATAATTCGTATTATATAATAAAAAAAAATATTGTCAAGAAAAAAACGAATTATTAATTCGTTGTAATATTCAGCATTTTATATAAAATTAAACTATGACTAAAAAATTAAAAGAAAAAAGCGAAAAAGAGATTCGTTTTAATATTGAATTTGGTAAAAGAATTAAGGTTTTAAAAAAGGAGTTAAGTAAAAGGTTTGGTAGAAAAATTACTAATCTTGAAATAGCGAATAAATTAAAAGTTAAAACAAGATCTCTTGATTATTATTTAGCAGGTAAAACGCCATTTTCTTTATATGATATCCATAAATTAATTAAAAGTTTTAATTTATCGATATTTGATATTAATATGTTGTTTTATGATACAGTTAGCAATATATCTGAGTCTGCTAATATTAAAGAGGATAAGGATAAGAATTTTATGTCGGAAAATCCCGATATAAATAAAAAAATATTAATCCTTAAGGATATTTACGAATCCGGAGATGAGACTCTTATTTGCGGAGTTGACTTATGCCTTAAGGGAGCTTATGACGATTTTTTGGCAAAAAAAAGAAAAAAAGCAAGTTAGAAGAAGAAATGAAAAAACGGGGATTAAGGGTAATAAAATAACTTAAACTTAATATATATATGTCCGAAAACCATATTAAAACTCTTTACGAAACTTACTTTAATTTAGAATATCTCGAATATTATTTATCCGGCGCAAAAGAAGAATGCGATAAAGCAATTAGCGATATAAAAGAAATTGATGATGAACTTATCAAAAATCATTATGTGCCATGGTTTGAATTTATTAAATTTGCCTTCTCCGACGAGCATATAGATTTTAATATAAGGAATAAATATGAGGAATTTAATAGCATATTTTCTTTGGATTTCGGATTAGACGCTCAAAATTGCAATTTAAGTCCTGCGGAAATTAAAAGCAGCGTGAATATTATAAAAACCGCCGCCAGAGACGTTAAAACTTCCATTGAAAATAACGATAATTGCGATAAGTATAATACCGGTATTTTAGAAAAAATTTATAAATCGATAGATTCCATTGATTTTTTGAATTTAATAGGCGAAATAATATCCGAAAATAACAAAAATAACGATAATATTTTTAATCAAGTTAAAGGAAAGTATGCGGAATATAAGTTTATCGAGTATTTAAATAATAATAATAAAGCGTTTTTTTATATCGATAATAATAAAAATACGATGTGCAGGGCTTTGAGTTATAGCAGGGCCAAAAGACCGGATTTGATTTTAATTTTAGACAGAATATTTAAGGTGTTTGTGGACGTTAAAAATTATTCGATAAATAAAAATAATAAATTCGGGATAAATAAAAAGGATATCGACCCTTTTATTAATTTGGAAGAACAGTATTCTATTCCAGTTTTTCTTGTTATATCTAACGGTAAATTGCAATTTAATACATGGTATTTCGTATCCGTCAATAAAATTTTCGACCGTAAAGATTTAATTAAGGATAGTTATTGGTATATTAATACGGATGACCCTATTTTTTATAAGACGGATGCTGCGGATAAATTCGACGATAAATTTTTAATTGCAAATAATCAAGAAATATTGAATAATATAAAATTATTAACCGAGTATTTCAAAAACATTCATTAATAACGCTAATATTAATTTTAGAGGTTTATATGTTTAAAAAATTAGGCCTTATAGGATTAGGAATTTCTTTTGCAGTCGTATTTTTTTCCGGCTGCGCAAAGCATTCGCCGTCTTATCATAGTTATCAATATTATTCGAAGCATAAAAAACAAGCATTAAAAGTTTATACTTTCTGTAATAAAAATTATCCTGGCTGGCAAAATCAAGAACCGGAAAATAGAACTGCCGCGAAACGACTCGCAAACTGCGCAAATGCGAGAAACGGTTATATGAGACAAAATATATTTAAAGTGCCAAAGCCGCCGCAGATGAAATAATTCTTAATCTTACTGAGGTATTATTATGAACCAATATGACGAAATTACAAAACTTGCGGATTTAAAAGAAAAAGGATTAATATCCGAAGAAGAATTTAATCAGGGAAAGAAAAAAATTTTAGATCAAGACCCTGCAGTCGAAACCAAGGCCGGAACATTTACTTTTAAAGTAATAATACTCTTCACGCTTGGATTAATAGTTCCCGTTTGGCCAATTTCCTTGCCAATATTCTGGTATCTTGCTTGGAAATCTTACAAAACCGGAAAATAAATAAAACGAGGAAAGACTATAACTTCCTAATCTTCACCGCCATTATTGCTTTCCCGATTATTTCGGCATCTTCTTTTGAGAAATCAGGATATTCTTTCGAGCCGCTAAATTTATCTCCTATAAGTTTTCTTATAAAAAATCTGCCGCTTTTTTTAATTAATGCGTTATCGAATTCCTTAATATCTTTATCTTTCAAATTTATTATTATATACTCTCCTTTCTGCGCGTCTAACAGGTTCTCCTGATTTTCTGCCGCATAGAAACTACCCGACGGAAAAAAGGATATATCGAAGAATAAGAATTTATTCGCCTTTTGTTCGCATTCCTCGAGTTCTTTTTCATTTTCGGGATACGAATCTAAAATCGGTATTCTTAAAATTTTTGCCGCCTGTTTTTTTATGTCCGAAAAATTTAAAGGATCTATTATTTTATCTTTGAAATTTAATTTTTCCGCTATATATATCATTCTTTTTGCGGATATCTGCATTTTGCCGGATTCAAATTTACTTAAAGAACTTTGGGTTATTCCTATGATTTTCCCAAGTTCTTTCATCGTGTATCCGTTTTTAAGCCTGTATTCTTTTAATAGTTCCCCAAAAGCTTTCTCGTCTAATGTTTTTCCGGTATAAGGCCTTGTCATAACTATACCCCCTAAAATAAATTAAAAAAATACTTGACAAACTGTTTTTTAGGATGTATTCTTTATGGTAATAATAAAATATTACCATAAAGAATATTAAACCTATTTAAGTATAAGCAATTATAACAAAATTAAAAAAAAAGAGGTAGTTATGATTATACCTGTCATCAACCAAAAAGGCGGCGTAGGAAAGACCACCACCGCCGTTAATCTTGCTTCAAGGCTTGCTAAAATGGAGCATAAAACGCTTTTAATCGATTTAGACCCGCAAGCGAATGCGACCATAGGATTAGGACTTAAGCCCCAGGAAAGAGCATTCGTTAAGATTGATTTTTCACAATATTTGAGCGTAATGCCTTCGTCAAAGGAATTATCGTTTAAGGACTTGGAAAACGATTACGTAAAAAATATTCTTAAAAAAGAAACTCACGAATTTGTTTTAATCGACTGTCCGCCCGTCTTAAATTATTTATCGATTAATGCACTTACCGCAGGAGATTTTGCCGTTATTCCTCTTAAGTCCGGAGATTATTATTCTTTATACGGCCTTAAAGATATTTTATCGACGATAGAGTCTGCCAATGACAACTTATTAGATTTTAAAATCTTAGTCACCAATATCGACGAAAGGCGCTCTATCACATCCCACTTCATTAAAAAATTAATAGAAACCGTAGGCAAAGATAAGCTTTTTTCAACCGGAATAAGAATAGATTCCAAATTACAGGAAGCTCCTTTTACCGGAAAAGCGATAGACTTATACGACCAGAATTCAAAAGGCTCTATCGACTACGGCGATCTGGCAATGGAAATATTAAATTTAAAATAGGAGTAAAATCATGGCGAAACACAAATTTGAAAATTCATTTAATCCTTTAGAAGAAATCAAAGACAAAATCTTAAAAAGGGACATCCCAGGCGCAAGATTCTTAGAAATAGAAAGAATCAAAATCGACCCGCAGGTCAGAAAAACCTTTTCCGAAGAATCCATTAAGGAACTTGCGGATTCTATCAAAGAAGTTGGTCTTATCAGTCCCCTTACGGTCAAAAAATTAGACGGCGAAGACTTCCTATTAATCGCCGGAGAAAGAAGATTAAGAGCCTTAAAACTCTTAGGCGAAACCAAAGCTCAGGTAATAGTGCGCGAAATAGAGGACTCTCAAATCGAACTCGTCCAGATTATCGAAAATCTTCACAGGGAAGACGTCCCGCCTTTAGAACTTGCGGAAGGCTATAAAATGCTGCAGGATAAATACGGACTGTCCTTAAGGGATATAGCTAAAAAAATCGGGAAGTCGCATGCCCATATAGTTCAAATGCTCCAACTTTTAGAACTGCCCGACTATATCAAAAAAGATATATCGGTGGTAAACGGTTTACCACCCTCAAAGGCGCTTGAAATATCAAAACTCGATAAAAAAACCCAAAAAGAGGTCCTAAAAAACCCCGATAATTTTTCAAGGGAAGATATTAAGAAATTAAGAAAAGAAAACGACCAGGAACCGGAAAACCAAGAACCCGTTTCGGAAAAATCAGACGAAGACCAAAGACCGGAAACCGCCGAATACGAAAAGATAAGAAACCTAATGCCAGGCGAAACTACCAAAGCCTTAATAGACGACTTCTACGGCCAAAACCCAGAATCTAACGACCAAGAACATGCGGAAGACGACTTAGGAGAAGAACCAAAGGCGGAAGACCAGGAACCGGATACCGAAGACGAAGAGCCGTTTAGTAACGAAGAAGACCAGGAACCGGAAAACCAAGAACCTGATATTGATTCATTAATCAAAGAATTTAATTCCAAGACGCAGAATATCCGCCTAAAAAACATTGGCGGACAGGCTTTCAGCATCTGGGCGCAGAAAGAAGAAACGCTCAAAGATATTATAAACGGACTTAAAAAGAAATACTGTAAATAGGAAATATCATGGATAAAAAATTAATTTTAGACTTCATAAATAATAAAGAGCAAGCTATTTTAGCCAAAAAAGATTTTATAAACGATTATTTCGGAATTACAATCGGCTTTAATCCGACAGAATTAATTAATATGGCTAAATTATTCCTTAATAACGAAGATTTTTACGACGCTGTCGAATTAAGCGGGCGTTTATCGTACAACTTAAAATACAACTGGGTCTTATTAGCTAATTACGACGATGACGAAGCTCCTTTTTATCGGGACGAAGCTAAAGAAATATTCGATTTAATTTTAATCGCTCAAGGGATATTGCACTTAACAGAATATTTTGCATGTGATCCCGCTTCAAAAATTTATGAATTAGAAGAAACAGAAAAATTACTTAAATCAGGAGGCTATCATGTCACAGATTAATTTTAATGCAGTTTCAGTAAATAAGCACGTTCTTGTGCTTTGCAATACCGACAAATCTTCCGTTCTTGTATTGGGAATGGAAAATGAAGTTATCGATAATGAAATGCTGATGAAGCTTATTAAGCAAGGTCTTAGTATTGGCGTAAAAGTCGTAGTTTTCGCTAAAGATTACGAACAATTAAAGTCGCAGTACGGCGAAGAATCGGCGCAGACTATACTAAATAATTGCGCATACGTATATAGATAAATTTTTTAAAGGAGAATCTTTATGTATATAAATTTTGATGAGTATGGCGAGATGATAGATAAATACGGCAGGGCACATTACAATAAAAGCCTTTTAACATTCTTTATTATCTGTGCTTTTATTATTCAATCAGGCTTGTTTCTTTGGATATTAGGCCAAAATGCAAACGGAAGCGCTAACGTTTCTCAAGCTATTAGTTCTATAAGCGGCATGCAGATTTCTACAGCAACAGAATTATTACTCGCTATCTTTATTGCGTCTTATATTTTCGGATATCTGATGATCGCAGCTTATTATTTTATTATTAAAATATTCATAATTGTATGGGTTATTTTAATAAATCTATTTCATTTTATTTGGAAGAAATTCTGGGCTACTAAAACCGGCGGAAGAATTCAAAATAAACTTGAATTGTTTAAATCTAAACATCCAGTTTTTTTCGATCCTTTAGCAGTTACTTTTGGATTGCTAATATTATTTGGGGTTCTTTGTATTATTTTAATAATAAGTACGCCGTCTTCAAAAAAGGAAAACGGGTTAATAAACAAGAATATTATTTATAAAATTAAACAGTAAAACATTAATAATTATATGACTTTTTATATTAACTATAATCCATAAAACTATTTATCAATTTAATTTTATTTTAAGGAGTAATTATTATGAAAATCAAAAACATTAAAATCGACGATGTATTCGTCAAAAAACAAATCAGGACGGTATTTAATCCGGAGACCATTAAGAGTCTTGCGGATTCTATCAGGGAAAAAGGAGTCTTGCAGCCTATACTCGTTAAGAAAATTGGGGACGAGTATAAGGTAGTGGCTGGAGAAAGACGTTATTTGGCTTCGCAGGAAGCGGGACTTAAGGAAATTCCGGCGTGTATTTTGGAAGATACGGATAACGATAAGGAAATTCAATTAATCGAAAACACGCAAAGGGAAGATTTAAATCCTTTAGACCTTTCAAATGCTTTTAAAGATTTAAGGGATTCCGGAAAGACTTTAGACGAGATTGCGTCTTTGGCAGGAAGGACTAAGCAGCACGTCATTGAGATGTTGTCTCTTTTGGAGCTTCCGGACGAAGATAAAGAAAAGATAAAAAACGGAGAAGCTTATACGAAATTTACGAGACCAAAATTGCAGAAAAAAGAGGAAAATAGTAATAATAACGATGACTTAAATGATAAAAGTATGACGGAAAATAAGGTAAACAGTGTTTACCTTACGGACAGTAATACTTTTGATAAAAATACCGAACAAAATCAAGAGGTTAATGAGGAAAATATTACTATTAGTAATAGCGGTATTTTTTCGGAAGAACCAAAGGCGGAAGACCAGGAACCTGAAGGCTTAGGTTTTAGTGAAAACCCAAATATAGAATACCAGGAACCGGAAGAAGACCAAAAACCGAAGACCCCTGCTCCGGTGCAAAAGACCGAAGACCAAAAACCGAAGGCGGATTTGAAATCTTTCAAAGTAGAACCTGAAGAAGTCCTAAATACCGAGGCCGACTACCCTGTTTATTCCGGCATGCCGAAAGAAGAGCTTGAAGAAGGCGAAGAGCCGGTAGAAGTTTCTCCGGAGAGTTTCGTCGATGAAGAGGGTAATATGATAGATTTGCAGAACAGACCCGTCTATGAGACGGAAGAAGGCTACGCAGTGATTATTGAGCCGAAAGACGTTAAAGAACTTATTGAGAAGTTTAATGAAGGCAGTTACGGATTTAAGATTCAATTAGGAGAGAAAGATTCGCTTATTCTATTAGGTATAGACGGATCGAAAAATATCTATAACGTAATAAATTGTTTAATAAACAATGTTAAGGATTATATAGATGTCTAAATTTCGGAAGCCGTTAATTAACGTGCCTTTACATACGAAAAGACCCAAGAGGAACGAGCCGAAGACTTCGGTAACGAAGGGACGCTCCGTTAAGAACATGCCTCAGTGGAATTCTGCGAAAGTAGTAATAAAGGCAGGTTTTGCGACGAACAATCTTGCGAACCATGTTCACTATATCCAGCACAGGGAAAAGAACACGGAGAAAAGGGAACTTATGACGGAGAACGGCACTATCCCTGAAAAAGACTTCATAAGGCAGGTGAATAGAGCCGGCAAGAAGTACTATAAGTTTATCATAAGCCCTGAGGACAGGCTAAGTAGAGACGAACTTAAAAGCGTAGTGAATGAGGCTATGAAGGAACTTGAAAAGCGTTACGGAAAGCTCACTTACGCTTTCGTTATTCACGAGAATACGTCGCACTTTCATGCCCACGTCGTATGCGCAGGAAGAAGTAAGAGACGCTCGCCTGTCAGGGTTACGAAAAATACCCTTCAGGATATGAAAGAAGCGGCTATTAACAGAGTTTTTGAAATTAAGCAGGATAAAGTATTAAGCTTAGGCGATTCATTTCAAAGGATAACGGAAAGCCTTAAAACGGGCTTTAAAAAGATTTTTGAAATAAAGTAAACAGTGTTTAGGAGGTATGCATGAAATACTACGACGTGAAAAATGATATCGACGAACTTATAAAATTTAATAAAGGCTACATTTTTATCCAAAATCAGAAAGCTTTAGACGAACTAAAAAGCAAAGACCCTTTGTTTAATTTTATCTCCCCCGCCGCTCTTCCGGTATTCGTCCAGCATTTAAGGACGATAGGAGAAATTAAGATTATTAGCGCAGACTCGGTTTTATTCGAAAAGGAACTTATTAATAAAAAATTAAAGGAACTGACAAAGTCCGATCCGGAGCTTAAAGAAAGTATCGACGGACTGTATCAAACGGTCTTAACGCTTTCTAAGACTATCAATAAAGAGTTTTTCATAGTGGAAAAGAAATTAAACTTATTAACAAAAGGAGACTAAATTATGAGCATGAACAGAGTTCAGTTAATCGGGAACATCGGGAAAGAGCCCGAATTCAGTTACAAAAAAGAAGATATTGCCGTCCTTAAGTTTTCGGTGGCGGTAAATTCGAAAGTGAAGGACAAGAAAGTTACGGAATGGTTCAACGTTGTTTGCTTCGATAAACTTGCCGAAACTTTAAAAGTCTATCTAAAAGCAGGCATGCAGGTTTTCGTGGAAGGCGCCCTTAAAGTGTCAAAATACGAAAACAAAGACAAGGAAGAGCGCCTTCAGGTAAATATTATCGCTCATAAAGTAGATTTTTTCGGCGGCCAAAGTGAAGAAAAGGAATCTGAAGTTGAGGGGGAGGCAGACCAGGAAGATGTTTTGTAATTTGAATCAAAATTTTGTCCCCTATGGCCTAAGAATTCCGTCATTTATAAAGTCATTACGGAGTAATGCAAGATAACACGCTCCCGCTTTCGGGCATTAATGCCCTTTGAAACTCCGTAATGACTGACATTTAATAGGTGTATAAAATAGGGTCGGTTTAAAGATAAAGATAAGATTTAGGTGTGGAAAGTGAGTTTAAAGTAGATAAATACTAACATTAAAGAGGTGATGATTATGCCAAAATTAACTAAAAGCGTTATATTGAAAGTCTCGGTCGAGCCGGCATTAGACAAAGAAATTAAATCCATTGCGCTGCAAAACGACCTTTCGCAGGCTGAGACTATAAGACAGGCGATAAATAAAGGTCTTGAAAAGTTTTTCGTCGATTCGCAGGGCGAATTTTTGAAAGATAAAATCAAAGAAGTCATTTCGGAAGCTATGGACGAAAATATCAATAAACTTACGCAGGCTTTGGAAAAAAGATTAGTGGCAATTCTTATGCAGAATACGAACTACACTCTTCAGAGCCACTCCCTAATAGACAGGCTTTTGCGCCTTGAAATAGGATTTAACGCCGATAAAATTAAATCTTTGTCGGATGATAACATACAAAAACTAATTAAAGCGAATATGGAGATATTCGAAACGGAAAGCAAGGGATTTATGAACGGCGTGTACGAAAAGAGCAGGAAGAAGAATATTAAGGAGAAAGAGGAAGAGAAAGACTCATAGAAAGTGTTCACATCGGGAACAGATAAATATCAAAAAAGATATAGCGGTGGTAAACGGCTTACCACCTTCAAAGGCGCTTGAAATCTAAAAAGAATAAATCAATATTAAAAATAACGGAACAGCTGGAGAAAATAATGACTCAAATTACAAAAAGATTAAGAGAAATAAAAACGGAAATAAAAAAAACAATTGAAAGCAATAACATACCTAAAAACGAGCAGCAAATAAGAAAAGAAGTAGAAAAAGCATTTGAAAAAGAAGATATATTTAAAAATAGTTTTTGTTATTGCGATTATTGCATATGGTATATCGACAGATATATTGTGTCGTATCAAATCTTTGAACCATTATTAGAAACAAATTCAAAAACAGAAGGCATTGAATACTATATTAGCTTATTAAGAGAAAAAAAATTAATTTAGTGTTTATAAAAGCGTTTATAACGTAAGCGCGAATTAAAGGAGATAAAACATTAATCATGGATAAAATAATTTTAACTCATTCGTTATCAACAAAAGACGATTCTAACGTTCTTGCCGCAGGTTCCTGCCGGAGCGGCAAGACTGATTTTTTCGTTAAGCCTAATCTTTTTAATCTTAAAGATTCTGTAATCGTTATAGGCAGGGACGACGATAAACTTTTTGAAGAAACTGCAGGTTACAGGCAGGAAAAATTCAAGCAAAAAATATTCATTAAAAAAGATTTCAATGACAATCATAAAAATCTTGATTTCTTAGGAGATAATTTTACTGTATATCTCACCGCGCCGGTAATTAATCAAGAGGAAAGAATTGCATTACTGTACTACGAATTCGGTTGGATAATGCATCAATTAGAATATAATCCGCCTAAAAATCCCATTTCCGTAATAATCGACGATTTAGCTTTATTTCCTGTATGTTTAGATTATTTTACGGAAAAGATAGATAACGTCAGAATGATAGCCACAGTTCAATCGATAAATGATTTAGCAAAAATCTATGGACAGGCGGAATCTATATTGGATTCATTTAAGGTAAAAATGTTTTTTCATATTAATAATCCGGACGATGCCGAGTATATCGTCAATCGCTATAATCCGCAAATATCTAAAGAGGAGATATTGCAATTAAATTATAGCGAATGCCTTATTATTGGACTTGTAAATAAATCTATATTAGTAAAATATTCGGGCTTGAAATCTCAAAGGAGTTAAATATATGTCAGATTTAAATCAAAAAGTCTTATCTTATATTAAAAGTAATTTACTGCTTATTGATAAATTTGAACTTTCTAATATGCTCCCTGGCGATGTAATCAAAAAGGTTTTAACGACTTTTAAGACGGAACCGCTAATTAGCGGCGGCGAAATAGTAATCTATAACAAAAAAACTAACCGGCCGCTGCAAACGGAAGACAAAGAGTATAATATTATCGTGTCGGAAATATTGAGGAGATATCTAAAGTATGCCGAACCGGTAGTTAAATCTTTCATTTCGTCTGCCGTATTAATCGAAAAAGAATATTCCGATTGGAAGATGAAACACTACAAAGAAAATGACGGCGGTAAGGGAAAATTTGAGGACGATAATAATTGCACCGTCAGGGCTTTAGCGATAGCCCTTAAATTATCTTACGAAGAATCCTATGAAATTTTAAATTATTTCGGAAGGGAACATAGAAGAGGTATAAATTTTAATCATTATTTAAGCTGTCTCAATAAAATGTCAGGCATTGAAATATTAAAAAGAATTAAAAAAAGATATCTGCAGGAAACCGGAATGACTTTAGGAATGTTCTGCGAGGAGTATAAAAAAGGAATGTATATTCTTTTAGTTTATAGGCATGCTACGGTCGTTATAGACGGTAAAATTAACGATACTTATCTTCCGTGGTCGGGATTAAGAGTTGAAGATGCATATGAAGTCGTGAATAACGATAATCTGCCACTCGGTAAATTAAAATTTACGTTAGACGAATATAATAGAAAATTTAATAAATATTATATAAATATTATCAAGATGCAAGAATCATATCCATTCTAA
>JAEHJW020004317.1_pt1 | contig 14460 bp, 12 predicted proteins | sample 9271431 | NCBI WGS metagenome assembly JAEHJW02
TTGCATCCTGTACCGTTCCTTTCTTTATGGTTATGCCACGATCCTCGAACTGTTTCCATATCTCCTTCCACATGATCTTGTCCTTTCCCGTTGATGACAATCTTTCCCTGAACAGCCAGATTGTTCTTGAATCCGGTATTGTATCCGGGAAACCGAGGAAATGCATGAGTGATATCCTGTCATGCAGCTCTTTCTCAACCTGTTCATCCACAAGGTTGTATGTTGACTGTATGAAGAGTGCCTTTACCATGATTATCGGATCTATGTTTGGCCTTCCACCCTTCACTGTATCGTTGATGTAAAGATCCTGGAATATGGGCCTGAGAGATTCCCAGTCTATCTTCTCCCCCATTTCATGGAGACTGTCACCATACTTTGCATATTCCTTATACTTCTCACTGACACCGTAATTCATTATGTCCATGATAATACATGATGATCGCATGAATAAAGATTACGATTGTGGAATCAGTAAATAACGCATTCATGAAGCAAATCAGTTCGTTTAGGAAAAACGAGTGGAATCAGAATATTGAGTTTGGGGGTAGTTATTAGGAAAATTCTGAAGTATGTTGCATCTATGTAGATGAACTTCATTATTCTGTCTATCCTCCTTTCAAGGAATGACTTCACCTTTGAGTCAAGTTCAGATGCAAGCGTTGAGACATATGAAGCTGATATATTCTCAACGCCAAGGGATTCAACAACGTTCATGACATTCCTGGTGGAAACACCCTGTATGTATGATTCGAGGATAACTGAGTTGAGGGCCTTCTCAACCCTTGAATATCTCTCAAATACATGGGTACTGAAGGGAAACTCTCTTATCTGCGGTTTCTTAAGTTCAAGTTTTCCATCTGTTGTTTTCAATGATCTCTTTCTTGAACCGTTCCTGTATCCCTTTCTCTCTTCCGATCTCTCGTAGGGAAGAGAGGATACCTGTATCCTTGCCTCCTCCTCCATGACTGTGTTGAGAAACCATTCCATGAGCTTTTTCTTTCCTTCCTTGCTGTCCAGAAGAAAACTACTTATTATCTCTTTCATTACATCTAATTGGTCCTGCATTTTTCTCATCTCCTAAATCTGAATTGTGCAGGACCTCTTCAATTTTACAGCAGATTCAATACACTACCGAATTGAACTATTCTTGAACTATCTTTGAATTAAAGTTGAACCAAACACTATAAAAAACATGAAGATAATAAGAAAAAACCTTACTAAGAAGTGTTCATAAAGTGAAATTAAACGTTTGTATATTAGGAGAATGTGCAAATATGATGAAAAATCAAATAGAATTTTGATAAAAAATAGATTTTCAGTTTTCCTGACATGAAATGAATCTTTCTTATAGTTTTGCGATATCACTTTCAACCATTAGTCTAACTAATTCTTTGAATTTGGTTTTAGGTCCCCATCCAAGCTTTTCCTTAGCCTTTGAGTAATCCGCCACATAGTTATCAGACTCAAGTGGCCTGAAGAATGTTTTTCCAACTTTCACGACCGTTCTACCATTTTGATCAATCCCAATCTCGTTCACGCCTGTTCCTTTCCATTCGATTTTTATTCCAATCACTTCAAATGCTTGTTCAACGAATTCTCTTACGGTGTGAGCTTCACCTGTTCCTAAAACAAAATCATCAGGATAATCTATCTGCAGCATCTTCCACATGCCATCCACATAATCCATGGCATACCCCCAGTCTTTAACTGCGTCCAGATTTCCAAGTATTATCGGGTCTTTTGTATTATTATTTATCCGAGCAACGGCCTGAGATATCTTTCTTGTAACAAATTCCGGACCACGTACTTCAGACTCATGGTTGAAGAGTATTCCATTGCTCATGTAAAGCTTGTATGCATCCCTGTATGTACGGACAGTCCATATTCCTGCCAATTTTGACACTGCATATGGACTTCTTGGCATAAACGGTGTCATTTCATTCTGTGGTGTCACCTTAGGCTGTCCAAAGAGTTCTGATGTTGCTGCAAAATACATCCTGGTATTAGGTGATGAATCCTTAACTGCATTGCATATATTTAGAGTACCGCTTATGTTTGCATCGTAAGTCGATAGAGCATTCTGGAAGCTATAGCCAACAAAGCTCTGTGCTGCAAGATGATATAGTTCATCAGGTTTTTCTTTTTCTAGAAGAGTTGCAAGGAAGTGCCCGTCAGTAATGTCACCATACTGAATTATAATCTGCTTTTTTATGGACTCTGGTAAAAGATCAACAGTACCCTGAGTCATTGAACTATTCCTTCTCATGACTCCATGCACCTCGTAACCCTTCGATAATAATAACTGCGAGAGAAAATATCCATCCTGACCAGAAATTCCGGTTACAATAGCTTTCATGTCCCAGTATCTGATACAATGTTATAAATCATAGCTAGACGAAGTCATCTGCTCCTTTTGCGTTCCCACAACTTCTAGTATAAGATTCTCCCACGATTGCGCGGTCTTATCCCATGAATATTTTTTAATCGCCTCCTTAGCCTTGACAGACCATGCCTTAGGATCATTCAAAATAGTAAGAGCGGCATTTTTAAGCGCATCTCGGTCCCCATCTTTCACTCTCAGTCCATTCATTCCGTTTTCAATGCTCTCCGACACCCCTGGAACATCATATGCAACTGTCGGTGTTCCTGCAGCCGCTGCTTCAACTATCGATATACCCCATCCCTCTGTTACTGAAGTGTGAATGTTGAGCCATGATTCAGAGACAATTCTGGACAAGTCCTCGTCGTTAATTCTTCCGGTAAAAGTTACATTAGTTTCTAGATTAAGCTTACTGATCAAAGATTCTAATTTCGCCTTTTCCACTCCTTCCCCAACTATAGTCAAATGAAGATTATCTGTTTGTTTTATTAACTCGTGAAGAAGGTAAATAGCCTCGTTCGGTCTTTTATATGCTCGCATTCCTCCATAATAAATCATCGAAGGATATTGTGTTTTGATTGAAGGATGAAATAACCCGGTATTAACACCCGGATGTATTTTTATAATATTTTTTGGGTTAATGCCGAGGCCAACAAGATCCTGGAATGAAGTATTAGAAATTGTTACGAATTTTTGCTTATTATAGAAAAGGAAATATAACTTTTCCAGAGCAGTGATTGACTTAGCCAGAACCACGTTTGCTTGTCCGGGAAGCGATCTAGCGTGAAGATGTAGAAAAGAAACAACTGTTTTCTTCCTTAATAGAATAGGTGTAACCCATGGAACAGCATGTCCAAGGTCTGCGATTACAATATCAAAATGTCGTTTCATCAAGAAAAAAGGCAAAACAAAATGTGGTAAAGCACGGACGCCGTATCTGTATATGTGGATGCCTTCTTTAAACTCGTATCTTTTACAGTTTCTCCACCCACCAGTCAATATAGTAATATCATATCCACGATCTACAAGTCTCTTACTAACTTCCAATATAATTTTTTCAGCTCCACCAGCCTTTGGATTCAGGGGATCACGATGAGCGAGCCATAGTATTTCCATCTGATAATGTTATTTAGAATATGCTTTTAAGTCTTTTCTAAGGATAATAAACAAAGCATTTTAATTGTAATATCCAATTACATTTCATGGAAAAAATTTTAGTAACAGGAGGGAATGGATTTCTTGGTTCATATTTAGTTAAGAAAGCTCTTTCTGAGGGATTTGAAGTTACAGTAATTGATGATCTTTCAACTTCAAAAGAGATCACCTTTCCCAAGAATGTAGATTTTATTAGAGGAAAGATTGAGAATTCAAAGGTAGATGAAAAATTTGATTTTATAGTGCATCTAGCTGCAAGACCTTCACCAGAAGATTATATCTTAAATCCAGTGGAAACATTATTGTCCAATTCCGTTGGTACATTAAAGATGCTTGAATTAGCTCATAAATACAATTCGAGGTTATTTTACACTTCTTCTTCTGAAGTATATGGAGATGCACAGATAATTCCAACACCAGAAACATATTTCGGAAATGTTAACCCAAATGGCATAAGAAGTTGCTATGATGAGGGTAAGAGGTATTCTGAAGCCTTGATTATGGCATTCCATAGAAAATTTAATCTTGACACAAGAATTCAACGTCCATTCAATGTATATGGCCCGGGAATACGGCCAGACGGACAGTATGGAAGAGTTATTCCGAGATTTTTACAGCAAGCAATATCTGGAAACGATATAACAATACATGGAACGGGAAAGCAAACAAGATCATTTTTATATGTTGAAGACTGGATTGACGCCACCTGGAAAATGATCACAAATGACAACTTGGCAGGAGAAATAACGAATATAGGATCCGATAATGAGATTACGATCCACGAACTGGCAAAAATTATTATTAATGTCGCATCCTCATCCTCCAAAATTAGGTTTCTGGACGCAAGAGAAGATGACCCTTTCCGAAGATCTGCTGACTTATCAAAGGCCAAGGCACTACTTGGATGGTATCCCAAAGTAGACCTTGACCGTGGATTAAGGCTTACGTTTGAGTGGATTAAGGAAGTGAGCCTGTGAAAATTGGTGTCATTGGTTTAGGTTATGTTGGTCTAGTAACTTCTGTTGTTCTTGCAGAACATGAAAATAGAATAGTGGGGGTGGATATAGATTTGAAAAAAATTCAAGCCCTAAATGATGGTATTACGCCAATATATGAGCCCAATCTTAATGAATACCTTAACAGGAATAAAAAAAACCTAGAATTTTCAACCAAGTATGACTCATTGATAGAATGTGAAGCTGTATTTATTTGCACACCTACGCCAACAGTAAATGGAAGAATAGACACATCGTATGTTGAAGACAGTTGCAGAGAACTTAAAAAGGTGAACAAAACTTGTGCAGTTATAATTAAAAGCACTGTTGTACCGGGAACTGCAAGGAAAATAATAAGTGAAACATGCATGAATGTAATTTCAAATCCAGAATTCACTAAGGAGGGGACGGCTATCAATGACACGGAACATCCGGACAGAATTGTTCTAGGTGGAAATGAAACTAATGTTGCAGAAAAGATATGGAAATTTACAAATTCAGATATTATTAACACTACAAATGAGAATGCAGAACTTATAAAATACGCCTCTAACGCCTTTCTTGCCATGAAGATCTCATTTATCAATGAGATTGCCAACCTTTGTGAACTTCTTCCAGGAGCTGATGTTGATGTTATTGCGAATGGCATGGGATTGGATAAACGAATTTCACCCTATTTTCTTAAAGCCGGAGTAGGCTTTGGAGGATCCTGTTTCCCTAAAGACACAAGAGCTCTATTAGGTTTCGCAGAAGATCTTAATGTTCCATTAAGGCTCATTGACGCAACCTTGAAAGTCAACGATTCTAGGTTAGGTCATGCACTAGCTATGATTCATAAAGTTGCATCTGATCAATCTTCTAAAACGATAGGAGTTCTTGGTATTGCCTTTAAGGGTAACACGGATGACGTTAGGGAAAGCAAATCTATAAAAATCATAGAGGAACTTCTGAAGATGGGGTATAAGGTAAACGCTTTTGATCCAAAGGTGAAGGATGCCCCTAATGGTTCAAAATTATGTAATACAATGGAAGAATGCTTGGAAAGTTCCGATATCATAGTGATTGCTGCAGAATGGGACGAATTTAAAAACCTTGAGAGCAAAAACGTTTCCAAGCCTGTAGTTGATTTAAAAAGAATTTTAAACAAGAACAGCATTGAGCACTACATTGGAGTTGGGCTATGGACAGAATAAGAAAGGTGGTTATTCCAGCGGCAGGAATTGGAAAAAGGTTCTATCCTCTTACAAGGGCTCAACCAAAGGAGATGCTTCCTATACTAGATAAACCCGTTATACAATATGTTGTGGAAGAAGCTGTGAAATCAGGTCTCGATGAAATTCTGATAATTGTGGGATATGGAAAGGACGCTATCATAAATTATTTTGACAAACATCCCCTTGACAATGAAATGGATTCTTATGGAATTGGGGATCTGCCAAATATCTATTTCGTCAGGCAGAAAGAACAGAAGGGACTTGCGGATTCCATCAGATATGCTCAACACTTCACCGGAGAAGAGGACTTTGTTGTTTTGCTGGGAGACACTATTTATAGATCAGAAACACAAGAAACAGTAACCACACAACTTCTTAATCTACACAGCGTAAAACATAATCCATGTATGATGGTGGAACATGTTTCCTTGGATAAGGTGAAAGACTATGGAATAATCGAAGCAGAGCAGGATCGAATTGATAAAACTATCTTCAGAGTAAAAGGGGTGGTGGAAAAACCTGCACAGAATAACACACCAAGTAATTTGGGGATTACTGGGATCTACACATTTGGAAACTATGTTTATGATTATCTTCGAAAAATAGGGCCAGGAAAAAATGGTGAATACCAATTATCTGATGCCTATAACCTGATGATTAAAGATATGGAAGTTTTTGCAATGGAAATGAAGGGTAAAAGATACGATATAGGAAGCAAGGAACTTTGGATCAGAACTTTTGTGGAGTTTGCTTACGAGAATATTCAGTGGAGGAATTTGAAATGACTAAAGTACTGGTAACTGGTGGTAGTGGCTTTATAGGAAGTTACACAGTAGACCTACTGATCGATGAGGGCTACGATGTAACGGTGCTTGATAATAACGAAAGACAGGTACATGAACGTGGAATTCCAAAGTACGTTAATCAGAAAGCGAAATATGTTATGGGGGACGTGCGATATGGAAAGCACTGGTCTAAGGCATTATATGGCTGTGAATATGTCATCCATCTGGCAGCATCGGTAGGAGTGGGCCAGAGTTTTTGGGAATCCAGAAAGTATATGTCTGTCAACACTTTAGGTACAGCATCCCTTTATGATGTGTTGATCCATGACGAAAGTATTTCCAAAAAAATAAAAAAGATTGTAGTAGCTTCCAGTAAAAGCATATATGGAGAAGGCGCGTATAAATGCAGAACACACGGTGAAGTCTTCCCATACACTAGGGGGATTGATCAGCTTGCGAGAAAGGATTGGGAGGTCAGCTGTCCAACCTGTGGTGATAAAGTTTCACCGGTGGGTGTCAAAGAGGAAAAGCTTCCGCAGAACTTGAGCCCTTACGCACTTTCAAAATATGATTCAGAACGTATCGCTGTTGATTATTCTTCTCTGCTTTCAATACCTACTGTTGCTTTCAGATATTTCAATGCTTATGGGCCAAGGCAAAGCATGAGCAATCCATACACAGGTGTAATGGCAATATTCCTTTCCAGATTGAAAAATAAGAAATCGCCTATAGTATTCGAGGATGGCAAGCAGTTAAGGGACTTCATTTACGTGGAGGATTTAGCGAAATTTAATGTAAAAGCATTGGAGAGGGGTGAAGGTGTATTTAACATTGGGACCGGTAAAACAACCTCATTGCTTGGAATTATACAGATGTTAAACACTCTTACAGGGTCAAATGTAAACCCGGAAATAACTGGGGAATTCAGGTTAGGCGATAATAGGCACGACTACGCAGATATATCAAATTTAAAATCTGCATTTGGTTCATATGCATTTACTCCACTCAACGAAGGCATGAATAAACTTGTAGAATGGAGTGCAAACGAGACAGCTATGGATAAGGTAGATAAAGCCGAGATGGAAAGAAAGAAGTATCTTGCAACTAATAGCATAAAATCAAAAGCTAAGGAACTTAAATGAAAATTCTGATCATTGGATCGCAAAAACCATTCAATGCTGAGTTCTTTTATAATAAAGCGTTCAATCAATTAGATTTTGAGACTCATATGTTGGATATGTATGAAAAAATCAAGCATCCTTTATTTACCAGAACAATCCATACCAGAACATCCATATTTCATTTCCTTCAAAATTACTTATATGTCAACAAGGGATTGGAACAAAAAGTCAGGAATATTGACCCTGACGCCATAATTGTGTTCAAGGGCGAGTTCCTTTCTATCAGATCACTAAAATCATTGTCCAATAATTACAAAGTTTATCTCTTCTACCCCGATATGTTTAAATTCGAGCCAATCCTGAAGAATAGACTACAATATTATCAGTGCGTTTTCACAGCTACTAATAGAAATGATTTTTACGCAAAACTTGGTGCAAAGCGTGTGGCTACTGTCCCATGGGCATGCGACCCTGATTTTCATAGAAAGACAGAAGCAAATAAAAAATACAATGTATCATTCATAGGAACAGCTTATCGTGAAAGAAAACGCGTTGTAAGTAAATTGAATAGTGTGGCTATCTTCGGTGATTTTTGGGGAAAGAAACTTAATGCACATCCCGCGGTATATGGTGAGGACTTTGTAAGAGTGATAAATGAAACGATTATAAATTTAAATCTGCAAGCTAAAGCAAACAAAATTGCTGATTCCCCCACCATGAGAACCTTTGAACTTGCAGGTTCCGGCGGTTTCCAAATTTCAGATTATATGCCTTCTATTAAACGATACTTTCCAATGATGGTTACATTCAGTGACGTTAAAGAACTTAAGGATCTTGTCAGTTTCTATCTTGATTCTTTTGAGGAAACAGAAATAATAGCTGAGAATGTGAGAAAATTAGCTATTGAAAATTATACATACGAACACGCAGCGAAGAAACTGATCAGTAAATTTATATAGGACAATTCCTAACATCTAATGGACATTTTCTAAAAACCCCCCTTACATCTCAACACATTATGAACTAAATTCTCATACCCATGTTCTCAGGAATCCGTATTCTGGCATAGAATTGGACTGATTTATAATCAAAAGCTTTATTCATGCGAAGGGTTCAATGTGCATGGATATTGTGAATTACGGTCTCAGAGAGAAATATGATCAGTTGAAGAAGTTTGGAGACAGACATGAAGATCTGGAAACAGTTCAGGGAGAAAGGAATCACCATTAAGAATGGCACCATACAGGATGCAACATTCATTGAATCCGATCCCGGCCATGGAAAGAGAAAGAAAGGTGGCGGAACCATACCCATTGAACCGATATTTCCGGTGAATGAAACAACAGGGACGAAACAATCGGAAACAGGAAAGGATCAGAAGAAGGCAAGAAAAGAGGAAAGGAAAAACGCTGAAACGCGAAGATCAAAGGAAGGAACATGGGCAGTGAAGAACAGGAAAGCACATTTCGGTTACAAGCTGCATACAATACAGGATGCAGATAATGACATGATCATAAATTATTCTACAACCACAGCTTCAGTTCATGATTCACAGATTGATCTGAGCATTCCAGGAATCGTTGCTACAAGGACAAAGGTTACTTTGGCGTTGAAGGAAGAGGGATAGATGCTACCATGGATAAATCTCTCAGGTGTCGCAAACTGCCCATGAAAAGCATCCGCCGTAATATGAGAATAACGAGAAATCGATCCAGGGTGAAAGGCCCTATTCAGTCATAAAGACCATATTCCACGGCGGTCATGTATTCGTTACCACTATCCCAAGAGTGAGGGTCAAGAACATGTTTGCTTGCCTGGGGTACAATCTCATGTGAATGATCGGAATGAAAAAGAAAGTGGTGATAGCGTTAGCTGTGAAAATTCCATGAAGAATGGATGAAAATAAGGAATAAAAGAACTATTTCTGACTGTATTGTCCATAATTCGCTGTAATTTTTGGGAAAGGTCAATCAAAAGTAAAAAATTAATATGTTGTTAGTAATTGTCAATGGTAATCATGAGGATCCTCTTCATTATGAGCCACGATACGAGAGTTAAAAAACTGGGATCGGAGATCTTTGCAGAGAATTTGGCGCGCCAGGTTAGTTTAATCGATGGATGTGAAGTGCACATTATTAGGGGGTTTTCAGAGCGCAACAGCACCGACACAGATGGGACCTTGATTTATCACAATTTCAAAACAATTAATATTCCCTTTATAAGGTCTTATTATTTCCTCTTAAAAGCAAAAAAACGAATGGAGAAATTAGAACTTCAAGACATATTTGAATGGAAAATTCTTATAGGCGGTGGGGTGGGTTTTATAGCAAGAAAAATTAAACAGGGGAATATAGCTTTTTATCCTAGTGATTTTGCCAGAGTTGAATATAACTACACAAAAGGGGCAAACAACAGCTTTATGAATTATTTTTTCTTCAAGATATTGGAGCGAGGAGAAAAGGTTGCGATCAGCCATTCCAACTTGGTTATCCTTACAACTCTACATCAACTTTCTGAATTCTCCAGAATTTGGCCAACTGAATCTAGACTGGGAATAGTTCTGCCACTCGGAATATCTCCTGAATGGTTCAATACAGAAGTGAATAGGGATAATTACGAAGGAAATTCCAGCTTTATATTCATTGGTGCTGGGAAGAGAAGGCTTATGCCTTTGTTTATAAATTGCCTTCAAGAACTGGGAAAAAAGGGATACCATGTAACCGGAATAATAGTGAGAGAATCAAAAGATAAAGTCATGCAACTTGTTAACACGAACCAAATAAATATAAAAGTGTATAATAACATAAACAATGAAACGATGATGGAATTATACAGACAAAGTATAGCGCTGGTTGTCCCTTCAATAAGAGAGGGTTTCTGTTTGCCAATAGTCGAGGCAGGCTCTCAGTGGGTTCCAACTATTGCTTCTGACCTTCCTCAGTTTCATGACATCATAGAAGATTATAAGAGTGGAATTCTCATTGAAGGTTATCAGCTTGAGCAATGGACAGCGATTATGGAAAAATTAATAGTGGATAAAACAATGCTTTCCACTTTGAGGCAAGGCGTGAGGAGGAAAGTTGAAGCCTTTAATCTGTATAATATTGGGAAAAGTCTTTATGAAGAGCTCGGAAAGTGATCTGTTGTGACTCCCAACATTTGGAGAACTAAATTATTTCACATTTTTCCTGAATTTCTAATACTCGTAGTATTATATTTCCTTTTTAGAAACTTCTTTTCTGGATTTCTGGTTTATCCTGATTTTTTTCAGATATTCCCCGCAGTGAACACAATAGTAGGTTTGAGTAGTTATATGTCCGCTTGGAATTTTGGATATATGGGAACAGTTAACATTCTCTCCTTACCTGATTATGCCATATTTTCTATCTTATCCTTGGTTGGTGTTTTTGGAACCTCTCTAGAAGTACTAACCTTATTCGCTTTTTTATTGACAGCAGTTTTCTTTATTTACCGTTTAATTGGTATGGTAACTTCAGATTCTTGGGTAAAACTCCTCTCTTCTCTTATTTACTTGCTATCGCCAACATTGTTTATAGAAATTTTTAATGGTAGTGCAGATTTGATATTTTATGCTCTATTACCGGCATATTTATATTTTGGTTTAAATGCCATTGTTTTTCTAAGACTCAAACACACTTTCGCTTACGGAATAGTTCTGGCTGTTGGGATTTTTTTTAATGGGTTTTTGATTATCTTTATATTACCGGTATTTTTTGTTTTGATGGTAATTTCCATTTTAAGAAACAAACATCTCTTTACAATACTTAAGAGTCTGGAGTATACAATACTGATATTAGCGGTTGCAGTTGTGCTCAACATTCCTTACTTTTACTCATACTTATTCAATAGCAGCCTCTTTCAGACGTTAAGTGCAATTTCTGTGAATGAAGGTGCTTCAATGGTATACTTATACAGTTGGGCCAGTCCTCTAATCGCTATAACAACTTTAGGCGGAAGCCTTTTTCCAAGATATTCAATGTTCTATTCATTTCCATTACAAATGATGCTTCTTGTACTACCTGCTGCATCGATTTTATCCTTTTTCAGTTCGGCGAAGAATAAGCAAGTTAAGATTCTTAGATTTACTTCTGGAATGCTGATCATTGTTTCCTTTTTCCTAATCGAACTAGGACACTATGGGTATCTAGAAATTCTTTTCAACAGATTACCCATTCTTTTTGCTGACAATTATCCCGACTCGTTTACGATAATACTTTCACTTGGATATTCTCTCTTGATTCCGACTTTCCTAATTATTGAAAACCGGAATTCGGAACCGCCAAACAAAAATCATTTCTGCAAAAATAGAGCTACTTTTATTAGAGCTGTATTTTTCATAGTAGTTGTAATCCTGCTCCTAATTCCTGCTAGCACGTATATAGCAGATGGTAATTTTAACCAAGCATATATTGACCAGAATACTTCCTTCCCTCCACAGTGGGCAGCGGTTTCTCCTAGCAGTTTTAATGCAATGTATACATTTTTAAAGGAAAGTGGGGGGTTGTATAATGAACGGCCATTAATTCTACCATACCCTGGGTTTAATGGAGGGCAAAATTTTAGGGGATTTGACCCATTCCTTTTTGATCAACCGTATGATCCATTACCTGTTAATGGAACCAATTTAGTAGAACTCAATTCAACCAATGGGGGTTATTATTCAACGATGATTTCCAATGATATAATTGAAAACAACACGAATTTAATTAGCGTCCCATTAGGCTATGCTTCTGTTAAATATGTCATCATTGATTGGCAGTTAAATTTCTCTGGGTCTCCTACTTGGTATTTTGGTTCGCTTATCGGAAATCCAAATTATTTCTTCAACTTTTTTGAAAATCAAACTGGTATGAGGTTAGTTTTCAACAACAGTGTAATCGCTGTTTTTCAAAACGAAAACTTCAGACCTTATGTTCAAGGATATGCGTATGATGGGATTATTCAGACTGGGTCTGCGGTAGCAGTAGAACCTACTAATATAAACCTTTCACTGAATAATTCAGGCAATGCATGGGAATTAGCATCTGCAAATGGTGTTGTGAATTACAATTATTCCCACAATATGTACAACACCAACAGTTCTTTATATGGAAATATGAGCATTATTTATGGTAAAAACGGTAGCAATGAGATGACAGTCATTCAGGATGGGGGCAGGTATCCAACATATCTTATGAGCAAGACCCTACAAGCATCTCCCCTAGTGTTTTCATTCAAAATTGAGATAACAAATATTTCACAATACACGTCAGATGTCTATGTTACTATAGGTGGCTATAACAGCACGGGTGGATTGCTGTGGCTCCGACCTTATTACCCAATCACCGGAGAACAAAATCAGACGCTATCGTTTATTTTTAATCCTGAGCAAATAGATAGATTCACCTCCACCTTTAGGATTATTTTATCCCTTCCCATGACACCAGCGCACAAAACCTTAAGGATTGGTTACACTAATCTGACGTTAGCGATAAATCCTCCAGAACCAATGGGAACAACACTTTTAACAACCATACCTTATCGACTTTTTCCAAGCAATATATCAAGTGAAACTTTTCCCATTATCGATGTTGGAAACAGTTCAAACATATCTAACTATTGCAATCAAAATACTATCTATCGAATATATGTTAACGAAAATTCTGTGAACAGCCTAAATTCCTCGAATAGCTACTATTTGTATAATCTAGCTGATTATTATGAAACGTTGCATAAATCAATCTATTCCTTAATCAATACACCCGAGTCTATATACAATTATTCCTTAGACTTAAGTTCAAACACGACCATAGATCTAGGGAATATCTCAGGGTATCACATAATTGATAATGTTGGGGTCTATGGTCGGGGTGTCGGCAATGTTATTCTCACACTAGAGAGAAGAAATACTACTATGAACGTTTCAATCAATTTTAACCGTTCCATCTACGGACTTGCGATGTCAAAGATTCAAAGCGGAAATTACAGTTTGAAAAAGCTTTCGGTTCAAGGCAACTTGCTGGCTACCACTATTGTCATGATTGGGGGAACTAATAGGCTGCCGATAACATATAATGAGGCCAGATCAAACGTTTCTATAATATCCGAATCGTTTAGCACTTTTAAATTCAGCATAACCAATAGTACTCATTTTATATATTTATCGCAGTCATATAGTCCCTATTGGAATCTTATATTGGATAACCGTGTTTTAAAAGCAATTAACAATCAGTTTTATGGAAACCTATTCATTCTGGGCAACAATACGGCAGTAAATGGGGTTTCCATAGTTTCTATTCAGTTCTCATTGCAGCCTGAACGTACGCTCCTTGTAGTCCTCCAAATAACACTCTGGGCATCAATCGTACCGATTGCGTTTATAATTAGAATAAAAAGCCGTAAAAGGAGAATGAATAATGATCTTAATTCCGCAAGACTTTAGAGGATAACTTCTGTTCAATAAGATCGGCTATGTTCTGTTATTTTTCAGGTATTTCAGCAAAGGATACATGCATTTCAGTGATGGAATGAATGTAATTATCCCATCTGCAAATCCACATGTTTCAATGAAACTTGATTCAGATGGATAATAATTTCATGAAAACATCATTACTGACATCATAGTGCTTCAATTGAGATTTGACATGTCATTTGATAATAATCATATATAACCAAATGTATTGTAGAATTTTCCTAATAACTACCCCCAAACTCAATATTCTGATTCCACTCGTTTTTCCTAAACGAACTGATTTGCTTCATGAATGCGTTATTTACTGATTCCACAATCGTAATCTTTATTCATGCGAT
>JAEHJW020005886.1_pt1 | contig 14451 bp, 29 predicted proteins | sample 9271431 | NCBI WGS metagenome assembly JAEHJW02
AAACCCTCCAGGTCGTGTTGAGATTATTTGGAAACGCCTGATGCCTCAGGAGTTGCGGATGATTCTGGTTGTAAACCCCAGATGGTTGTGTGAACTCTGTTTTTCTATGACCTGGCCATAGAAAAACAGGGTGCGAACCCTGACGTTATGAAAAGCGCCACCCGAGCCTAATGGCAATAAGTGGCGCTGCTGTTGTGACATGATCTAAAAAGTGTAGACTACGTGAGGCGTCCGCTGGGATCGACCCTGAATGCCTTAACCAAATCATTCAGCGTAGCTTGGCGCGTTTGATCCAAATGGAGCACGGTAATTGATCCATTTTTTGGATTCGCGCCTCCCCTGAACGGGTTGCCTGCCAGTACGCTTACAGTGAACGGCATGCTGGGATTTCGATCTATCGAATATCCCAAAGTATGCTCATTAACGACAATATATTCCGTACCGTCTTCCTTTCCCGCCATATCTAAGTCTTCCAGGTGATTTCGCCCTTGGCAAATATGGAGTCGGCATAATTGGTCTGGTATTTTTCGGCCCATAACTGGATGGCGCAACGCTCTGTTGTGGTGATAGTGGATTCTGGAATGATAGTAACCGGTGCCTGTCCATGGCTGGTGGTTATTTCCATGGTGGCGATTTTCTGCCCATGATGATGGACTTCCACCGCGCCGCCGGAAATATAGGAGGCCGTGTATTCAGGAACGGACCGGTCACACAACACGGCGGCGTTGTCAGGAGTCAAAGGAGAAAACTTCACCTTTTTGCAAACCTGGATGTGGCAGATAAAATCCATACCGAAAGTAGTAGCCTCTTTGGCCCCCTTGTTTTCGTCTGGGTGAACGCCCAAGAGAAACAAATGCGATGCCGAATTGCTGACCATCCAGAGCAACTGTGCCCCAGGATAGGCAATCTGGACCAGACGTTGGCGGTCATAGACCACCACGTCAGTTGGGTGCCGTTGCAGGATTTCCAGACCGACATCCTTGATCACGTCGATCATGCGATCGACGATCTCACGGTGCTGATCGTTTTCGCCAAGCAAAAGAGAGGCAGGGTCCCGCAATGGAGATGAAGGCAGTGTGCGAAAATAACCGGCATAGCGGCCCCATAGGGAGGGGCGACGTTCGATGTTCACTGCAAGTTCCTGGCGGGTGAGTCCGCCACGAACCAATTCCATGAACGTCAGGTCACGTTCGCAAGTGTTGCGCACCGCATTATAATACAGGTCTGCTTGTGTTTGGGTTGTAACCATCTAGTCCTCCAGATTGAAAAACTTGAAAAATGCACCAGCCATAAGCGGCTCGGCGTCTTTCATTTCAGCGGTTGCTTGAGGCCCGGCTTCGAGACATACAATCTTTCCGGCCGAGTTCATAAGGCCGATCTCTTTCCAGCGTTTTGGGTGCTTTTCTTAGCTGTCGCGCGGCGCGCCATACCATCCTTCCGTCGCGACAATACGACATTGGCCCGCCTGATCAGTCATGGCAGGTACGATATATACAGTTTGCATAATGGTCTCCACATAAAAAAGCCGCACAGCGGTGTGCTGGCGGCTGGTGAAAACAGAATTGGATGCGGTTATTCGTAGAGAATTTGGCCGTCGTCGCGGAGTGACACCTGCAGAGTGATGTCTTCCTGATCCATGGAGATATTGATTCTCCAGGCACCAGGGATTCGCTCAATATACACATCATGCGTATCGTGCGTATCAGTATTTTCTCCGCAAAGTTTGAGTATCGCGCCTTCGGTGTTTAGCGTTGCGCGGACTGCATAATCGCGTTCCGGGCCGTATTCTCCGTTATAGTCGTCCCATTCGCCGACCAGGACGTCTGCCCTTGCATAGTCCTGGGAAGCCGCATAGAACGTCTCCAGCCGTGCCCCGTACCGGTCCATGTCGTCTGCGGTCAGCTCTTTACCGCGCGCTTCGGCGGGCAGGTTCATGCTGAGGTGCTGATAAACGCCCCCCAATCGGTTTACTTCGGCGATCAGGTTGATTGGCAGGGTGCCAATCACCAAGTCTCCCTTTTCGACCATTTCTTCCAGATCAATGATGTGAGTGACCTGATGAACGTCGCTGAATCCTTGGCGGGTTGCCCATTCAATAGCGCCTGGCTGGCGTGTTACCAAAAATGTAGTCATGGTTAACTCCTTTTGCTTGCAGGTTATTCAGGTTGGCCCGACACTTTCTCCAAAAGCACCAGCCGGATATTCCCAATGATCGAGGAATACCGGTTCGTCATAATGCTTGGACATGGCGATTGATCGCCATTTGCTGGAAAGCATGGGATAGGGTGTGCCTTGATTGGCACGATCGACAACGGATTGAATGCGATGAATGGTGAGGCCAAACTCCTTTTCATATGCGGCGATGCGAGTGAATCCTTTCGGATCCAGCGCGCGGACAGTAGCCCATTGATGGGGGCTGCCAAAAATGCACTTCATGCAACTGACCCGACCAAAACCGAGCCAGTAAGCAGGGTGGGGATTCACACGGTAGCGCCGGATAATATCCCAGACCTCAGATTCGGACCAGGAATGTACCGGACGCCAGTGATCGACATGGCGGCCAGATTTGCCTTTACGAAGATCGGCCTTGTGCGGCTCGAAAACCGCATATTTGGCTCTGCCGGGGGATTCCTCAGCGCGTTCTCCGGTCACGACCAACGTCCGCTTTCCAGCAAACCGGGGATCATTACGGATAGCGGCAGCGGCGACATCGATCTTCAGGTACGCGGAACACCAACGCACAGAGAGGTTGCCGGATACTTGTGGAAACTTGCGGCGGGTCCCTTGCGGACCAACCCCGCCCGTGGTGTACAGTCCGTCCACGGATTGGAAGTGAATGGGTGCCGTGGGCGATTCGTTGCGTAGCATTTCACGCTCGAAGCCACCCTCTTTCCATGAGAAAAAGATCGGTGTACAAAAGGCGGCGGCGACCAGATCGCAATATGATTCTGTGATTGGCCAGTCCATCAATGCGCCTTCCGCACCATCGATACGGTGGTGCCAAAGTTCAATGCGAGTGCGCGGCACCCCCAGATCAAGCAGATGCAGCAGACAGGCCAATGAGTCCTTGCCGCCAGAAAAAGCGACCAGGATATGGTCGTAACTCTGGAGGTCTGGACGGGTGACTGATGTTGTGTCTGGCTCCCCAAACAAAGGAACCTGCGCCCTTGCCGTACTCATGATGAAGCCCGTGGTGAGCAAAGCGCTTGCTTGGAGGTCAGGTGATGGTATTGGTCATAGTCCAAACGATCAGGTTGACCTATCTGAAGATACGCATGGATGCTGGACTGTTTACGTCTAGTTGAAATTCGCATGGTGTACTCCTTGCGTATAATCGGCTAAATAGAAATGGGTGAATTTTTCACCGCTGATAGCGGTATTATTGCGTGCTTGATAGTGTCGGCTTGGATGCTTGGATTGTACCTTGACGAAGGTTCATGTACGGTGCTTTCAAGTATCCCAATATTTGGATATGAGGTTATGGTTATTCCAGGAAATGGCCTGGTCCACTGAAAAATCCGTGCCAACAGACATTGCGTTAGCCATGGTACTATTGGCATGGATTTTTTAGCGAAGTTTAAGATGGTGCCGTAAGTCCCCGCCAATCTGGCGGGGATATAAGGCTTTCAATACGTCACAGGGTTAGCTGGATACCAGCGCCTGCGAATCGAAGGTCCGCGCGAAATCCACGGCAGATGAGATGATGTTATCCGGAACCGGTTTGTAACTGCGAAGGACCGTATGGTCCTCAGCAGCCAGCAGCATAGAGGTGGTGTACAATTTCCCATCTTCTTCTCTACCACCCCATGAGTTTGGTTCGCATATGCGAATATCAACTTTTCCTAGCCGGGATATGTAGATGCTTGGACACACGGTTACCAGGAAGCGGCCGATCTGTTTTTTGGCGGTCATTTTTCGACCCCCTTTTAGCATGGGACTTCGTCTGGTGGCACTTTATCCGTATTCTCGAAAGTGAACCCGGATGTGCTGTTGCTGTCTGCGCCAGTTGCACAGCCAGCGCCGAGGCGATCAACGGCTTCGTTGAACGCATCTTCCACGTCGGCTTCAGTTTCGCCGCGTAGGTAGATGGTGATTTTTCGGACAATCATGTGGTTTCTCCTAAGTCAATGTTACCTCTTTAGAGTTCAGGAATAATTCCATATAAAATCTCGACGCTATGATCGACGACCTCAGCGTCGGTGTCTCCGGTGAGCATGCCCATGTCTTTAAGATGCTCGGCCTCGACATAATGGCCTCCTAAAGCACAGTGATATATTTCCGTGTGACGTTTAGACAAATACTGCGCGTTTCTGGATCACAAGCTTTGGCAAAATGCTCTACGGGTAACGCAGCCGAGAAGTCGTCTCCGTTCAGTATGCCGAGCCGATCGTACCAGTCTGTATTCCTGTCCGGATCATAACCGTTGGCATAGGCCACACGATTTTTGGCATAGCGGTCTTTGTTGTCCTGGTCCAGCAGAAGGCGGGGCAAACCGTTGGATATAAGGTAAACTCCGTTGTCCTTCACGAGCCACAAAGCAGCCGGCACTTTTGCGAGTTCGATGTTGTTATGGTCCGGAAAGCCGTGCTCTCCAATTTTTACGACTCCGCCCTTATGCAGCTTCGGGTCGTTCAGTTCACTGAACGATGGGTTATGTTCCTGACAGCGCAGGGCGTGGTGATACAACATGGCCACGTCGGCCGAAGAGAATCGCAGTTTCATAACACCTCCTGAATTGGTTTGTGGTTGCAAGTGAGGACGCCATTGGCAAACTCCACAGCGGCTACGAGTGCCCTACCTGTATGATTTTTGCCGTATTGGCGGCACATTACTTTTGATTTTTCCATGTCTTCCAGTCCCCTATTGACTCGAAAGCGATATAGCCTCCGTGTATCTTCACAATTTTGGCGGCCCATGGGCACTGCCGTTGTACAAAATACCGGCTGACGTTGCCGGTGAATATTTCTTTTCGCATTTGGTCACGCTCCTTAGTGAATGCCACTTTCGTAACGATCCGCTGCAGTTTCGATCAGAGAGGCCAAGTGTCCTGCCCCGGTCGTCGATTTGCGGCGTAGTGCTTCCGCGTGGCGCCGCAGGCATTGAGAGGTAGGGATCACGTCGTCCAGAAGCAGTTCGATATCCTGCCCCGGTGCGGCGGAGATGAGGGCATAGCGCCCTAATTCAGTATGTTGAATCGTGATGTTCATGCAGACACTCCTCGTTTGGTGCGCTGGTCAGCGCGTGTGGTCCGTATATGGTAATTCCTGGTGGCCCCAGGTGGCGTAGAAATTACTCATTCCCATATCGCGAAGACATGGGAATGAGATCTTGCTGGACATGATGCCAGCAAGATTCCAGGTTATGGTGTCCAGCCTTCCGTCCACCGGTGTTTCATCAGCAGACGGAGGCATCCCTTCGGCCAATAGTTCATTGGCCATTTTCTGAGTTTCCGCCGCAGAATGCGGCGACATTGCTTACTGCTTTGCATGCTTGTTGCGGAGATACTCATTTGCTTCCTTGAAGGTTGAGAAAAGTTGACCGGCCTCCAGGAGGCATAAGGCATCGCTCATGCTCAGGCCAGAGGCGACCACTTTCTCTTTGACCGTATCGTTGACGATGCAATATACGGTCTCCTTATACTGCGGTTTCCAACTGCTCATATAATGGCTCCTGTTCAGTTTGGCCGTGCATAGCGGCGGGCCTGATGACGCCCTGTTTTGGGCTTTGCCCTGTTGCAGCCGCCAGGCATGGTGCTGTTTGTGGGTATGACGCCCATGGCGGTGACCCTACATGCATTGACCGGCGCGAACCAGCGAACTCATGTACTCTTCTGCCGCGTTTTCCGTCATGATCTGGCCGCATGCGGCGCATTCGTCATATCCGGCCTTGGTCCAAACCATATTATGCCCACCCGGGCAGTATAGAGCGCGTTCTACGGGAGAATCCGGGTAGTTGAGCCGGTAAAACTCCTGCTCTTCGGCGTATGTGCGACGCCATTCTTCGGCTTCACGCTCATCCGAATCGTCCAGGCAGGCTTCCATATGGCCATCCTCATAGGCTCCGCAAATGATTTCCGGGAGAAAAGATGGCATGGGAACCTGATTGCGAAAGGCGGCTCTTCCGGCGTCGAAAGCGAACGCTCGCGCCGTGGTCAATTCCCGCTCGATCTCTTTGGGATCCGCGTTGGTTATATCCAGCACGCAGAAACGTGCGTGGTGGATGAGTGCTTCGGTCATTTCAAACATATTCAAACTCCTTGTGCGGCAATAAATCCAGACTCATTAACCAGTCCTGAATTTTGCCAAAGCATGCATCGGAAATGGTCCAGTCCGGCTCCCCTCCATCCAGACAAAGGCCGTGGCCATAAGGATGGGTTCCGATCATGGTGGAGATGGGATATCTGGAGACGAATTGCCCCAGATTGGTGTGTGGGAAGCGGGTATCGTAAAACTCAACCAGCGCTTCGTCCTTTACGTGCATAATGCAATTTCGTAACCCATAGAGTTCGCCTTTCTGCACGACGCGGACGGCCCAGGTCAGGCGATCAGTGAAAATTCTGACCAAAACATACTGCGGTAGGTTTTGGGCGTGCTCCCGCTTCGCAAGGACTTTGGAAATGGCATGTATTACCTCATGCGCCATAGCAGGCTGAATGTCATTCCATTTATGATGCAGGGTTGAGACCTCTTGCTCTGTCATTGCTGTATATCCCAGCGCCAAAGCCACCGCAGCCAAGACGGTCACGGTGCCTGTGTCATTGCGGGTGTTTCGGTTCATATGAAACCTCCTGATGGCCGGCACGGGTGCCGGCGGTTGATCCGTAAAAGCAGTTGCAGACACCCCGGCAATGATGCCGGGGTTGGGATGGATGGTGCGGCGTCTGATCTACGACGGAATTCCGGGGGCAAACGCACCCTGTATCCGCTCCAATAGATCCGGATCGGCTACTCCCAGGATTTTTTCCAGGAAGTATTGTTTATGGTGGGCACCATCGGTTGTCATGCCCTCATTTGCCAGGATGGCAATCATCCGCATGGCGGATTGGTATGAGGCAATGATATGCGCTTGTTGATCCATGCTGACACTCCTTGACGGTCGGTGTTTGGCCGACCGGTTAACTGGTTAATCCTGCAGACATTCGCCGGACATGAACGCCACCCACGCGGCCGCTTTGGCAAACGACGCAAACCGGGCCTTGGAAATTCCGTCCATGGTTGCATTGAAGGGCAATTTGGGCGTGTGGTCTTCGGTGATCGAGAATACCGGCGCTTGGTAGCGATCATGCACCCAAAGGACGCGACGGGTGTCGGCGTTCATGATTTTCACAAGGCAGTGCTCCAGAATGGTGGTACCGGAACGTTCGCCTTTGGGCACGAGAATCGGTGACTTGAGCGGCCCGGACGTGCGGCCAATGGTGCCCAGAACGTCATTCTCTTCGCCCCATTCACGCCCAGTATTCGTGTCTCCATAGAACAGTCGGACGCGAGCGCCACTGACCAGGCAGCGATCGATGACCTTGCACACCTCCGGTAAAGCGTCCGGGTGGTGCCAGGTTTCGCTGAGGCGGGCATCGGCGTAGGCCTTGATGGCCTCCTTGTATAGGAGGTATTGAGACAGCGTGCCCTTATCGTCCTCACGGACGGGCATGGACAGCCCAAGCCGCTGGACTATTTTTTCGAGGGTCTTAAACACTTGATCGAACCCCAAGGCGGTACAGCCATCATTGAAGTTTTGAACAAATAGGCCTCGCTCGGTGTTTACGGTAATTTCCATAGTGTTTTCTCCTGGGTAGGGCGCAGCAGTCCACGGATGGTGGTGTTGGCCCCGAACGGGTAATGGGTTACTGAGTGGATGGGTTAAAACAGTGGGGCATGAACTACCTGCTCCCTATTTTTTCGCAGAGCATGACCGTCACCTCATACGACTTCTTGGCTTTGAGGATGGCCGCCGCCTTCTTCTGGGCCTCGTAACTGGTATCGGCCAGGACTTCACACTGCCGATGTTTGTAGAACGCTTTGTAACCGTTCATGGGCTGCTCCTTGGATATATCGGAGAGAAATGGACGCAACACGCCACAATGGAGTGTCGCTGCCAGGTAGGTTTCGTATTGGTCTACTGCGATTGAGCGCAGACCGAAAGAATGTAATCCCGGATCAACGCCATGCATTTGGCGTCTTCCTGCGCGGTGATTCCTTTCAGATAAGACTCATCGAGTGGAGTACACATCCGATTGAGAGCGGCCATCACCTCATCAGGAACAGCCGCTGACATGGAAGAAATGGCTCCTTGAGGCGCTTGTGGGGCGACAGCCAGCATGGCTTTGTAGATGCCCTCACAGCCTTTACCCTGGGCTTCAGCAAATATCCCTGCAATGCCCATTTGTCGAGTGGGTTTTACAGGGACGATTCTCCAGTTTGTTGGTTTCGTTTCGTCTTGTGACATAATGGTTCTCCTAATTACGGATTATTAATTGCAAGTTTGTATGGCTATCGTGCGACATCGGTATTCATGCCGCGGAGATGCCACAGATATGTAGAAAGTGCCGCATTTCAGGATTACGGCCTGATCACGCCTGCAAGCAGGGAGAAAGCTTTTCATATAGGTTATGCGCTCTGCTTTTCTATAACGGCATTATAGAAAAGCAGGGTTGCCCCTGCGTAATAAAGCGGGTGCCACTTGGGCACCCGTAAGAATTAGCTTGCCATTTCGTGCGGCGGAAGCACTTTGTTTCCTTATTGCGCTTTCACAGCCAACTCCACGTAGAACCGGCCATAAAGACTGTCGTTGAGCACGAAGCGACTATTCGTTTCGTCGTAATGGCTGGCCAGGGCACGTACTGCCTCAGATACCATATCCTTCCCCATATTCGGGATAAGCTGGTAGGAGGACCGCACATTGTCTGGCGTGGGCCGTTCAACCGATTTAAGGTTGTAGGGGAGGATTTCCCATAGCGTGTCGATGGCCTTTTGGATGACCTCCGGTGAAGTGTTCCGATGCACCATGATCAGGTCGATTGCCCCGAACAGGGTGTTCCATGGGGTGCGCTTGTAGTCATAGATGTCTTCCATCCCATTGAAGCGTCCCGCCTCGAACGGTCGGGTATATTCTTCGACTTGCCTGGTTATCGGCCCGTCGGTCCAGGTAATATCCACCGTGCTATGGTTGCTTTTCTTCACGCTGAACTTCACGGTCGGAAAAGCCCGCTTCAGCATGGCCCGAATATTCTTGCTGGCTCGTGCAACAGTGTTCAATTCCTGGTCCACGGTAAGCAACCATGGGTACTCTTTTTGAAGGGCTTCGGTGGTCTTGGCGAACTGCTCGGCCTCATAGGCGCGTTTGCGCTCAGAGGCGTCGGCATACTCGTTGGCACGTTGCCGCATTTTGGCGACGGTCTCCTGGGTTTCCACGTTGCCGTAGAGAGTCCATTGCACCGACGAGCGCAGCAGGGCTTCCGGTAGCATGGCCGACCGGCTGCCGTCCTCCCAGAGGATGTCCACATGGGCGGAGCCACCGGCAACGCCACAACCGCTTTGAATGCCGCGGCAGGTGGCAGGGGCCTGTTTGCCATTGACGTGCTCGATGACGCCGTACCGCCCGCCGTAAAGCGCACTGTACACGCGCTGTCCGATCTGCAGCAGTCCGCCATCGAAGGGGTTAAGGGAGTTTACTTCCAACATATGGATGTCTCCTTGAAGTTTTCCGCAGTGATTTCGCGGAGAAAAAATGAAAGGCTGGACAGGGAGGTTCCCGTTCAGCCTTGTTTGACAAAAGGTAGGGTTATGGTCAGCGGAATTTGCCAACCAGGTATTCCGCTTCCATGCGCGCATTATCCAGCGTGTCGGAAACCAGAAACTCCAGCCAGCCACAGACCATGTCCACCAGCACGAAGGCACGGCACACGTAATCGAATGCGATGCCTACAAAACGGCTGATGGGCTGACCATTTTTGGAGATGACTACATGCCCCTTGTCGTCGAGAAGCAGTACAGGGAGCGTTTTTGCCTGACGCAACTGATCCATGGTAGTCATGGGGTATTTCTCCTGTGAATGTGAGCGGGATGTACCACCAGGTATTTCATCCTGGTGCCGGGAAATCAATTCGTAGCGTCCAGACAGTTCCAGTCTTTGCGAAGTTCGTCGTTGTAGACGATATTGTGCTCGCCATGCAGGTAGCAGGTGTCTTTCTGATCTTCTCCATCCATACCCAGAAAGGCATAAAATGGGCACGTTGCACCGTCTTTGGGGATGCATGTTTCCCCTTTGGGGATTATGTGCGAGATGCGGGCGAAGTCCACGGGTGGGACATGGCCCTTTTCGAAGGTGATGGTAACCACTCCATGCGAACCGCTGGTGTGCTGCTCCTGGTGCGGTCCTTTGTGGCCTCTGGGTAACTGGCACCGTATTGAGGCCTCGTTGTCGCCCATATCGTCGGCAATGGACATACGACGGTTACAGATCTTTTTTTCGTCAATTTTCGGCATTTTGGAAAACTCCTGCAAAAAGTCGGGTGTCACTCACCCAGATACGGTGAGCGTGTTTTTCTCCGTGGCTAGGCCAACAATCTCCCGCAAATATGAGAGAAGGCCACGCGTATCGCGGTTGTGGCGCATGTAACCAGCGGTGACCGGCCAAACACCATCGTCATTGGGGTTACCATGTTCGTCCTCGTTGGAAAACTCGAAGATTGAATCTCCTGTATAATTTTCCACGTGCGCCTTGAAGCTGCCGCGTTCGTCGAGATCTACCACCATGGTCAAAGCGTGACGGTTGATTCCAACGGTTTCATCATCGACGTAACGCCAGCAAGAGACCCAGCAACCGTCGTCCGTTTCCGAAAGCAAAACGTTGTCATCGAGTTCCATCTCGGTGTCATTGCCTAAATGGCGCTGGAGATAGGACGCATAAGGATTTTCGTCGCGTGGAACGCCGTATACGCTGAGCACGTCGGCCTGTGTAAGCCCACGGTTTTTCAGTTCGGTGAGAATTTCTATGAGGGGTTTGTCGCTGGCATCCGCTACGACCCTTGTGGTAGGCGACTGTATCTCCACCCAACGGGCGTCTTGGCCCGTCGAATTGGGAAGACCGCGATCCACCACTTCATACAGAGCGAACAATGTCGCCTGTTCCTCATTGGTCCAGCCGAATTCGTTGGACCAGTAACCATTGCCGTCATGGATGGCGGCTTCGCTGAGTGAATAGATTGCAAATTTCTTGTCCATGGGTGTCTCCTGGGAAAAGCCCTATGATTGGGGTCATTGACGACGAAAAAACTTCAGATTTTGCGCAGCCACGTGTAGAACCGTTCGATGGCCAGAGGCTGCGAGAATGGTTTGCGTGGTGTGCAGTGTTTGCGCGGTATCGAATCGGCGGCGTCCATGCTTTCATGCTCGTCGAGACAGGGTTTTTCACGCTGAACCGGATCTTGCCAGCCGAAGGGTACCGAAGCACCCAATGCCTGAATGTTGTCGATCCAATATGGACCTGGGTGTTGCCTGTCGAAGATTTCGTGAGTGTGTTTCATTGTGTTGCTCCTGCGAGTCTATTCTTCTCGCTGCTGGTGTTTGGCTTTGCGCGTCGACTTGGTGCGGTCACGCTCGACGCGCCCCGGCAAAACGCCAAAGCGTGGTTTGGGGCGTGCAAGCGCGCCACGGTTGGCCTCCTTTTGCACGGCTAGTTCTTGTGATACGAGGGGAAGGACCGAGATAACCTGGAATAATGGCAGCCAGGTTCTCATGTGCTAACATGATGTTGTCAACCGTACAGGAGAGATAACAATATGATCACATATAACGGCAAAACCAGAGCCACATCGCGCGTAGAAAAGGCGATTATTGAAGTGGGCGGAGGAAGTCCTGATAGGGCTTACACAAACCAAGAACTCGGCGAGGTCTTGGCTAATGCTGTGGACATCATGGATGAACACAAGCCGGATATGCTTTACAAGTTAATGATTACGTTTGAGAATCGAGGGGACATTCCAGCCGGAACCGCGGATGGCTATCTGGTTGAGCGCTTCGGAGATTCGCCTTCAGATGGCGATACTATAGGTGATAAAAGGGTCACAGTTCCGGTTGTAACCGATGGATCTGCGAGCAATCTGGATTAAATAGTTAACATCCTTGTAGAACTCGATGGGGTCTGGTTCACTCTGACCATGCTCATAAATTCTCTGAAGCGCATTGTTCGGATCATCCTTTATGGACATAATCAAAATTGCTTTATTCTTTCTGCTTTCGGAATACATGAATCCTCCGATCATTAGTACCTAATTGATGTGATGGATTTCAGGATTACGGCCTGATCACGCCTGCAAGCAGGGAAAAGACTTGCCAGCGGTCTGGTAAGTGTTCTCTTTGTGATTGGAATTGGGAAATGTTTGGCCTGATTAAAAACAAAACCCGCGCAAAGGCGGGCTTGAATCTAATACAACGTCTAAAACGGTTTAGTGTTTGTGTGGAATTGGTTTGTCGTGACCCTTTTTCTTGGTATCACGATTGCCTAAGTAGATAACCAGTATTGCCATACATACACTAGCTAAGGCCATAGCTGCGCCGCCTAATATAAGTTGGTCTGGAAGATTCATTTTAGTGTTCTCCTGTCGAATTCAGCATGGAGAGCACTATGTGAACCCTCCCGCCACTAAGCTACTACGTAGCTGTAGTGGGGGCTTCACTCTCCATCACATTGGTTTGCGCATACAACCACAATTTCAATTTGGCTGGGCATGGCTGAACTCCTATGAATAAATGAGTTTATATCAAGTTTGCTGCCTGGGTCACCGTCTGTCAAGGGGGATAGTCCAGAGATCAGCACTATGATTCTGCGGGTGACCTCCGTTGATGAACCGCAACAGTCCAGAATACCAGAGCGTCCACTTGGACGCTGTGGTATTCTAACGCTGGATGATCTGGAGGATGGATCGATGGAGCCAGTAGAAGAAATGCTCGCAGAGGGAAGCGATATTACTCAGGCCTATATCGAGGCTCAGGATGGCAGGATTTTGTTCACGGGCAACGGGAAGAAATACTGGTGGCCGAAATTTCGTCACGCGGGGGTGGATGTGCGCAGCATCAAGACAAAGTCCGATCTACAATATGCCGTGCGTCGTGTGGCCGTGACGGCTTTTCGTGAGACGGCGGCAGAGTCGGAGATGGATTTGCGGACCAAACGATTTATGAGCCCTCGTGAGCGCGCGGCATTAAAGTGTCTGACAGCCACGCCAGAAGATCTGGCGGCGGCTGTAGACGAGTACGAGAGTGTCGTTAACGACACTAAGTAAACTGTTAGGCCGGGACTTCTTCATTATATAGGAGAATATACCAAAGCATCATTTTTTAACTTGCTGTGGTATATTCTATATTGGAGGCTTTCGGAGACAATGTGATGAATGGAATGCAGAAAATACTCAATGAGTGTGGCTTCTCTGATGTCCAGGCAACTGATCTTTTGGAGAGCATGGAGAAAGAATTGGGAAATTTCTCTTTGCGGACGGTTTCTGAGAACCTGATACAGGACCCAGATACCGGACGTGTTAGAGTCACAAAACGGGCTGAACCAGAGTATATGCGTCTATTTGCTTTGGCTGGAATGAATATGCACGATCACTTGAAAAATCGGAAAGCCTTTTTCAAGGCATTCCGACGTGCTAATAGTTTAGCCTTCGACAGGCTCATATTTGATCACGAACTTCCATTTCTGAAATGAGTTCTTTTACATGCCGTAAATAATAGGAATCCTCTTTTGCCAGTGCTGCGAAGTACTGGATTCCTTCTTTTAACTCGTCTCTAGACCACGCTTCACAAAGCGTACCCAGTTTTTTTGGTGATACATCTTTATCGAAAATCATGAGATGTCTCCAATTGAATGGTGCACACCCCGGCCCTTTCGGGGTGGTGTGCCCCGAGAGGGAAGAATTCTATACAGAATTGTAAGTTAGCGGCGCACGATCTCCATTATGGAGTTTTCGTTTCCAGGGAACTCACGGTACCAGTCCACCGCCTTTTGGGCGGCTTCCATGGTCTGAAATTTAGCCTCTTGTCCAGACACCGTTGTGGTGCCATTCCAGGTGCGTGACAATGGGGCAAAGCGATTGATGATGACGTGGTACATTGTATATCTCCTTAAAAATGACACGAAAACCCCATCATTGGGGATGTGCCTTGCTTGGGATAAAGACCGGATGGTCTTTGAGATTCCCGGCGATAACGCTGCCGGTGGTCGCTGTTGATAAACCACAACAGTAGGGAATACCGGAGCGCTCGCAGGACAAGCGTTTCGGTATTCCGTGGCTGGGGGGCATGAAAAATCTGGGGTCTTCGGGGCGCTTCGGGATCAAATTGATCCCGGCGACAGGCAAAGGGGTTCCTAGCTACCCGCCCCGAAGATTTCGGATCGGTCCCGCGCCTGTGGAATCGGCTCTTGCGCGGAGTGTGGCCTGTGCCTGTGAGAACG
>JAEHJW020009974.1_pt1 | contig 14448 bp, 15 predicted proteins | sample 9271431 | NCBI WGS metagenome assembly JAEHJW02
GAAGGCCAGTACCGTGTCCATGGCTAAACCATAGCACGAATTGCTCCACGTGTCCAGTCCCGCCGGACAACTTTTTGGGGGCTGCTAGCGGTCGTTGGCTCCCCCTACGGCTTTACCGAACGGGTACTGAGTGGAAGATAAATTTCATAGAGCTCCGACAGATTTTGCATGTCATCGGGATCTACAAAAGATTCCCCTTTCACTACCTCCCAAACATCGGTGCGGAACTTCATGGGTAAAGCGTCTGCCAATATACGATGATTATATTTTAATTCCGGCATGATAAGACGCCGCAAAGTATCATCCCTAGTTTTCTTTACGCTCATCCAATCATCGCTAATCGCTTTTAGGGTTTGTCCCAAGTTGCTGAATGCTTCGGCTTGCTGTTTATATGCTTCGGTGGATTGCTTCATTTCTCTTGACATTGAGCCAGAATAACGTGCGAGAAATGCAGTAGCGGCGACTAAAGCTAAGGTGAGGAGTAATTGCACCCAATCACTCACCGTCAACATGACCGAAATCAGCCCCCTTTAGATATCTTGGATTGTCGTGGAAAAAGCTTTCAAAATAGACCGGTATTTCCCCCAGGCCTTCGCTGCTCTGGCTGTATAAGTATGTAATAATGGGAATAATTTTAGCTTGAACAAAAAAGTCCATAGGTTAAGCATTGCAATACCTTTGCCACCGCAACACTCTTTTATCCTTCGTCCACCATGGGATCCATTCCTTCCTTGATCAAGGCCTTGAAGCAGCTCTCTCTACGCCTTTGAATTAGGTAATACTAAATAGGACGGCTACATCCTTCCATGCCGCCGACTTTTCTTTCACCCAGCTGGCCTTTTGCCACCCAACACCCTGTCCAGCACGGCAGCCGCCTCCCCCCGGGTGAGTCCGCCGGGCGGCACCGGCACCCGCTTGCGCTTCAGAAGCGCCATTTGCTTCTCCGTCGCTGGCAGGTACTGCCACACGTGCTGCGCGACCATCTGCCGGGCCTCTTCCTCCTGCAGTCCCATGACCAGCGCCCACACGTGGGCCCGCGCCCTGAGCCACGCTCCCATGATGTCCATGTGCCGGGCGATCGCCCAACTGGCCTCGAACCGGCTGCAGCGCCGTACCTCCCCCTCCTCCCAGCCGAAGCCCTGGAGCCTGGCGACTTGCCGGTCAGTGGGAACTTCATCCGGCGAGCCCATCCTGGCGGTGGCATCGGCACTGATGGCATCCGGATCCCCGCGAAGGTCGTCCAACTCCGCCAGCACGTCCCGCCAATCGTAGACGGGCGGCTCTCCGACGTCCACGAAGTCCTGAAGCAGATCCGGCACCGCCTCAATCTCCAAGGCTGGAGACACCGCCCGCACGAAGGCCTCCACTTCAGGAATGCGCCGCTCCTCGTCCTCCAACGCCTCAGTGACGGTCTTGCCGTGCTTCATCTTGGCGCGCAATCCCACCAGTTCAGCCACGGACACGATGCGGTGACGCCGGGTGGCGTCCACCACATCGAGCAGCAGCAGGTTCCGCTTGCCGGTTTCGGGACTCGGCCGGGTACCGCGGCCGGCCATCTGCGTGAACAGCGCCAGGCTCTTGGTGGGTCTGGCCAGGATGACCGCCTCCAGGGATGGCTCGTCGAAGCCCTCGGTCAGGACGTTGCAGTTGGTGACCACCAGGACCTCGCCCGTCCGAAGCCGCCGCAGGACGTCACGCCGCTCTGCCAGGGGCGTACCCCCGTGGACGAATGCCGCGGGAACGCCCGCACCCACGAACTCCTCGGCGAGGCCCCTGGCATGCTCCACCCCGGCGGTGAACACCAGTGCCCGCTTCCCGTCCGCGTGTTCCAGATAGGCCTGGACAATCGCCCGGTTCCTGTCCGGAACGTTCACCGCTTCCTCCAGCTCACCGGCGTTGAAGTCGCCGGCCGCTGTGTGCACATCGTCCAGCGCCACGGAGGTGTGGACCCGAAAGGCCCGGATGTCCACCAGGTGGCCGGCCCGGATACCCTCCAGGATGCCGAAGCTGTATACGATTTTCTGGAACACGCCCTCCAGCGTCGCCCGGTCGCCCCGGAAGGGGGTAGCCGTGACCCCAAGCAGCAGGTTGGGCCGCAGGTGGCCCAGGATCCGGCGGTAGCTGGGTGCCGCGGCGTGGTGGCATTCGTCCACCACGACCAGGTCGAACCGGTCCGGCGTCCAGCGCCGCAGCCGTCTCTCGTGGAGGGATTGCACGCTGGCCACCACCACCGGCGCGGTGTGGTCGTCCTGCTCCGCCTTGACCACCCCCACGTCGGCTTCCGCCCACACCCGCAGCACCTTCTCGACGGCCTGCTGGATCAGCTCGTCCCGATGGGCGAGGATCAGCGTGTTCCCCCCTCGCCGCCGGGCAAGCTCCGCGAAGCAGATGGTCTTGCCCAGGCCGGTGGCCATGCTCCAAACCTGGCGGTCGACGCCAGCCGCCAGGGCGCTTTCGGTGGCGGCGAGCGCCGCCCCCTGGTAGTCCCGCAGAACCACCGGCCCGCCTGCCGCCGCTGCCGGGCGCATGAAGGCCAGTGCGCTCTGGCGCATCTCCTCTACTGCCACCGACCCACTCCCCCCCTCTCGCCGCAGCCTCGGCAGGGGCTCAGTCCCCTCCCTCGTCCTCCTCGGGCGGCAGCCCAAGGTCGGCACGCTTCCTGGCTATGTCCTCGCTCAATTCCCGGTACTGGCGCTGGGTGAAGATGGCCGCCATCCGCTCGGGCGTCTCCCCAAAACGGCCAGGCAGCTGCTCCTCGGCCGCCGCCAAAGCCGACTCGGCCTCCCGTCGCCGCAGTTCCCGCAACACCTCTAATTCGTCCAGGCTGAAGTCCTGGTAGGTAAGCTGCCGTCTTTCCTGGCGCAGCCGCGCCACCTTCTCCAGCACGGCCCGCGCCTGCTCGTCCGTCACCACCCGCGCGCACACCCGGCCATCTCCCCTTCCCGCACGGCGGCAAGGGCCGCCGCCACATCGTTCAGTTCCCTCTCCCCGATGCGCATCAGCCATCGCCGGGGCACCGCCCCGATCCCCCAATGCACCCCCGCCAAGCCGCCGGTCACAGCCGCGACCGTGTCCGCGTCGCCGCCCAGGTTGGCCGCCAGGGCCACCGCCTCCTCGACGCCGGAGGCATGGAGGAAACACCACAGGGCGGCCTCGAGGGTGTCCATGGTGTAGCCCGTCGACCGCAGGTCCTCGTAGCACCGCTCAGGCAGTCCCTCCACCATCGCCATCGTGGGCGCGTGCGGCGCTCCCGAGCGGTCCACCGCAGCCGCGGCATCCGCAAGTGCCTTCTCCGGCTCCACCCCCGTGAGCAGGCGGGAAACCAAGAGACCGTACAGCACGCAACCCTGGACCGCCGCGGGATGCGGGTGGGTCATCGCCGCGATCTGCCCGGACACCCGCGCCACGTCGGCATCCCCAACGTAGGCCAGGCCGACGGGGAGGGTTCGCATCAGCGCCCCGTTGCCGGCGGACCGGTCGCCCAGCGTCGCGGCCACCTCGCGGCTCACCGCTTCCCAGTCGCCCAGAGCACGGTGCCGGTCCAGGGCCAGGCGCACCGTACCCCCTACATCCGGCGGACCCGTCGCCAGCCATTCCATGAAGCGCCGTCCGACCGGCTCCACGGGTGCCCCGGGATCCTCCGCTATCCCGCGGGCCACGGCCAGGGTCATCTCCGTGTCGTCGGTCCAATCCCCGGGGGCAAGGCCCAGCCAGCCACCGCCCACAATTTCACGCAGGCCCTCCCGGCCGTAAAGCCGCTCGACATCCTCTCGCGTCAGGAACTCCAGGGTTGCACCCAAAGCGTCGCCCACCGCCACCCCGCACAGCCCGCCCATGATCCGCTCGAGCAACTCCTCCCGCATCCCTATCCACCCCCTTTCTTTCCTGCGCCATGCCCCCCCGGCTCCGATCCATCCATCGGCAGTTCCCTGCCGATGTACTTCTTCCTCAACCTGCCACCCTCCCGATGGTAGGCGTACCAGTACGGGCCGTGGCCAGGACCCTCGCCGCACTTAACGCAGCCCGGCCTGCGGCACCGCACCCACTCCTGCCGGTAGGTTGGCCGCCCGTCGCCCCTCCTGCTTGGGGTCTGCCTCTGCCCGGCCCTAGCCTGGGCCACCATGGCGGCCACCCGCTCCGCCGGCAATGCCGCACCGGCAGTTGCCGCCAACTCCTCTTCCAGGAACTCCAGTATCGCCTTCCGCGTCCACTTCACTTGGCGCCGCCTCTTTTAGGTAACGCATTTGTTACCTAAACTATACGCCCCCGCGCCGCGCCTGTCAAGAGGTCCACTCGGCATACCGCAGGACGTTCTCCCTGAACAGCTGCACCGCCCCCCTGCCGGTGGGCCGGCTGTCGCCGAGCACCCGCCCGTGCCAAGCCATCTGCCACGGGTGCTGGCTCGCGAAGATCACCCGGGGCAGCATCCGCCGGACAATCCGGACCCGGTCGGGGCGGGATAGCCCGCTCACCAACACCGTCACACCCCCCGGAAGTCGGCAGCCCAGATAGGCAAGCCCGTGGAACAAAATATCGCGGTCCGCCGGCGTTCGGAAGGTCTGGGCGTTCACGGCCACCATGGGGATACGGGTGGCCTGGATCCACTCCAGCCAGCGATCCAGGTCGGCCTGGCGCCACCAATAGACGCTGGGCACCGCCGGAACGCCCGCCGCCGCCAGCCGCTCAGCCGCCAAGGCGCTACGCTTGAGGTTGAGCAGGTGCTCGAACCGCGGCTGGTCGCCGTAGACGCTGTAGTTCATCCCCGCCACCAGGTCAAAGCCCAGGGATGCCACCGCGTCGTAAAACCTGCGGCGATGCTGAAAGGTCCATATCCGCTCTATGAGCTCGTCGCGCCCGAACCCCAGCATGAGCAGCCGCCGCCCCGGCGGCAAGCCCAGCACCTCGTCGGCCCCCCGACCGCGCCAACGCGGCCGCAACGCCCCCTTTGCCCCCACCACGCGCTTCAGTCCCACGGCGTACGCAGGCCACTCCAGGCCGCAATCGAAGTCCGCCAGCTTGAAGCCGTCAACCTCTGGCACGAAGACCGGCAGGTTGTCAGGTAGCCGCACCGGCCAGGGTGCCCCGCCCAATGCAAGGTTGCCCCCCGCGTCCGCCACCCACGCCGCCGCATCATCGCGGCCCCGGCACCTGATTCCGCACCGGTGGCACGGCCCGCGGCAGCCGGCCCTCGCGCAGTCGGCGCTGCACCCCCCGCAAAGGGTCTCCAAGCCGCAAGCGTCGCAGTGACATCCGTGCACCACGCCCCAGCCCACCCCCAAAAGGCGAAGCCCCTCGGATAATCCGGGGGGCTTTGCAGCCGCCTGTCAAGCAACAGAATAGGCACGTACCGCCAAGAGTCAGCCGCAACCGCCCACATGGGACACCGCCGCAGTCGCTTATTCCGTGCGGAATGCCCCGCAGGCATGCGCCACCACTTCTGCCGCCAAACGCCTGGCATCGGCCATGAACTCCTCCCGCGATTCCCTGCCTTCCGCCATGTCCTGCAGCCGCCGCTCCCAGGCGCCGGTCATCTCCGGGGAACGCAACACCTCCGGCACCAGCCGCACCAACGCCTCGCCCTTCTCCGTAGGCAGCAGGATCTTGCCGCGACGCACCACGTAATCCCGGACCACAAGCCCCTCTATCACCGAGGCCCGGGTGGCCGGCGTGCCAAGACCGGAACGTTTCATGGCTTCGCGCAGCGCCTCATCCTCGATGAGCTTCCCCGCCGTCTCCATGGCGGCCAGGAGTCCCGCCTCCGTGAAGCGTGAGGGCGGCTCCGTACGTTTTTCCCGCGCCAGTACATCCGCCACCCGGGCGTCGTCGCCCGGGGACAGCCTAGCCAGGATCCCGTCGTCCCCGCCCGGCACCTCCCCATAGACACACCGCCAGCCGGGTTCCAGCAGTTCCCGGCTGCGGGAAAGGAACCGCTCCCCTGCCGCCACGGTCACCACCCGGGTATGGCGAAAGACCGCCGGCGGATAGAAGGCCGCCAGGAAGCGCCTGGCCACCAGCCGGTACACCTCCGTCTCCTCCTGGGATCCGCCGCGCAGCGGCTGCACCGTCGGGATCAGCGCGTGATGGTCCGACACCCCGGCGTCATCCACCGCCTGCATGGGAAGCGGGTACGGCAGATGCGCCACCAACTCCCGCAGATCACCTCCCGCTTCGGCCACCGCCCGGAAACGCTCAGGCAATGTGCCCGCCAGCGCCGCCGTCAGGTGGCGGCTGTCCGTTCGCGGATAGGTCACCGCCCCCCGTTCGTACAGGGCCTGGGCCAGATCGAGAGTGTGTTTTGCCGTGTGGCCGAACAGCCGGTTGGCGTCCCGCTGCAGGTCGTTTAGGTTGTACGGCAGCGGCGGGGCATCGGCCACTTTCCGCGCAGTCGCGGACTCGACTCTGCCCCCGGCCGCCTCACGGACCCGAGCCACCACCCCCTCCGCAGCCGTCCGGTCGGCGAAGCGGTCCGCATCGTCGGAAAACCATCTCCCCTCGTACTCCCCCGCCGGCGCAACGAAGCGGGCCCACACCTCCCAGAAGGCCTCGGAGCGAAACCGGCGGATCTCCTCCTCCCGCCGCACCAGGATGGCCAGGGTGGGCGTCTGAACCCTGCCAACGCTCAGGACCTCGCCGCGGCCGCCGTAGCGCAACGTGAACGCGCGGGTGGCGTTGATCCCCACCAGCCAGTCCGCCTCGGACCGAGACACCGCGGCGGCGGCCAGCTCCTCCAACTCCGCCGCCGGTCGCAGGTCGCGCAACGCTCTGCGGATGCCGTCGGGCGTCTGGTCGGAGAGCCACAGCCGCTTCACCGGCAAGCGGCAGCCGGCCAGGGCGTAAAGCAGCCGGAAAATAAGCTCCCCCTCCCGGCCGGCGTCGCAAGCGTTGACCACCGCGGACACGTCCCGCCGACGCATGAGCTGGCGCAGCAGCCGGAAGACGCCTTCCTGCTCCGCCCGGACCCGGGCGAGAAACGTTGCCGGCATGATGGGCAGCATGGCCAGCGACCAGCGTCCCATCGCCGGATCGTAGTCCTCCGGCTCCGCCAGCTCGGCCACGTGGCCCCGGAGAGCGGCCACGACCCAGGCCCCGTTCTCCAGGTGCCACAGGCCGCCGGGCCCATCGTGCCGCCCGAAGTCCGACCCCAACACCGCGGCCACCGCCCTGGCCACCGACGGCTTCTCCGCCACCAGCAATTGCTTCCCAGCCGGCATCTCAGTTCACCACCCCTGCCCGCCACTTCACGAAGCACAGCGGGCAACGGCCTTCAGGAGGGCTTCCCGTAGACGATCGGATCACGGCGTCATAGACGGACCTGCCGCACAGGGTTTGGTAAGCGGTTGTTGGCGGCTCTTCACGGCCGATCCCGAAATGCCAGCAACCTTCCGCTTTCGGTGATCTGATCCAGTTCCACGGCATTTTGCGGTCCACCCCCTCACGACAGGTCCAACGCGGGCGCCCCCTGCCCGAGTTGATCGCTTGGCCCAGTGACTGCACCCGCCGGCAGCCAGTGGAGCTTGCACCCGAGCGCCTTCTCCAAGGCCGCCCTGACCTTCGCGTCCGGCTCCACACCCGGCCAGGGCCGGATGCCCATGAGCCCCTTCAGGTACTCCGCCGCCAACATGGTGGATCCGGACAGCCGCAGCAGGGCATCCCCCTCGGCCCCTGGAAACCGCCTGGCCATGGCCTCCCGCAGCTCCTGCCCCAAGTTCTCCCTGCAGCCCTCAAGCGGATCGCGCACGTCTATGCTCACTCCTTGCGCGCAGTATCAGGTCTCGGTACATCGCCCCCTGCTGTGTCACCACGGCCAGCACCACCTTGACGGGCAGTTGCTGGGCCGGGCCGGCCATGGTTTCCAAAATGAGCCGGATGCTGGCGGTGCAATCGGCGACGGATTTGGCCGCGAACTCACGACGGTCCATCCTCCCCACCTCCCCTCATAGCGGCTGCTCATGCTCCCAGTCCACCTGGCTGGGGCGGTACAGCGCTTGACTGGGCACCCTCTCCCTGTGGCCGTTGCCGTTTGCAACTTCTCCCGCAGGTATGCCCTCGATCCATTCCCGCCAGGGCTCCGACGGTCCGAAGAACGTGGCCGCCCGTTTGATGTACTGTTGATCGGTGTTGCGCGCACGGCAATATCCCGCGTAGTGCGTCGCCGCTCGCAGCAGGTCCTGGAACGCCATCCCCTGGCGGCGCCTAGCCACATAGGCCCTGAAGGCCAAGCCCTTGTCCAACTTGCGTGGGTAGACGTCCCACACCTGCTGGAACTCCGTCAGGAACACTTGGGGCTCGCCCTTGGACACCCCGGAGTCGGCAGGGCCCTCCCCGCTGTGACCTTGCGCCTCGGCACCAGCGTCATGCTGGATCGACGGGGCGGCAGCCGCGCGGCTGGGTCCTGCAGCCTCGCCGGACGCCGGGCGCCCTTCGTCTCCTGCCGAAGGTGCCCCGCCTGGCGCGAGAGCCGCTACAGCCCCCGGAGCAGGTGGGCGTTTCCCACTCTCGCCCCCCTGGGGGGGAGTAAGAGGGGGGGTATCTCCCTCTTTATCTTCTTCTTTATCTACCGCGTGACCATCGCGGGACTCGCGCGTGACATCCGCGTGACCCATGCGATATGGCGGCGTGACGCCCGCGTGACCATCGCGTGCCCGAGATATCCGCTTTCTTTCTCTGGCCGCATCCGGATGGTTGCTCGGCTTGCCGAACTGACGCTCGTCCCACGACGGGATTACGAGAATTCCATCCTCGTCTTCGGCAATGAGACCCAGGGACACCATCTTGGCAATTCCTGGGGCCACGCACTCCAGCGGCACCTTGGCTAGGTCAGCGAGGTCCTCATAGGCGAACGGCTGACCAGGTGAAAGGTAGAAGCGTCCATGCTCCCCACGGCGCAGCGCGGCCAAGGCCAGGCACTGCATCCATAGCCTGAACTCGTCGGAGGTCAGGCGACGAATCTTCGGATGCTGGAGCATGTCCGCCCAGACTTTGATCCACGGGTAGTCGCTCACAAGACCACCCCCCAGGTCTGCCGGCAGTCACAAGCCCCTTGCAGGCAGTTGCGGATGCCCATTTTCCTAGCCCTCTGCCGCCGCGCGGCCGCTGGCACACCACATCTGCTGCAGCCAGGGGACGCAGGCATCGTCATCCGGCAGAATCTCGTCGGCCCACAGGTGGACGGGACTGCGCTCTCCCGCCGGTGGGTGTCCCACCACCGCCGTGGGCTTGCCCAGCGCCACCGCATAGGCCCAGTCCGCGGTGGCATCGATGCCGCATGGGAGCAGGAGCAGCACCGCGTCGCACCGCTCCAGGGCTTCCCGGTTCTCACGCACCGCCGCCTGCCATTCGGGCCGGCTTAGGTATTCCTTGTAGTCGTGGAGCTTCGGATCGAAGGCTTCCGGAAACCACTCCGGGGGCACCTCGGGCGTTCTCCGGCATGCGGGATCGGTGAAATCAAACACGTCCAACCCAGCCTCCCTCAGCCGTCTGGACAGGGTGCGCACCCGGACCCGCTGCTTCCACGACGCCGAGATGTAGACCTCCACGGCTTCCCCTCCTCCCATTCCGCCGGCGGGCATCACCCGCTCACCTCCCACGCATGCACCAGGGGGGCGTCCTCCTCGTGGCAGCGAAGCTTTGTGCCCTTCAGCCGCTCCACCACCCGGCGCATGTGCTCCGTCGCCGCCCTGCCCGCCAGGATCCGATCCTCCTCCGTTTCGGGCCTATCGCCCATCAGCCCCACGAACTGGCTCACCTTCAGGCCCAGGGCATCCTGTATCTCCGGATCCGTGCCGTCGACCGCCACCAGGTAGTAGCAGAGGATGGAGTCCCTCTGCCCGATCCGGTGTGCCCGGTCCTCGCACTGGCTATGCACTGCCGGCGACCAGTCCAGCTCCCCGAAGACCACGCAGCTCGCCGCTTGCAGGTTCAATCCGGCAGATGTGCGTAGCGACAGGCATAGCACGCTGGTTCGGCCGCTCTTGAAGCGCCAGACCGCCTGGTCCTTTTCCCCTGGGGTTTCCCGCCCCGTCACGAACCCGGCTTTGTGATCCGCCAACGCGTCGCGGTAGGCGTCCATCACCGCGTGATGATAGGCGAACAGCAACACCCGCTCTCCAGCCAACAGCAGCATGCGAACGAAGGCGGCCACGTGGGCGGCTTTGGCGATCCCCGTCGCCCGCCGGGTGTGCTCCACCACCTCCCGGGTGAGCCGTCCGCGCTCCAGCACGTCCTTCAGCGCACCGATCATGCGGGCCTTCGCCACGGCCGGCTCGATCAGGCTGTCGTACATGCCCTGGTCCAGGTCCACCATCTGCACCACCCGGCGCTTGGGCGGCAGTTCCTTTAACACCATCGCCTTGGTGCGCCGGAGCATCAGCCCCTCCCGGCGCAGGTGGTCCCCCAAGAGTTCCGGGTCCCGCACCTCCTGCCGGCCATACCCCCAGCACCACTCGCGGCTGAAACTGTCCTGGTCGCCCAGGCAGTGCATGTCCAGGATGTTTGTCACCGGCCAGATCTCGCCGCCCCGGTTGTGGATCGGCGTGCCCGACAGACCGATCACGCCCGGAGCCCGCTCGGCGAGCACCGATGCCGCGCTGTACTTCTCCGTGCCGGTGTGGCGAAGCTCCTGCACCTCGTCGAAAACGACCGCCTGGAAGCCCATTTCGGGCAGCACCTGCCGCCACCCCCGCAAGAGCAGGTAGTGGACGACGTACACGGATGCCGGCGGCAACTCGTAGGGCGTCAGACCGTGGATCACGTGCACTGATCGGGCGAGGTCCGGACTGATGCCCGGCTGGGTCGCCGGCTCGGGCAACACCAGAAACCGCTCGATCTCGCGGCACCAGTTGGTGATCAGATGCGGGGGCACCACCAGGAGCGCCGGCCAGGCTCGGGTCTCTGCCAGAAACGCCAGCGCCTGCACGGTCTTGCCCAAGCCCATCTCGTCTGCCAAAAGGGTCCGGTGGTTGTGCAGCAGGAAGGCCAGACCCTCCCTCTGGAACGGCAGCAGCTCGCCTTTGAACCGCAGCGGCGAGGGGGTTGCCTCCTGCGGCAGCCGCAGGAGCTCCAGGCGGCCCACCACGTGGCGCACCGCCTTGTCCCGCGCCGCCTCCCATGCGGCCCGCCACTCCGGCGCCACCCGCAACGGGTAGCGCAGCATCAGCCAGTTCAAATCGCCCAGCGTCCGCGGGTTCGCATGGAATGTCGCTTCTCCGGACCCCCTGCCGGCAGAGCCGGGAAACAGGCGCTTGGCGAGCTGCACCACGCATGGCTCCCCCTTGATGATCCACTCGTCGCTTCGGGTGTCGTAGGACAGGACGCCGTAGATGTGCGCGGGGGCGGCGGACGGCTCCCACAGGTAGTCTGGCACGTCCGGGCGGCTCACGGCAACGCCACCCCCCAGAGGTTCAGCAGCGGCAGGACGTGCAGCGGTTTGCCGCAGACCTCCGGCGGCAGCCGCACCGCCCTCTCGGTCACCAGGATCAACTCCTCCAGAACATCGCTCCTGGCGTAGCGCCCGACCTGGGCCTCGATCCGCAGGCGGTCCCACCGGCCGCGCTTCACCTCGATCCCCACCCCTCCCACGAGATAGTCGATGCGGCTGCGCGGCGCCAGACGGACCTCCCGGCGAAAAGAGATCCCCGCGTCGGCCAATGCCGCATCGATCATGGAGTAGATGTCGAACTCCACCGTATCGGGTGGCACCCTGAGCGTCCGCAAGGCCTCCAGGATCCTCTCACTCGGCACAAGACCGAGCTGGTCGGCAGACGGAAATAGGCAGCCATGATGGATGCTCAATCTATTCCACCTCCCTCAGAAAAGGCGCCACCCAGATACCCTCCCCTGAGAGGACGCACGCCCCCTGCAGCGAGGCCAGCAGGCTGCGCAGAATGGTGGCCGCCCACTCCCGCGCCGCCGGCGGCGGCATGGCGTTGCCGATCCTGCCCCTCCACCGGGAGTCCGCCGGGCCCGCAAGCCGGAGGGGCCGACCTCCTTCGACAAAGACCGGGAACCCCTGCAGGGCGGCCAGCTCCAGCGTAGTCAATGGGCGGTGCCAGGTGTCGTCCGGCGCCACGATCACGGGAGGCGGATCCGGTCGTTCGCTCCACCCGGGCAGCCGCGGGTCGGCCACGGCGGCGGTCCCGGCGTGGACATCAGCCGCGCCCAGGATCGTCTTGGCCGGCTCATTCCACGCCATGACGCCGTAGGATCCATTGCGCGGGCGGCAGCCGATGCGCGGGTCGGCCACGGCAGCCGCGCCGTTGGAGCCGCGCACGGAGGCCGAGCCGATGACCGTGGTGCCCGGCTCGTCCCACCGCAGGATCCGGAAGGACCCCTTCCGCGGCACGTACCCCAAACGGGGATCGGCCACCGAGACGGCACCGCAACTCGGACTGGCGCCGGTGGTGACCGTGCCGGCGGGTTCGCCCCAGGGCACGATCCGGTACGCGCCGTCGAACCAGTTGCGCCCGATGCGTTCCAGATCCCGCCAGTCGCCGCCGGCGGGGATCAGGGCCAGGCGCACCCAGGTGCGCCACTCAAGGCGCGGCAAGCGGTGCATCGGCCCTCCGGCAGGATCATCCGGTAACGGCAGAGGCCCCAGGACCTCGCCGCACGCGCGCACCCTCCGGGCCGGCGGGAAGTGGATGAAACTCGGCAGCTTCCCGGGATGGCGGGCGATCAGGATGTACCGCCGCCGGTGCTGCGCCAGCCCACCCACCTGGCCGCAGTCGTAGAACCCCTCCTGCACCACATACCCATAGGAGTTCAGGAGCGACTTCACCTGGCTCAGCAGATGCGCCCCCCGCGTCGCGATCCGTGGCACGTTCTCCATGAGGATAACGGCCGGCGGGTCATCCGCGAAGGCCTCCATGGCCAGGAAGGTCCCCCGCAGCACCAGGCCGTTGAGTGCCTGGTACTTGGGGGTTTCAGCCCGGTGGCCAGGCAGCAGCCCGCTGAAACCCTTGCACGGGTAGCTGGCCACCAGCATGTCCGGGCATTCCCCGCCGGCAGAGCGGCGGATGTCGTCGGGCTGCACCTCGGACCAGCCGTGAGGGGGCGCCTTGCCGTGGAAGTCCTCGTACTGGCGGCGGTCGAACAGGTCCAGGCATGTCTCCTCCACGCCGGTAAGCACGCGAAAGTCCTCGCACGCCTCTGGATCCGAGTCGCACCCGCCCAGGGTGTGGAACCGCCCCGCCGTGCCCGACCACACCTCTCGGGCTTGCTGGAAGCCCAGCGCGCCACCGCCCAGGCCACCGCACACGTGGTACACTCCCCACACGTGTTCACTGACCATCGGCCGATGCCTCCCTGAGTGCCTCGTAAAGCTTCCGCAGGGCCACCTCCGCCTCGGGCAATTCCTGGCGAACGGTACCCGTTGCACGGGCGGACTTATTCGCCGCCCCCATGATCTCGATCAGGGTGCCCGCAACGGCGGGGAACAGCCGTTTCTTTATCGTGTGGGGTGAGAGGCCGGCGAAGTCTCCCCTATCCCGGGAAGAAAGCACAACCACGCTGTTCGCGTTCAAAACCGTCACCTTAACTCAGCTCCTTCCCCAACTCCCTGACCCGGTCAAGGACCGCATTGGCCAGGGAGACCAACTCCTCCCGATCCTTGGAGGCAACCTTCCCACGAACACAGAGCCACTGCAGCCGCTCCCGCGCCTCGCGGAGCAGGCGGATTATATCCGCTGCAACGCGGTCCACTCTCTCATCGGACATACAAGCATCGCCATCTGCTGCCCGTTGCTCATGCTCCGCTGTGGGAGGATCGACCCCAGGGCTCGCCGATGGTGACACGGTGTCACGTTCCCGCAGGACGCTGAGCACCTGTTCCCGGCTCAATCCCTCCCCAGCGGCATGGGCCAGCATCTTGGCTGCCTGTTCGGGGTCGCCTGTACGGGACATCACCTCGGCTGCCGCCGAGGCGGCCACCCGGCCCTCGGCCACCAGAAGCTTGGTGTCATCCGGCAGGGCCGCCACCTTGGCCATCCGGTAGAGCGTTCTGAGGTGCAGTCCGGTGGCCCGGCTGACGGCCTCCCATGTGCCGAGCAGCTCCTTCAGAGCCACCAGCCCCTCGGCCCGCTCCACCTCGTTGAGATCCTCACGCTGAAGGTTCTCGATCAGCGACACGGCGGCGGCCTGCTCCGGGGTGTACTCCCGCACCCTCGCGCATATGGTCGCAAGGCCCGCGAGCTTGGCCGCCCGCCAGCGCCGCTCTCCCGCCACCAGGACGTAGCCGTCGCCGGCCGGGGTCACCACCACCGGCTGCAGCACCCCATGTTCGCGGATCGAGTCGGCAAGCTGAGCCATGCCGTCCTCGGGGAACCTCTTGCGCGGGTTCGCCCCCGGCCGGATCCGCTCCACCGCGATCTCTTCGACGACCACTGCTCCGGCCGGTCTCCCGGCCATGTCCCGGAACATCTCGTCCAGGGCTCCGAGTTTCCTGCCCATCAT
>JAEHJW020006888.1_pt1 | contig 14439 bp, 28 predicted proteins | sample 9271431 | NCBI WGS metagenome assembly JAEHJW02
CCCGCGAAATTTCTTTCGCAGGTCGCGTGTTCGGATGGCATGTTATATGCTAGCACTCATATTTCCGACGAACGGCAATTGCGGAGCGTCAGAAAATAGTATGATGCGGTTGCGCCCCAGGGTGGGGTAGATTGGAGATTGGAAATGCGCACATCAAAAGTCCTTTCGCGTAGTTACGCTCGTCGCCTTGTCCGCGAAGGTAAGGCCGTTGTCACTGGATTTTGTTATGGCGCGCCGATTATTGGGGATTCGGAAAAAAGAACAAATAAAAACGCCGCCCGATCTCTCAGGCGGCGTTACCGTTTTAATGCGCGTGTCAATACGTGAGGGGAGCACGTTGCCGCGCAGGATAACGGCGAACCTATCGTTTGCGTTTGGATTTGAGTCCTCGCGCTAGTTTCTGCTGCGAATAGGCAATAGCAAGGGCTTGCTTTTTTGAGCGCCCAGCTTTCAGCTCTTCGCGAAAATTACGCTTGAAAGCCTTTTCCGATCTTGACCGTATCAGCGGCATCGTTTTGCCCTCACACGAAAAATCGTTTCGACATTTTCCGCATTTCAGCAATCGCAGTTTCACGAAGCTGGAACGGCCCAGCTACTTTCGTATTACCGCGAAAGACGAAAAACTCTCCTCTGATTTTTTCGACGTGCATGTTACTTGCCTGATTGTTTGATCGCCATAACTCGTGAGCTCAAATTCTGATCCGGCGCAGTCAGCGCACGGGTACAATGCCCAGGGTCAAGAGCATTGAGTCCACTGCAGACGATCTTACCCCAGCGTTTGCCGTCCTTTGCGGCATAGGCGGCTCGCGAGCTGATGGACTGGCCGAGCCGGCCATTGCCGGCGACGTTGCCCAGATCGTCCACCGCGAGGGCCACCAGCCAGGCGCGCTTCGGATTGAAGGGGACTGCGATGACGTAGCGAGCGATGGACAGCACGGCCCCGACTACCAGGACGGGCGCAAGCGCCACCAGAATCGCCCGCTGTTTGATAGCCTGCATCATTTTAGCCGCCCTTATTGAGCGCGGCTTGCAGGGCCGCCGCCAGGGCTTGCGTCTGTGCAGCCGTCGCAACCTGAGTTGGCGGAGCCGCACAGAGCGGAGCAAGTGCGGTCGCCAGTTTAGCGTCGAGCTTTACAGCCGGCGAATTGCAGAGCTGAATGACTTGCGTCTGATAGGGCGTTGCAGGGCCAGCTATCAGACTAGAGATCGCAGCGCAGCCAGAAATTGAAGCGGCAAAGAAAAGCAACACGAAAATTTTCATTTCTGCCCCTTGTAGTAAGGTGAAATTTCGGTTTGATCATCATGTATAATCGAGCCGTAGCCGCTCGCACCAATAACAGCGCACAGTGTATCAATCGGAAGTGCCGCATCATGCCCCGACAATTCCAATACGATCAGAGCGGTGATGCATGAAAGCGAAACGATCAAATGTTGCGTCGAAAGCTGCATGTTCAGTCTCGTTTGAATTGCGACATGTATTGCCTTAACTGCCGATTTGTAACGAAATGCTCATAAATGTGCGCCTTTAATTCCGCTACCGCCGCGCTTATTTTCCACGTCATCCCGAGAATCAGCACGTTTATTCCCGCCAGCGTTATTTCGAATACAAGGCGAATATCAAGATTATCCATCTTTACCCCAGGATAGCTCCGGCCTTGGCGGCAGTCGAACCGACTTTTACAATCGTCTCTTTCTGACTTATCAAAAGCGCCCCAAGAGCGAGAATCGCCCCGAAAATCACTAGCCCATAATTTCCCCAGGTTGCTGTACTAAACAAGCTAGGTGTTTTTGGAACGCTGGGCAAATTAGGATCGGCTTTATGAGCTAAATCCATCCCTACTCCAACGGCAGGATTCAATGCTGTTAGTGTGTTTACACTACCCGCATAAAGCTGTTGTAAAAGACTGTAGTTATTAGGCCCAGTCGCCCCCGGCTCGCTGCTAAGCGTCATCGCATTGGATATAGACCCCGGCATACTTATCGCATCTCCAATCTGCGCCTGCGTGAATCCCTGCCCTAGCATAGCCGCGCTGATTGTCGGTATTATCTGTTGTGGAGAATATCCACTACTGATTGCGTTTTGGTAGATCGTGTTGTAATCCGTTGGCGTCATGCTCGGATCAGGCACGATAACGATGGGAGGCAAGCTAGGCATTATGATCTCACTGGTAGAATGCGCCCTGCGCCATGCCGACGAAACCGAACAATGGGATATACTGATTCGACAGAAATCCCAATCCCTGATTGCCAATGTTTACATTTATGCTGCCCAGGCTTTGCGGCATGAACGCTCCAGGGTTGGCAGAAAAAGCCGCCAGCTCCGGCGATGGTATGCCCATATCGACAGCAGGCGCGATCTGCGTGGCAGGTTGTTTTGGCTGCAAAATCCACCATACTGCAATAATCAGCGCACTAATCGCTATGACGCGGTCAAACTTTTTGTCATCCATTTTGCACCTTAAGCAAAAAGTAGCGCATAGGTTGCAACAGTCCCCACTGTCCCAATAGCCGCGCTTGTCGTTTGCGCATTGCTTCCTGCCGCTACGCCCGCAGCACTCGCCGCAGCATTCGTCGAAGAGCTGTTCGCGCTACTGAGTCCGTTTAGAGCATTCGAATCCGCAGTGCCGACGCCAGAAATGATGCCACCGATGCCTTTGGCATAGCTGAGAATCGGCAAATAACTCGCGGCCGTCAGATTCGCGGCGGCATTGATTGATCCAGGCATGGCCGTTACGCCCGCAGCGGCGACGCTAGCGGCAGCATCGAGCGCTGTTTGATTTTCGGCCGTTGCCGCATTGATTGTCGCAGCGGGAATGACGGACTCTGCTCCGATGATACTCGCAATGGCATTACCTACGTTTCCGGCGGTCGTGCCAAGTGCTGTGATACTCGCGACTTGCGCGGCATCAGCCGCAGCTTGTTGCTGCCCCTGCAGCTGCGCGGCGGCCAGGGCATTCTGAGCTTGCGCTTCTTGCGCAGCCAAGGCTTGCGCATTGGCCTGCGACGCATATTGAGCCTGTGCTGCCAGAGCGGCCGATAAACCCGAACTGGACCCCGAATTAGCGCCGCCACTATATCGCGTATAGAGATAATACACAGCGATAACAGCGAGGCCATAAGGCCAGTATTTTTTCAGGGCTTCCGTCGTTTCAGACATGGGCCAGATTCTCCGCGTAGCGAGTCCCTTCGCAATAGATTTTCATGGCCTGCCCAAAATCCCCAGCCTTGATTGCGAGATAGGCCGGCAGAACATACAGCAAATGAATTCGCCGAAAGTTTCGTTTGCTATTAGGCATGTTCTTTATTTTTTCGACGATAAGCGGAGCTTTCGCATAGTATTCCATCACCATGTCGGAGGCGATATTGCTGACGTACTCGTCGCGAAACTTTCGTAACGTTTGCAGAATATCACAATCATCCGCCAGTCCTTCCGATTCGCACACGGCTGTTGTGATATAGCATCCGCCGCTATTTGCGCTTGCATTGCTTGACGCAATGGAAGCATTGGCGGTCGCTTCCTGAGCCTGTATGGCATTAGCGGCCGTCGCATTAGCTCCGGCAATTCCTTGCTGCCCCAGCGTAAACAGATTGCTGTAAAGTGTCGGTAGCGCGGTCGTATTCGCATTGATCTGCCCGGCAGTTGCGCTCACGACCGGAGATACCAGGTTGTTCAGGAAACCTTGCGTGCCAGAAATGGTCGACGACAAGAATGCTTGATCCGTAGCGTTTACGTTTTGCAGAAATTGATAGCTCGTTGCGGCCGCCGCAGCAGGATTTCCGCCGAAGTCAAAATTCAATCCAAGGCCAGAATTTCCGCCTCCGATATTAAGGCCTGGGATATTTAGGCTAAGATTGCCATTATCAGGTTGCGCAACTACGGGGTTTGCATTCATTTTATCCGCCTACCGGGCTTTTCATAAGCCCATTGATTTGCAGATTGCTGATCGTGCGCGGATCAGAAAAAGCGTTGACCTGCACAAATGGAAGCGGCCGGAAAATCTGACGCGGCATTGCGCCCAGGCCATACGTTCGCACCGCATAATTGGTCGGGTAACTGCGTGGTTGCTGGGCGAGCAATCCCATATGCGACGAAGGTCCGCCCTGCCCCAAATTGACGACTTGAAAGCCCGGTTCAAAGGCGGGCATATAGTACGGGATGCGAAACATATTGCCCGCCTTTTATCAGTTACCCGCGTAAGGGGTCGCCGAACTGGCACCGCCCATTGCTACGCCCAGGACTTGCGCGAATCCGCCGCTCGCGGCACGAATGACACTTGTCGTCTGACTGCGCTGCGAAACAATCACGGCCAGAATGGCAACGCCAACAATTGCCATTGCGACGCCCGTAATGTCTTTGAAGATTTCGTTCATTGTGTAGCTCCGGGTAGTTTCTGGCCGGTTATCTGATTGATTTGCGAAACAACCGTGCCGTAATTTTTCAAAACAAACGTCAAAACAGCAAGCGTGATAAATGGCTTGACAACGGGCCTTAAAGCATCGGAATTATAGGCGGCTCGCAATACGAGAATTGCGATTAGCCAAGGCGCAAAACCTTTTGCGTCATTGCCAATATCGCTAAATAATGCACTGGCGTTTCCTTTCACGCCGACGAACATCAGGTAGATGGCATAAATTCCGACAAGACCGTAGCTCATCGCAGTGCCGATGTTTTCGCAAGATCGACGTATTTTACCAGCTTACCGTTCACTGCCAGATAAAGCGGAAATGACAGAAGAATCAGTGCGAAAGTGTTCATGCCTATTCGATCATCCCTTCGATGCTGATCTTGTGCGCGCCGATCAAAAGCAAGAAAGCGAAAAGGAAGGCCAATTCCCAGAACAAGGGATTGGCCTTCATGCCTGCCAGAAAATTTTGCATGAAGGCCTCCCCGCTTATTGGATCACGCCGGGAAGCGGCGTGCCGCTAAGGTACGTCGATTCAAACTGCGAAACGAAATAGGGCGACGCATTTGCGGTAACAATGTCGAATTTCGTCTGCACGTTACCATAGAGCTGCGTCGTGATTGGCTGCACGCGGCTCGACAGATAATAGACACCAGAGGCGAAATCCGCACCCATGTGATACCGCATCATGCGCCGGAGATAAGCGGGCGACATTTCGCGAATGTTCGTGTTGCTATTGCCGAGCAACGTAATCAGAGAAAGATCGGCTCCGTTCGCAACGCCGCTGCCGCCGTTGTCGAACACGTGAATCGCCGACATGATCGCGCGATTGTTCGGCCAGTTGATATACTTGGACTGGCCTGCCGCAATGTTGCTATTGTCCGTGTAATTGCCTTCGACCGCGTAAATCGTGGACAAATCGATCATTGGCAAATTGGCGACGCCGTTCTGCGGCATGATGTAGTGCTGGTATGCCTGGACCGTGATGTTCTGCCCGGCTTGCAGCGCAACAGTGCCCGCAGTGTAGGGCGCAGTAAACGCATCCGTTGCGACCAATGCGTTCGCGAGCTGAATCGTGACGTAGTGATCGCCGTAGATGGTCTGCGAGAGGACTGCGCCGCGCAAATCCGACATCGCATCATAGGCCATCGGCACGAAAAGCGAAAAATAGATATTCGCCGCCGCAACCGCCGTGGGAAGTTCCAGCAGATTCGTATCGACACCCGTTTCGACTCCGGTCAAAAATTGACCGAGTTTGTTCGAGTTATTGAGGAATCGATGACCACGGAAACAATTGAGAACGTGGAGCTGATAGCCGCTTGTCAATACGCGTTGCAGGCCAGCATAATCGGTATAGCTCACGAGCTGCGCGATATTGTAGGGGCCGAACGGAGACTGCGTCGCAGCGACCGTGACGTTCACGGGCACCGTAAAATCGAGCATGACGCCCGTCGTGACGCCGATGCGTTCCAGGGGAACGCGAATCGATGTGCCCATAGCAGCCGTCGTGACGGGCTGCAAGCGCTTGATCATGTGCAGGCCGGTCTGGATCAGATTAGCGCGAGCCTGATAATTCGCGAGCGCCTGAGCTTGCGCGGTATTCGGAGTATTCATTCGCATTTTCTCCGTCAAGCCTTGTAAGCCGCGAGGCCGACTTTATCCAGCACCTTGTTAATTACCCAAACGCCCACAAAAGCGATAACCGCGATTTTGGCGTAGTCGATCAGATTGTTCATTGATTTCATGCCTTGTATTGAGGGAAACCGGCCTTGTCCAGGCCACGATTGATGATCCACACTCCGACAAATGCGATCAGGCTAACCGTGATGAAATTAGCAAGATCAATCCGCACATTACCCATGTTCTGACTCCCAATAGTGATGGCACAGTCTACACCTTCGGAGCGGGTACCGGCTGCCAATGCTCCAGATGGTCGCGGCCTACGTCATACCATAGCCAGTGATGGCGCGGCAAGGGCCGTTCGAATCGTTGTTGTCCGGTATGCTCATACATCCGTTTTCGATCTTCCTTCGTCGTCAGGTTCATTCCGCCGATGTAATCCGCCTCCGAAAAAAGAAACCGTGAAACAAACGCGGGTCGTTGCGTCAAGCCTAGGAACGATTGCCTCAATTCACGTCCGCGTGTCAGCCAGCCAGTCAATCCTGGCCCTTGCCTGCCGCCCGCACTGTGCAACGTGTAAAGTTCGTCTGCGCATAATCCGATATTCTGGAATGTATGATGCAGATATTCCACGCATTCATCCATGAATTCACTATTTGCTTCAATTCCCGGAAAATTGATAATGGTGAACTTTCGCTCCATTATCGATTTATCGACGCGTGACGGATTGAAACTGCGCAGTGTTTCAGCCTCGTCCAAATCAGCATAGCCTTTAGTATGCTTAGGGTTGAAAATAACCCAGTGCTGATTGGAACGCGTCAATAGCCATCGCCCGAGCGTTGTTTTGCCCGACCCCGTGCGACCTGCGATAACGGCTCGCTTGTCTGAATCAATTGACGGTAGGCGGGGGAGCATTCTGCGTTTCCGTTTCCTGATTTGCGGCTTGCATTCTGGCTCGATTATTGATTGCTTTGAAACGTGGAGCATAGACGATTGCTGCGGCCGCGATCAATTGCAGCGCAGCTCCCGTTTTGCCGTCCATGCTGAGGCCGTACTCACGAGAGACTGCCGCAATTCCATCCGCCAGCATTGCAGCCTCCTGGTCGGATATCTGAAGCTCCGGCAATCCTGTCGCGGTCGCTGCGATGAAATGCAATCCCTGAATCTGTTTCGCGAGATTGGCCTGCGCCTCAATCGATAGCCCCTTCAATTTCGAAGGCGGACGCCCGCGCTTGGTGACCGGAGCCGCATTGCCGGGTATTTCATTGCCCGCACCATTCGATGCCTGCGGATTTTTCGGCGGCCGGCCGCGACCGCGCTTGATGGGCGGCGATACTTCCGGTGCTGAGACCTGAGAATCGGGCGCGGCTTCCTTGTTTTCGGGCGTCTCACTTTCCGCTTCGACGATCTTTTCGGCGTTCTTTGCCATGAGCTATTCCCCTTAATCCGAATGCAGCAATGAAATAAAGCCGCGCTTTTTGCGCACGGGTTCGTCTTCTTTCACAGCCTGCGCAGCAACCAAGGCCGCTTCCGCCGCTGCCGCTTCCTCGACACTTGCGGCTTCTTCCTCTTCCTCTTCCTCTTCCTCTTCCTCTTCCTCTTCCTCTTCCTCTTCCTCTTCCTCGCTCTCAATTTTAGTCAGCGCATCCAATGTAGACGCGGCCGTCTCTGAGGCGGTCGCTGCCAGAGCATTGGCAGAATCCATACGCGCATTCAATTCCTGGTGCTTGGTCGCAAGATCATCGCGCAATTCGGCATAAAGCCCTTCCAAGGCAAGCGCTCGCGCTTCGATGCTTTCCAGCTTGGCGAGGGCATAGCCCAAGTCACGCGCATCTTCAATGGTCGAATCAGCCGCACTAGATTCTTCTGCCGATTTGCTTTCGGGAGTGATTACAACAATTTTGTCAGACATTTTTCGCCTATCAGTCCAATTTCGACAAAAAGCCCAAAATCTCTTCCAAATGTTCAAGGCGCGAAAGAATAAGCGATAGCTTTTCATTCGTTTCTACGAATTGCATTTCTGACTTTTCGAGATAGGCATTTAACTTTTCACCTAACTTCGACATTGCGTTGAAATCGAGCATGCTAAAATCCCCTTATCACCCAAAGTACGCGTTAACGTCCACAATGCCGGCCGTCAAGGCCGATGCCAGAGTCACGACCAGATCGCCGGCCGCTGCGGGCAATCCCAGCTTCGCAAAATCCAGCATGATCGAATATGCATTTTCATTGAATCCCGCAGACGGAATATATACGTTTTGCTTGTAGATAATCCCTCCGTTCAGCGTGAGAGTCAAGAGAATCGTTCCGGCAACAGCTTGCACAGCATTACCCGAAAAGCTCACGACGACCTTTCGCAAATTCAAATTGGCGGTCGCGGGAGTCAGCGTTACGGTCGTTCCGCCAGCGGCGATTGTGCCATAGACAGCGCCTACGGGCGCGGGAATTTCCTGCACGTCATATGGCACGCCGCCTGCATTGATCGGCACGCTGACGCTGATCGGCTGCCCCGTGATCGCCACGTCCACGGTCCCTGAAATCTGCACCAAGCTTTGATTCGGCAGCACGGGGAAATCGACGAACACAACCGTGGCCTGACCGGCTCCTGTCATTGTTGCGCTCTGACCGTTCGGAGCGGGGAATTGCGCTTGCGTCGTCGAACCCGCCGGGCAGCGCACAGACCAGTTCAACGGCAGAATTTCAATCACCAGCTCGGCAGTACCCGCCGTATTATCGATGAATACGCCCTGCGGCTGGAACGGGAAATTATCGATTTTGAATTGACGCCAATCGACCATTTGGCCCGTAGCATCGAAAACGCCCTGAAATGTAACAGCATGCGTTGTGCCGGCAGCGGGCACCAGATAATTTGATACGTTGCCAGTAGTCGGTGTAATGTTCACGTTTTGAACGCTCCGAATGGTGAAACAGGACGGGTTGAATTGGTCAGCACAAGCGCATTACGCGTAACGACTTTCGATGCGGCTGGGAAAGCGGGCACGGTTCCAGTGAAAACGTGAATGGGGCCATTGTTCACGTTGGCAAAGGTAAAAAGCTCGCCGTTCAAAATTCCGTTGCCTTTGGGGCCATAGCTCACGCCCGAAAAATTTGTCGAATAGTAATAGAAACTTGAAAAATCGGCTGTCATCACAAAACGCGTGGAATAAGCCGTGTCATAAGCCGCATATAGGCCCGGCGTGCCAAACAAAGCGAAATTGGCAAAAGAGCCTGTAGCGATATCCAGACAATCAACAATTCCTTGCGTTTCTATTTCGATTGATATCTTGTTTGCCGTACAACTTCCGGAATTGCTGGCATTCAATGCTGTCATATAACTTTGCATTACCGAAATGGAACCGCCGTATTTCGATGACGCGGCGAAAGAAACATTTATGCCTTCACTATTGTATGTGAGCGGCGGATTCGGGAATAGTGAACCTTGAGTCGTCGTCGAAATAGGGGGATTGAACAAAGGATCAGATTGCCCATTCGCAACAAAGCCTAAATCGGCACTGAGATTCGATTCGACGACTTGCGCCCATATATGCGAGTCAAGCGGGAAATCCTGGATATATTCCAGAATCGTCTTACCGCCTGCTGAATAGATATTTGAAAAATAACCCGTGCCGCCGCAGGCATTCGCGGGCGGCGTTGTACCGGCAAATGCAAAGCGGAATACGCGACCCGCTTGGAATGTGCTCGGTACCGTAAAACGTGCAAAGAAATTTCCATTGCTGAATGTAAATGTCTTGTTGCCGTCAAAGGTGATTCCATAACCGCCGACTGAGCTACTGCCCGTAAAATTCGGTGTATTCGATGTCGCGAAGGCGCACCAGCCGGTCGCGTTGATTTTCAACACGCCATACCATTCATAGACCGTTGCGGGATCACCTGGGCCGCCTACGAAAGGAATATAGAGATATTCACCGTCCGAAAAGACGGGGATGCTATTACTTCCTTGTTGCCAATAACTCAAGAATGGAATGGGCGAAAAGCTCGCTTCGGTCATAGAGAGCGAAAAGCCGACAAGTGTTACATTAGGCTCTGACCAGTAAATGCCAGGCGGATTAACTACCGCTCCTTGCAGATATGCTTCCGCATATGCCTGCGTTACCCCCGCTGGAATCGTTACATTAACACTACCATAACCCGTTATATTGCTAAAACTGCCCAAAGCGGTACCTGATTGGCTGTTTAAACCCCAGGCGCAATAATTGCCAGCTAATCCGGTATCTTTTAGATATGCATCTAATCGATAAATACCTTGAGGTATTACATCGAATAACGGAGATTTCATCCCATTGTAATTGAATGGCGCGCTGTTAATAAAAAAGGATGAATAGCCATTCGGCGAGCTGTTAGGGATAATAGATAGACCCCCCGATACAGGCTGCCAATTTAGAAGATTCTTTCCACCAGGAATCAAATTAGACATTGGAAAAATCTCGATAGGTATTCAAGAGAGCCTGCGCGTAGGAATTGACGGCACCGGGGCCATTGTACTTTCGTGCAAAGTCGGCACGTTTGACGACATCTGTGACAATTTCGTCAAGCGAATAATTGCAGTGATTTTGCACGCAATAGGCATTGAACATATCAAGCTGCGCGATCTTGTCGCCGCAGTATTCAATCGGCGAAGTCTTTAGACCTAGCGCGATCAAATTATCGCCCATGATCTGAAATAGTCCCCAAGAACATGCGCAAAGTACATCAGCCGTATCAAAATTGCATGCGGCCAACTTTTGCATTTTCAATGCGCTTTCAGCATTACACGAATAATGCGGCTCGAATCGAACAGCAAACGGATTTCCGCTCGACTCGACCTGCGCGATCAATTGCGAAAGCGTTGTAATCATGGCGCACCTTCTCCGTCAGATAACGGGCGCGAACGCTCGCTGTAGCCGACTTTTCCAGCCGACCTCGAATGGAATCGAAATTTATGACGTTCGCTCGCATGCGGCCAATTTAGGCCGCACGCCGCCTGCTGTCAATTGCCAATTAGCGGAATTGTTTATGTCCGTGCTCTGGCGTTCCGCCATGTGCGCCGGTCGTATGCCTTTCTGCATCGCGACGCGCAAGCTAGGCAATGATGGATAAGACAGGCTGATGCGGCCTCCCGAATGCAGGGTCCGCCAGTGCTCGCGTTCCATCGATGCCTTGCGCATGCCCTTCGCTGCGCCCTTATAGGTACCATCGCGCAGCGTGCCGACATAAACTTTCGGAGCAATGGCGCGAAAGCTGGTCCATTGTTTTTCGAGTTTGAATTGACCATAGTCGGGACCGACGTCAAACTTTTCTGCATGGCCCGCGAGGCACGTGATCGAATCGGTGTCGCCGTAAATCACGTTTTCCACGCCGACGGCATAAACCTGTTGCAACAGCTTAAGCCGAGCATGCGCCGTGATGAATACCGCCCATTGTGGCAGTGCGCGTAAATTATCCTCAAATTCTTTTCGACACCAAAAATATCCATCCGGGTCAACGGGCGATGCATCCGTCATGTCGTCATTATTCTGCGGGTGAAAAATGCTCATTCGTTCGCGACGGCTGCCGAATTTCCCGAATAGTGAATTCTGCATGAGCTTAGCTAGAGCTTCCTGCGGCTGACCCTTATATTTTTTGCGTATTTCTTTGCAACGTTGCACGAATGAATTGAACGGAAAAACTGTTTCCTCGAATGCTAACCCCTCGTAAATATCCTCGATTATATAGCCGTGATTAGCGGCGAAAATGAGTTCAGCATTAGTTACGGTTGTTTCGAAAGTGCCGCCATTCCATTGCATATGTCCTTTGTTATTCCGATGTGGCAGAATCGGAATAACAAGATCAGGCGGAGCGGTAACTTTGACTCGATAAATCCCCATGATCCCCGACTGATAATCATCAGTTTCTATCGCTCTGCCGTAAGGAACGCCGAATGTTTCCATGACGTATGGATAACATGAATTGATATCGTAAGTCTCTGCCGCGATATTTTTCCCGCTTCCGATTAAATCGTTTCGCGTTATGAATACTAGGCCGCCATAATAAGCCGCGCGAATAAATTGTTCGCGTTCATCCCATTCGCTAGGATTATAAAATATGCCTTCGGGCAGTGTGGCCTGCCAGGCTTTCAATGCCGTGCCTGCGGACGTGTGTCCAGCGCCCACTCCAAAATGATGGCGCAGCAGCATATCCACGCGAGGCATGGCGCGACGCAAAATCTCTGCATCACGTTTCGCATAATTAACGTGCTCTAGATTTTTTACATCAAAATGGGCGATGTCGATTTCGCCTTTCGGCAATTCGGGGCAGAAAGTATCGGCCATATCTGCAAGTCTGGCGGGGAACAACGCCAACGAGTCACGCATCACAATCTTGTGGCCATCAATGAAAACGATGACCTGATAGATATCAGTTTCCGTCCGCATGGATATCTGGCAATTATAATCCTGTTCAATAATCCATGGCAGAATATAACGCCAATCGTATTGTGCATGATGCGCATACCAGATAGCAGGATATGGCATTGTAGCGAGCAATTCAAAAAAATCTGCCAGCATCGAATCGCCTGTAAATACGTGCGTCTTACTCATATCGCACGCCGTGATCATCAGCAACTTTCCGCCGAGTCCTTCGGTTTCTGTGTCGAATGACAAAAACAAAATGCCTTCATCTTTGACTGCTTCGCGACTGAAGGGCTTCGGTTTTTTGTTCTTCATTTTTTGTAGCCTCGGCGGCGAGCGTAGTTGATATCGAGGGCGACATACATAAAACACGAATAAACTTCTATGTAATCTTTTTCTTCTGCTTCCGCAATCAATGATCTCATGTCATCTATAGTAAATGGCTTACTTATTGATCGTAATTTGAATCCTGAAAAAGACCCAGTTTCTCCGCTGCGTGTATCAATGAAATTAACCCCTACAAAATAGCCGAATGCGTGACCCCAACTCTTGACCTGCTGTCTGAAAGATTCAATGGCAACATAATCGACGGGCAGTTCGAAATGCCGGCCGATACTGCCGCGCTTGAAATTGGAGCCGCTGATATTCGTCAGAGTACGAGGCCGGCGTAAGTGCTTGCGCGTTGTTATTTCAGCGATGCGCTTTTGTAATGCGGCTTCGCGGCGCGCCAAAATCTCTTCCTCGCGCGCCTTGCCTATCAGCTTGCGTGCGCTTTTTCGGCCCCTTGCAGGTCGAAGCGGTGCCTCCAGCTCTGCTGCCTTGTGCGCAGCCTTGCGTTCGTAGGTTCGAAATGCCGCCGCCGAACCATAGTGCTCGTCAAACTGCCGGCGAGATATTTCGACGCCTGTATGCACGTTCCGATAGCGGCGGCTGCCCCCCGGCACTCGCCGCCAATCCGACCGCTCCCAGGCCCGCCAGTCAATACCAGGCATCTTCGCTGTCCGTCCGAGTAGACAGGCATCATCACCCCGACCGGCCATCTGAGCAAGACAAGCCGATCAATGAAAATAGCCCCGACCCATAGGCCGAGGCTATCAATTCATGCATTAGCGATAGGCTAAATTTTACTTGCCCTTTTTCGCTGCGGGTCTCACTTCATGCGCCTGGTCTTCCCGCTTCGTTTCGTGAGTCAATGCCGGGGCCGCGACGCGCGCCTCAAGCTCGGCCAAGGCATTACTCGGGCGGTGCTCCATCAGAGCCTCAGTCTCGAATTCGTACCCCAACACGGCATCTGGACTCGGCTTAACAAAAAAGTCGAAGCCGAATTCAACCGGATTTCCCTTCTCTCCTTCCACTGCCGCGCGCAGCAATCCCTGCGCCGGTTCGGGCAAATAGCACGTCGCCGAAACATAAACTTCGCCCGCTTCGTTAATTCCCTTGAATTCGCCGACAAAGCAATAGCTGTCCTTCATCGTTTCGGAGACTTTCAAGTTAGCTTCGCGTGCGATGCCCAGAATACGTGCGACTTTACGACGAGACTTGACGTCTTTGAATCCTTTACGGACGCCGTTGATTGCGCCGATGGTAATACGTTTGCAGATTTTCATTTAGACTACTCCGTTAATTAGCCTGCGATTTTGGGGCCGCTGGCGATTCCCCTGAAAGCTCAAAGCGCTTGAGAAAGCATGCTTTGCTGAAATCTTCGGCATTCCTGCTGTAAAGCTCCGCGACTTCAAGAGCTTTATCAGAAGCGATCGCTAATTGGCCGAGCAATTGATTGTCTGTTATCAATTTGATATTACGGGCCTTAATCAATGCTTTCAAAAATCTAGCGCATGACTCAAGATCGCCGACAGCTGATCCGGCCATTTTAGCGTAAAAAAGTTCTTCGGGCGTTGGCTCGATATTCATAGCGAAAGTTCCCCTTGCAATACAGTCGAATGAAAATCGCCAAGTGCGCTGTTAAGAACGTTCTCGATGTCTCCGAGCTGTTTCGTGATTGAATCGCGAACGTACTCGCAATCATAGGC
>JAEHJW020004185.1_pt2 | contig 14436 bp, 18 predicted proteins | sample 9271431 | NCBI WGS metagenome assembly JAEHJW02
GCGTTTTTAGCCTGGGCGACATAGTTACCAATCTGACCACGCTCAAGGTAAAGCTGAGCCAGGAAATCAGCGCCAGTACGATTGCTGGCGAGCTGATTCAGAACAGGTATGACCTTTTTAGAATCGTTGATGTCAATGCCTCTGGCTGCAAGAGCAGGCAGAATCATTTTATTCATGTACTCAAGGGGGTTGTCCTCCATCATTTGCGCTGATTTAAGCGCTTCAGGCATAACCTTTTTGACGTGGCCCGTTGTGCCGTAAAGCACCGAGCCCGGTTTGAGTAGACCGAATTTCAATAGCTGTTCAGCTACCTGTTGCGTTGTTCTTCCTGCAACTAGGTTCTGATACATGCTCATCAGCTGGGCTCCGGCGCGAGATCCGCCTTTTTCCTGCATGATATGACCCAGCGCGAACATGAAATCTGAATTGACGGTCTTAGCTGCTACTCCGCCTGTTTTTAACATCTGGAGAAAATCAGAGGGATTGACCTGGCCTCCCGAGGCAATGTAGTTCTTGGTGAACAGGTCGAGCATTGCCTGCATGTTGTCCTGGGTGAAGTTTCGCATCAGCCCGCGCATTTCGGCCACCTTAACGATGGCGGCGAACTGTTGTTCTGCCTTGGCCCCCTGCCCCTCTCCCTTGCCATTGGCTGACATGTAGGTTTCCAGGCCAAACCGCAGCTTGGCTAGGGCTGGTGCCAGATCAAGGGTGTGCTGAATGTTGCCAGTGATGGATTGTGTTTCCGTCATCAGCTTCAGCGCTTCCAGTCGAGAGGTTCCACTGGTTGCGTTTGACACCTGATCTGCTTGACGGGTCAAGAGCGAATTGGTGCCAGCGCCAAAGCGAGTATCGAGGTTTAGCGCCTTTAATTTGTTGAGCTGCTGCTCATACTTAACTGCCTCATTAGTGCTGGCCTTGAGCGTCATAGCCAGTCCAAAGCCTATTCCAGTGGTCAAAAGGCCTGCGCCAAACAGCTTGCCGATGCCTTTTAAGCTATTCTGAAGGGCAAGCGCTTGCATATTGCTCTTTGCCATGCGATTGACAAGCATCCCCATTCCGGCGCTAAACTGATCTACCAGCTTTAAGCGAATGGCTACCTCATAGGCGTCGAACATGAAAAAAACCCTCGTTGATAAGCCTCGCAATTCGGCTAAGTGGCGCGATGATCCGCGCACACTTCAATACAGTGAGCAGCAAGAAAAAGGCGGGATACAGTTTGTTCACCCTATGCCAGCATCACAGCGCTTTGCCCTCACACTGGTCGGCGTCAGCGGACTTGTGGTCAGTTTGATTCTTTTGATGATTGGCCTTTGCTTCGGCTGGATTGTTATTAAGATCATTCTTGGCTTGGTGTAATGTCGTAACCAAGTGACGGATGAATGAAACTTCCGTTCACCAGTCCGTTGACTGTAACCTTGCCAATAATCGCCTTAATGGCATCCTTGCGCTCGTAAGCAGCAGGCCCGAGAAATGGCCTTGGAGGGATGCGGTCAGTACCGAACTCCTGATAAGCAGCAATCGCCATCTTGGAGCCGACAACAGCCTCAAGGCCGTGTTGCTCCGTGACGATTGAATCTCTCAGGTCGCCCTCTCGCAAAAGTGGAGCGTCTAGTTGATAACCAAGGCGCTCTTTTTCAGCTTCAGTGCTGTCTGCCAGTTCGGCCCACTCGGGAAAGGGGCCTGCGCTGTCTTGATAGTGACCTATCCTGATCTTGGCGTCATTCTTGATCAACTGTGCAGCTTGATTAAGGCCAGCCTCAGCTTCAACCAGCGCCACTACGGCACGCTCAGCCATGAGAACAGCAGCCTCAGCGAGACTGTTGAGGAATTTAGTCATTTTTCATCCACTCCAGGCGGTTAATATCGAACTTGTTGCCCTCGAACCGTGAGAAGTGAATAGCCATTGCTGCACGCTCTGTACTTTCCAGCGTCAGCGCCACATCAAAAGGAACACCGTTTTTAATCAGCCAGCAGGCTTCCTCAAATTCAGTGTTCCTCAAGAGTTTTTTAGCGCCTGCTCCTGTTCAGCTTGAGGGGCTTTTGCAAAATGCTTCTGCAGTCCGTCCATCAGGGCCATGATCCCATCTTCATCAAGGCGCTGAATGAGTGCATCCAGCTCTCTTTCCGTGTTGGGTTGCGCGACTGGTGATCCGTCGATAGCAGTCAAGTACGTTATCGGCGACACGAGGGACATATACGCCGTGTTGCTCGCTGCATCCCCCAGGATCTTCACCAGTCGGTAATGAGCGAGCACGTTGGGCTTTCGCAGCGTCAAGGTACGGCCTTGAGCATCGGTAACACTGATTTCCGCCTGCGCGGCTCGGATAACATCATCACTAGGCTTAACCTGAACTTTCATATCAAGACACCTTCACGCGCTGTTCGGCCATGAATTTGAGCTTTTGGGTAATTGCCTTGTCGCCTTCCCACTCCCCAGCATCTTCCAGCGTCAGGAGTACGCCGATATAGCGATATTGGGTGACAGCGCCCGAGACTTCGGAAATGGTCTCTGTGATCGTTCCCGGCAACTCATTCAGCCCAGCGTAGTAGCCGGCCTCGATGCCAGCGAAAAGATCATCAAGCGTGCTGTCTTGCCGCGAAACGTCAAAAGTTCCCGTCCAGCCGTTCGGAAACCGAAGATGACGAGTTACCCCGTCCAGTCCCTTGATTTTCACGTCAGAGGTTTCGGGCTTGCTCTGGAACTTGGTAATCAAGCTCAAGGTGACAGGGCCGTTTTGGGTGACAATATCCAGGGCAATGTCGCGCCCTACGCTAAACCCGTTAAGAGGCATAAATTACTCCATGAAAAAGGTTGCCCTCCGTAGAGGGCGGGTTTAATTAAGCCGCTGCTTGCGTGCCTTGCCGAATGATCTGGACGGACTGACCGCCCTCGACGTTAATAAGGAACTTCTCGATCACAGACAGATAGATGACCTTAACATCGGCTTGCATGTAGCCCAAGGCGACACGCGAGGCGGGATTGTTCGAGCTGTCCAGCGTCACGCTGTAAGGCAGCGAACCGTCCGAAGTCCCTATCATGTCTTGCTTGTTGAGGTTGTCTAGGAACGTCGAGATCGTGGACTTGGCTTGGCGCTGCTTGGTCGCGCTCTGCAGCTGCCCGACGAAGATGCCCATGCCTGCCTCTAGCGTATAGGCTATGTAATTCGTCATGCGTGTGTAATTGTCGCCATTGGTCACAGGGTTAGAGCTTGAATTGTGGCCAAACCGCGCCGCGTAGTAACTTCCGCCAGGGGAAGGGTTGGCGATTACATCAATGCCTGCAGATCCTAGCTGCTGTAAATCAGCGGAACTGTAGGTCAGCTGTTGCATGGTGCGCTGGGTGGCGACGATGCCGTACAGCGGCTTATTCAGGCTCGACTGTTCAGGCGAGAGGTTAGCCAGCAATCCAGCAACAAAGCCTTGCGGGCTGATCAGGCGAACCTGTTTGTTGACTGTATCGTTAAAATATATCCAGTCGCCAAACAGGAGCTTGAACGCATAGCTGTCGATGCCTGCCGTACCCTTGACGGTCACAGCGTTGGCGATGTTGTCACCTGACGGGCCAACTCCTATCATGTAAGTGCCTTCTGAGAGGCCGTAGGCTTCTTGAGTGCTCCACGTTGTGGAGGTATCACAGTCGGCAAGAAAAGCTATGCTGGTCTTGGTGTTCCGAAGCGCATACATGCCAGTGCGAGGCGTAACGTCTACGCCAACCAGCGTGGTGCCAGTAATGGTGGCAGCTCCATCGGTGCCTCCGGCCAGGGTGTACGCTGCCAAGGCTGGCGCTGCGGTAGATACGCCAACCACAGCCGTTATGAGCTTGGAAGGGCCGCGCAGAGGGCCGTTGCCGTTAGTGATCGCGGTGACGAGATTTGCCCATAAGGTCGCGCCCGTTCCGCCGATGTTATCGAACACTTCCGGCACTTGGCCCGGCATGGCGACTGTGAGCTTCGAGGTCGAGGCTTGCGATCCTGCGCTAAGGGTAGCGGTGATCTGATCCCCTAGCGATCCGGTGTACTTGGCCGTGATGGTTGCGCCGGTGGCTGGGGTGGGCGTTGCGGTATCGAGCAGAGCTACCGAGGCGGCAACGTCTGTCCCATCCGTGACGCGCACGCAGCGCATGTTATTAGCGCCCTGCAACACAGATGCAGCCACGGCGGTTCCCAAGTCGTATTTACGCGCCTGGATAGCGCCGAACTTCAAAGCAAAATCAGGCATACCCGAGACAGTCACCGGGGCGTTGACTGGCCCCCAAGTGGCGGTTCCGACGATGCCTAGAATGTTGGTGGCAACGCCATTGAGCAGGCTGACTTGAGGCGGGACGATCTGGACATAAACATCAGGAACGATGAGGGCGGTTGTGTTAATCGCCCCTTGCTGAACAACAGGCATGATTGCCTCCGTTATTGGTAAGTGGTGACGACAGGGTTGGCAGAAAGCGCCCCATCGACCTGAGTTGATACGTTAAGCTGCTCGACAACGATTTGAGAGTTGTTGGCGGTCAAGGTTGTGCCGTACTCCACCGAGTACACCAGATCACGACGATAAAGCCGCGACTTCTGGAGTGCATCGATCACATTGCTGTGACGATAGATAAGACGTCCAGCTGTACCATCAGGGAGGCTTATAAATCGAAGCTGAGCAAGGGCCACGTCCACCAGGGAGGCCAGTGCATCACGCGCCTGCGGGCTGTTAGCCCACGCTGTCAGCTGGAATTGGCGCTCCTGGCGTCGAATCTCGCTAACAGAGGTTCCAGTTCCCCCTACGCGAGCCGCAGTAACGAGCGCGCCAGGTGAAACGGTAATGGTTGCTCCGCTTGATGTTGCTCCGGGAATCAGAGCTGATAGGGCGGTCGCTATGCTGTTCAAGGTGTCGCCGGGCTGTACGGCGTACACATAGGGGAAGTATCCGACAAAAACAGCGATATTTTGCTGAAAATAAGTCGCTGGCAGGCTTCCGGCGACTGTGATTTGCTGTCCGTTCACGACCAGCGTGAGCGTTGGCTGGTTGATCGTGCTCTGCTGCCAGTCCGAAGGGAAGCGCGTTGTATTGCGCTCGATGCCCAGCGGGAATACCGTCATGTGGGCGGTTCCTACCAACAGGTCAGCATCCAGCTGTGATTGTGTCGGCCAGCCTGCATAGAGCTTGACGGGTGATGTTATCGCTGAGGGCTGGCTTGTGCCGTTGGGGTAGACAACTTGCGCCGCCAAACCGACCAGGGCATTTTGTACATCGATTATGTCGGCCATTATGTCGTTACCTGTATTGCCTCAATGCGCCAGCCAAGGTCGGTGAGCTCGGCAAGAGACACAATCAGGCGCTCGCCAAGATCATCCTCGATCACGTCAGCAGGTCGAATGGTGACACCAGCGAAGTGAGGCAGGAGCACTTGGAAGCCTGCAGCCTTAATGTCTCCGGGCAGTATTTCCTCTCCCTTGGTGTGACCGCCTCCCTTGAGCATGGATGCAGGCCACGACTGCATGAGCGTAGTTTCCAGCGCTTCGGTGTCGCCGCCATAGGGGAGCGCGCCTACGCCCGTTTGCTGCTGTGGTCGCTTGATCGTCAGCGTTCGGTTGCAGTCCACCATGAAGATCGGCAGCATTTGCTGGAGAGCTGCGACAAAAAACGTCCCTTCTATGCCGGTGATGTAATCGCCTACCGCCAGTTGTGAGCCATCAGCCACGGCGTACCATGTGGCTTTACCGTAAACGTTCGGGCGCGAGTATTTAGGGTCATCGGCGTTCAGACTTACCAGCATATCGGCCAGTTGATTACCTAGCGGTGCTAGGGCGCTCAGTGGCCTGTAATGATGATAGGTGGTGCCTATGACGTTCGCCGCCTTGGCGTAGCCTGCCCATACCTTCGCATTGATCTCGGCACCGTTCACGTCACACCACCAGGCGGATTGAGCCGCTGTTAATGAGCTCGGGGCCGGGCTCTATGCCCATGAACGAGCACAGATCAAAGCGCATCTGGTTGTAGAGCGCCCGGCGATCCCTGACTTCGTTTTTGTTGTGTTTCCAGACCGCTGCTTGGTCAGTGTCGAGATTGGCGGTTGACCCGTAGACTGCTTGTTCCAGGGTGTAGAGACAGACGCCCGTTGTTGACGGATTGGTGGTAGATCCGGGGCCAGTCAGATAAGTGCCTCGCAGGGTTGTTTCTTCTTCGGGCGCAAGGTTGGTGAGCTTGTATTCAAGTGTGCCGTACTGCGTGAAGAAGCGCCAGCCAAAAGCGGGTGTTGCGGTGCCCCCGAACATGCCATAGCCACAGTATCGGCGTATATCGACGCGCTCTTGATTGGTGATGGCCATAGCAACTCCGGTTATTCGTAAACGATGGACACGGTTTGGCCAGTCCCAGGCACCACCACAAGGCCCGCCAGACAAGGCGTGTCGATCAGGTAAGTGCCTACGGCGTTAGGGATGACCGCTACTTGGTTGGTCGCCGAATTACCAGCCGTACTTACGGCGTCATAGACTGCTCCGGCTGTGGTTCCAGCCACAAGGACGTGAGCTCGTACTATGCGGGTCGGGGTGTATTCGTTGATGGTTTGCTGCACGACTGTTGCAGCCGTGAGGCCGAGGGCAGTCTTGTTGCCCTGTACGATTCTTAATGACTCTGACATGACTGCCTCACTTGATGGGTGCCTTGCGTTCGATGAGAGCCTTAATCATCGCCGCTTCCGTGATGACTTGCCCCTCGAAGAATGACCAGGCGTGCTCCGCTTCGTCGATGAAGCCGTACTGTGACGCCAGCGTGAGAGATTCGGGCAACTTCTGTTTAGCCTTGCTCACTGGCTCTTGGGGTTCGCTCATGATTTATACCTGCGTGATGGGGGCTGCAAGCGCGGTCAGCGCTGCTAGAAGATCGGGCGTTGCTGGAAAAGGGACGCCTTGATGTATCGTGATCGTCACTCCGTTGTGAGCAAACTGGAAATCTTCCGAGCAGGTGTAAACGGGTGTTGCGTTCTGCGCCTTGAAGTCAGCAAGCGGCTGTGCAGGCATGACGTTGCCGTTCGCATCATCGGCGGTCAGTGCATTGGTTGGGGGCGATAAGATACCGATAGGCATAATCTGCTCCAGAGAATAAAAAAAGGGGCCATTGCTGACCCCAAGGCTTAACCTGGGAGAGGATTAAGCAGTTTCGAGAACCACGGCGCGCTTGTAGTAAGCGTTGCTGGCTGTTGGGATGATGTTCTGGTTCGCGGTAGCGTCCGTTGGGGCCACGAATCCGCCGATCCAGTACCAGCTTTGAGCGATGATCTGCCCTAAGCGATCCAGGGGAGGACGTGTTACCTGAACAATGTCATCGACCATGTGGATCACCTGCTGTTCGTTCTGGACAAGATCGCCCATGCCAGCAAAATCACCTTCTACCAGAGCGCCCTTGATGGCAATGATAGGGCGACGAACATTCACGCCACCCAACACCTGCACATAGGCTTCGGTTGTAGGCATAAAGCGGATACCCAGCAACTCGAAAACCTGACCGTCACGGAACTCCTTGCTGCCGTACTGACCTTGGAACAGGACCTTGAAGTCCTGATCAGCGAACAGCTGACGCATAGATTTGTTGTCGAGGTAGCAGATCATGCTGCCTGATTCCATCGGGGCGTTGTTCCGCAAGACAGCCTGAGCATCCAGCAGCAAGCCCATCGTCAGCAAGTCGGTGGACTGCAGCGCTGCCGTGGTCGTGCGTCCGTTAGGGCGCAAGATCGTGGGGGCGTTGTAATGCACAACGGGATTGCCAGCGGTGCCATCGAGGACGGTCACGTTGGCGCTGAATGTCAGGACGCCAGAGATACCGCCGGGAGCCGTGGAAACGTTGGTGCCATCAGCGGTTGCCCCGACCAGCGTATAAACATCAGCGCCTATCGTTACTTGCGCGGTGTTCGTTGGCGAAACGGGCAAGAACGTGCCGCTGTTGGCGGTCGGCTGTCCAGCCAGAATGAAGTTAGAGCCATTGACGAGGACGTTCTGGAAACCTCGAATGTCATCCACTGATACCGTGGTTGCGGCTGCGCCCAAGGTCACACGAACGCGAGTATTGCCGCCCATGTAAGCATTGAACAGCGATCCGCGAGCGATACGATCCAGCGATTGAGCTGCTTGCACGCCATTGGTAAAAGCGTTCTGCAAGAACTGGCTGGCCAGACCGACCTTATCATTGATGATGTTCAGGTCGATGGTGTCACCGTACTGGTTTAAGGCCAGCGTGTACTGCTCAACGGTGAAACTGGTGCTCGACATGCCGTTGTCAAGATTGGTGTTGCTGGCTGGGTTCATCGGCGTGGTAACAGGAGCCTTTAAGCCTGGGCGAGTTTTGGTGATGGTTTCACCGATCTTGTTAGGGAAAGTCTCGCGGTCGGCAATCTGGCGATAGCGCAACTGCGATTCTAAAGGCTTTTCAAACTCGGTTTCTAAAAAACCCTGCTGAATGATCGGCTGTAAAGCGGTGGGGAAGTTTTGAATAGACATGGCGGGTTCTCACTGGTTAGTTGCTTGCCAGTGCGTACCGGACGCTATCGGGCGGGGTGTTTTTTGGGCCTGCGTCAGCAAGCCCTGCGGTTATCGGCCTTTTTTGGCCGCTGCAAGTGCCGCTTCATAGGCGGCTGGGTCTTTTTTGCGAAGTTCAACAGCATTAACAGGCGGTGGCGCATCTTTTGAGGGAACAGGAGATGTGCCGCTTGAGCCTTGCGTTTTGAACAGGTAAGGCTTGCTCTTGGCGAGGTCGGTCATCAGAGCGTCAACCCCTTCGACATCACCCTCGGCATTGACGGTCAGCTTGCTGGTGTCAACCAGTTTGAGCCCGTCAAGATCAACGATCCCGGCTTTAATGGCGGAAGCCTTGAGCTCGGCGCGAATCAGGCGACTGTTGGCGGCTGTTCGTTCCGCTGCCAGCTGTTCATCCAGTGACTTTTTAGAGTCATCCTGAGCCTTCTTGATGGCCGCTTCGATCTTGGCTTGTGATTCTGCGTCATCGGCGGATTTTAAGCGCTCGCGCAAGCTGGCGTTTTCTCGCCGCAATCGACGTGCTTCGTCCTGCCATTCGGCGGGTATCGTGTCGATAGGCGCATCCAGCATCTTATTGGCTGCCGGCGCATCACCTCCGCCGCCGCCATCTCCGCCATCTCCGCCATCTTTGAAGTAGGTGCGTTTTAAGAGCTTCCAGTTCATTGCATCACCTCTCCATTGCCTTTGTCATTTTCTGCCGTTATAAGGCGCTCATAGGCTTCTTGGGCCTCTTTGCCTGCTCGCCCGGCGAGAACGTTGGCATCATGCTGCGTCAGGTTGATGTGGATACCGACCGACAGCATTTCATTAGCCCTGGCATTGGTGATACCGCCTCCCGTAAAGCCGATGGTGTTGTCCTCATTGGAGACTAGGACGATACAGCCCGGCACTTGAAGCGCGTCACAAACGAACTGAGCGATATTGTTTAGGTGGAGTGGTTTAGTCATTTTCGGCCACGTCCTGCACGGGCGTTGCTTCGGCAACGGACTGTGATGCAGCCTCAAGCGCTGCCAGAGCCTCTTTCTGCTTGGCTTCCTGCTGGGCCTGTAACATGCGCTCATGCGCCGATAGGTTGATGTGGATAGCCACGGCAAGCATTTTATTGGCCTGAGAGTGATCCACCCCTGTACCGAGCAGACCGACCGACCCATCAGGGTTTAAGGTCAGAATGACGATTCCCGGCACTCCGAGAAGATCGGCGCACATTTGAGGAATTTGCGTTGGGTCAAAGGGCTTTTTTACTTCGTTCTTGGTTTCTTCGGTAGCAGGCATCTAGCCATTCTCCAGCAGGTAAAGCCGCATCAAGCGGCATGTTTAACAGCCGAGCCAGTCGGCTGTTGGTTAATCGTTGTTCGTGACGTGATCCGCAGGAGCCGGAACAGACTGAGCCAGCGCGATCTGTGAGCTCATGGCCTCGGCTTGGTCAGCCTTGATCTTGGCAAGCTCTGCCTGCACGTTCTCAATGTCGTATATCGAGGCAATGCTTGCGACAGCAGTTTCCACCGATAGCGTGCCGCTGGCCCGGTGCGACTGTATCGCCAACGCTAAAGTATTTTTATCGTCAGCGGTAGCAGGGAACCATGCTGGCCACGTCAGCCCGATTTGTGCTGACGGGTTCAGTGGCTTTGCCTTGCCATCTATCGTGATCGGATAGCGTTGTGCGCCCTTGATGATCATTTTGAGCAGGGACAGAAGCGCGCCCTCCCCGTAGCTGGATCTCAGCTTGTCGGATAGCCAGATAAGCGCTTGGTGCATCAGCTCTAGTGCTCGGCCTGATTGCGCTGCACTCAGCTTGTCGGCATTGGAACGGTTGCCATGCATGGACTCGATGGCGGTTTCACGCAGCGCCTTGACGTACTCCAGCACAGCGCTGGCTGCAGATCCGTTGATCTCTAACAGCTTGGCGTCCCCGTCCTTGTCAACCGTGATAGCGTTGCTGGCGGATCTGATCATTTCACGGCCAGAAAAAGTGGGTTCTTTTATCAACAGCGTAGGGTCTGAACTGTATCTCAGTCCGCGCCCTGCCTGAGAATACTGGTAGTCAATCTCGATCACGGTAGCAAGTGCATCGCGGGTAAAAGTCGGCGCTCCGTCGATCTCGTCGCCACCGGGTAGATTCTTAATCCAGATGATCGGAACGAAACCCAGGCCATGCTGCACGCTTCTGAGGTCATCGCGCACAGCCACAGCATCCTTGTCAGTAACCTTGACGGGGGTGAGCCACGTTTCTTCATCGTCGCTCCACAGGCGGGAGAACCAGAATTGAGTTGCTTGATCTTCGTCCGGTATCGAGTAGCCTGCATCCTGCAGCTGCTTTCCGGCAACCTTACGACGCTCAGTAACAGCAGCCAACGTGTCTGGTTCTTCGGGCTTCCATGTTGGCGTTAGGTGCATGCTCGGCAGTACCGAGATAAACACGCGCTTGCTCAGAAAACGCACCATGAGCGCTACTGAGCCAATCGCTCCGCGAGTGGCTGCGTCAATCATGGCGTCCTTGATGCGGGCGTCCTTGATAATGCCCTCAAGGGATGATTTGGTGGACTCATCGTCACATTGAAGCGAAGGGAAATGCCCCTCCGAGAACAGCAGGCTAACGGAATCATCAACCACTGTTTTAACTAGGCCACAACGCACCGAGGGGCGGCGTTCGGACAAAGGGATATATTCCCCCGTCCCTGATTCCTCGCGGTAAAACGGGTGTGGCAGCGCATCATATAACGTGCCATCCAGAGCTCTTGTGCGTATCTCCAGCACGCCTACGCGAGCAGGGAGATCGCTGTCTGGCTTGATCTTGTCAAGGATGTGGTCAAGCATTATCGCCTCATGTGCTGCATTTGGTGCTGTTTTGTTAGGGTTGGCTTACTGATGGGCCAGTGGAAGTAAACGAAATATCCTAGCGCATCAGGGGGATGGTCTTTACCGTCACTTTTGTCAGGTAATCCGTTCTTGTCGTAGACCTGTTGTTCTAGGGATTCGGTCAGGGTTGGGGCGAGATGCGTGTTGATTTTAAGCCAGTGATTGCCTTCACCGTTCCGAATCAGGCTGTTAACAGCCATGACGCGATCTTTGATAAGCGGGTTTTTGGAGGGAACCCTGACCTGAAAGCCTGCATGTTGCAATATCTTGATGTCAGATTCGCTGGCGTTGACCGTTTTATTACTCTGACCAGAGGCATCGGGGTAAACAGTAATGGAGTGGCCCTGGTACTTCTCTTTTATGGTCTCAACAACAGCTGGCGTATCGCGCATTTCGGTAAGCTCGCCAAGGATCAGAGGCATTCCTTCACGAATAACAGCGATAACAGCTGTACAGTTGTGTACGTTGAAGTCGAGGCCGATATGCAGGGGCTCGCCAGCGTTAATGACCTGATCAGTGTGGTGCTTTTGGCGTCCAAATTCAGGATAAACCGCGCCGCTGGTGAGGTTTACAAACTCGCCTTCTATGTAAGCGTCAATCAACTGAGCCGGATAGGATCGTTTTAGCGATTCGATATAGCCAGCGGGAAGATTCCTTGCATTGCTGTAAGTGCTTGCCCGGATGAGCTTGTATCCTTCGGTAGCGTTCTTTGCCCAGCGCTCATACACAAACCTAAATCCTTCTGGCGTTGTTGCTACCCCCACCGTGTTAATGCCGCCGTTGGGCTTCTTCTGGCGGTTTCGAGCAATGATCTGTTGCCAGGCGCGAGTTGCATCAGCCAGTTTAAGCGTGTCCAGCTCGTCAACGATACTGTCGGCCACCTCGTAACCCACAATCCTGTCTGGATTGTCTAGCGTCCTGAATATCAGCTTGCCGTTATTCTTGATGCTGATGACGTGCTCGGCCTTGTTGAGCGTGTGGCGGATTCTCGCGTTTGTCAGGATCTCACAGAATCGCGGATAGGCAATCATGCGCACAAGATCATACGTTGGCAGGTAATACGCCACATCTTGATCAGGGCAGGCCCACTTGAGCCTCAGTGCTCTCATAATGCCCGCTGCGGTCTTGCCGCTGCCGAAGCCTCCGACGAAAGCAGGGAAAGGTTCCCGGCAATTCACGAACTCAGCTTGAGGCCCGCTGGTGCGCGTCCGTAGAATCAGCTGCTTGCTCATCGTAAGGGATCGCCTCGAAGCCAATTATTTCATGCGTAGATGATTCAGCGCTGTCAAGATGCTTCCGGGTGCGCTCAAGCGATTCGATGCGCGCAGTTAATTTGTCAATGATTGATGCGTAGTCCCTAACCTTGCGCTTTCGTGTTTCGTAGGGTACGCCTTCTCCCCCGCCATCGTTTTCTGTGATTTCTTCCAGTTCAGGCTGTCCATCAGCTTTGTTTTCAGCCGCAAGGGCTCTAGCCAGACGTATACGGGTTAATCTTAATTCGTGATCGACCGCGCCCAGCTCAATCGCTTCGTATTGGTCTTGTTCGTCATCGGTGAGATGTTTCTGGTAAATGCCATGTGTTGCAGCGTTAGCGCTTCCTTTGGGGGGGCCACTACTCATACCTCCATGCAACCGGCATCTGCCGTTTTTCATCGGACTGGTTTTGCACCGGGCACCTGATCGAGTTTTTGCCCCGCATGTTTTAGCCATCGAGGCCTCCGCATGGGGTTATTTTATAAACGTGATGTTTGCGACTATTGAGGTAGTATTTAAGGACAGCGAAACAGCTGCTTAATAAGGACAGCTGTTCAGGGATTGGCAGCTGAGCCTTCTAGGGTTTTGGACGCCAACACCAGGGCCACTCCTTCCTGGGATGCATAATTATCTGCTTCGTCGCCAGCGCTCTTGGCTGATTTTTTGTCCAGTTTTAATATGGCAGCTAGGCGCAGTTGTTGCGTGAGCGCCCACTTTTTATGACTGTCTATGGCATCGAACACATAGCGCCGCCCTTGTGGGTTTTGAATCACAGGGTCTTGTATAAGTGCAGATTTATCGAGAATTGCCGACATGGCCTGAAGCTGCTTGATAACATCTTCACTAATTTCTTCGGTCTCAATATCGGATGAGGCTTTCTTGGTGCGCTCAAAATCTTCCGCAACCTTCATGCCATCATCAGTGTACTGGGTTTCTATGTCGTTCATCTGCGAACGCACAGCCTCGAACGCCTTGGCGTCAGAGGAAAGGCCTTGCGGCTGTGAAGGCGTGCTTGTTGCCACTTGCGGGGCGGCTGCTTGTGGCAAAGATTGCTGCTTCGGATTACCTTCATTGCTTCCAGAGAAAACGTAAACAATGATCGAGCCGATTACAATAAAACCCAGCCCAGTAGGTAAAGCGTCTTTCTTTTCTTTGTCGGTAAGGGCCTTGAGGCCGTACTTCACAGAAGTCTCAGGCTTAACGTAAATGGAGAGCACACCAACCACACCGAGTACCAAGAGGGCAATTCCGACATAAGTCATGTAATAACAGTACCTTTCAGCTGTAGCAAAACTGTAAATGTGTTATTACTCAATCTTTTGTACAAAAAAAGCTGAGTTGACTGATTCGGTTACGGCAGAATCAAGCCAACTCAATCTTACTCAGTTAGAGGCCTAAATGAAATAGCCTAACTCATATCGGCAACGCGCAAGAAGCTGTTTTGGCTCTGTAGTCGCTTTTGAATGTATGCCAGTCCCTTGCCAGTCACCAAAGTCCGGGTGTAGGTATGGCTCTCGCCTCGCTCATCGTTGTATTGCCTCTCGATTACCCGAAAGTACCCGGCGTCAAGATGTTGCTGATAAGGCAGATTGTTGTTCATCAGCAAGCCTTCTTCACGAAGGAACCTGAATAAGCGGTTAGGGCCAGTGCCAAGCACCTTGGCAACCTCCTGCACGCTCTGGCAGTTGATAGCCTCCGATACAGCGTCATGGAACTTAGCCTTGGGAGCCTGCTCCTGCACCTTGGCCTCCAGAACCATGACCTTTTCAGTGTAGGCCAGAAGCACATTGCGAAGTTTTGCCGGGTCAGCAAG
>JAEHJW020001432.1_pt1 | contig 14413 bp, 7 predicted proteins | sample 9271431 | NCBI WGS metagenome assembly JAEHJW02
AGAGAAGAAGATAGTTTTTTAACTATTGATAAGAATACATTTTATTCTTTTTATAAGAGAAGAAATAAGTTATTATTAGCTAATAGTCCACTAACTAAAGTATTACAATTTATTAGAGAGTTTATTTTAGGTACATTAAAAAATAGCATAAATTCACCATTTAAGTATGTCCCAAAACTAATACTAAATACCTATCCGTATAAACTAAATCAAAAAGATAAAGAAGCAATATTGCAAAATTTAGTTTATTTAACTAATGAAAAATGTGAAGTAGAGCTAACAGATATTGATCCTTTAGATATTGAGCCAATTTTTTTAAAAAAGCAAATAGCTATTTGGATATCTTACGAATATGTTGATTGGATAGAAAAATATTCTAGTAATAAAGCATTACAGCATACTAGCATCCCTGATGTTACTTTATTAGTTCCAGCTATATTTTTTCATCATACTCCTACTAAGAAAGAATTAGCTGAGTTTGCTAAAAATAGTTTAGGACCATTTCAAGCTTTAGAACAATTAGCTAAGCCAATAATTAATTTAAAGGTATTAAAACTAGATATGTTCTGCATAGATACTACATATTACGATGAAACAGAAAATACTACACCATCAGATTCTGACGGTGTAGATAATAGTGAAGTTAGTGATAATAATGCAGCAGATGAACAAGCTACTCTTTAAAAAAAGTATCAAACGTTATGTTATCTTTACCTTGAACTGTTTCGCCTAATACTTTATTATCTAAAGTTAAATTACTAGGCATATTATTTATATTAGTATTAGTAGCATTATCTGTAGTATATTCTTTTGGATTTAGTTTAGTTAATAGGCTACCTATTAATCCGCTAATTTCTTCCTGTTGCTTATTTTGCTTATCGTCAATCTCTAGTTTAGCTTTAGTATGTATTGCTTTATCTAAGCCATCTAGAAGATTTCCTAATAGCATTTTATCAGTTCCTTTATCAGGAACTTTATCAGTTCTTTCAGTTAAAGCTTCTATTAGTTGAAATCGTTTATTAATTGTGAAATCCAATAATTCTTTTTCTCTTTCTGAAAATAATTCATTAGCCATAACTTAACCCTTTTTAATCATATATTACTATAGTGGGAAACAATAATGTCCTCACTCACAAAAAAACTATATCCGTTTTTAAAGGTGGTTAAAAGTAAAATTTTAAACATATTGGAATATGGGATATATAGATATAGTTCAGATAAAGACAATAATAGATTATCCTCATTGGAAATTATTGATAGTTTAAATCTTTCTAAATTAGAGGAGTTATCTAGGTCTAAATATCAGCTATTAGAAATTCCGGTAATTTATCATAACATTAATATCTATATACAGGAACTTAAGGAGATAGCAATATTATTAAAAAATAAAAAGGAAATAGTAAACAAATATAAGTTAAATGCTGAATATAGTATTTATATGATAGATTTCTATATAGATGATAACATAATGCAGGATAGGATTTATGTCACTAATAAATTCTTAAAGCTAAGTAAAATCGTTATTGAATATTACAAAACATATGTGGGAGAAAACAATGTAGATTACTCTATAGCTTATAATGTTAGAATACTGAAATATATAGTCGAGAATCTAGAAAAAATAATTTTTTGTCTAGATAAATATTGTAGAGGAGAATAGTAGAATGGATATGGAAGATGAAAAAAATATAAATGAATTAGTAGCACCGCCAATAAAAACGGGTAGTGCAGAGTCTGTTTTAGCTTCGCTGTTTAGATCTATTATGGTGGATTTACATATAAATGTGTTTAGATTTAATCATCTAGTTAATGACTATATATCTGATCAGATACGAGTAGGTAAAAATGATGATAGGTCTTCAGCTAAAGGAAATCTTAAGAGAGAATTATTGTCTGATAAAATATCTTGGAAAGTATTTTGTAAGGGCTTAAGATTTTTAAACATATGGAAATTTGAAATAAAAATTAGGGCTTATCATAAAAATGGATCTGTAACTGAGCACATTAAAGTAGTGAATATTAATAAAGATCCATTTAAGGAAAATAATCTACCATTTAAACCAGATTAGGAGTTATAATGATAAAGAAAAATATCGTAGCTGAAGATACAATGGCATTTGATGTGGTTAAAACAGATACTTCAACATTAGATCTTTTAAGTAAGCTAATAAATAATGAAATATATAAGCATATTTTTAAATTAAAAAGACTTGCTAATTTTGAACTTAGTTACGAAATGTTACTTTCGTATTTAAAAGATTTACAAATGTATAATATATATGTACTACTTCAAAGTCAAAATTTAATTAAGCTAACTGAAAAAACATTTAGTAATGAAATATATAGCTATTTTATACTCTCTGTAAGTTCAGCATTAACTTTGAGGACGTATATTGAAGAAGACAAAAATATACAGGTAAACTATTTACGAGAAAATGTAGTAAATATGTTATCCACGAATAGTGATTATGATAATAGTTCAATAGTACCTAACGATATTAAGAATGCTATGGAGTTTGACAGTAATACTGTAAACACTCTATTAGAAAATAATAACTGGCTATTATGGCTAATATATATAATGTTTTTCTTTGAAGAACCTAATACATTCCAATAAGGTTATACAGTATATTATGGTTAATAATATAAATTGGCCTAATTAGCCAATTTTCTTTTAGTTTACTTTGAATTCCAACTAGGGGTAACAAATGGCAGACGCAACTATTCGTGAGCAACTTAATAAGGGTTATAACAAAAATACTAGTAAGAGCCTTCATAAGCGAGTACCGGTAATGCCTCCTCTTTCTCGCTATAAGAAGGATGGTGAAGACCATATAAATATTTGGGAACGTGGTGAAACTGAGTTAGGTAGATTTTTAGCTCACGGCACTAATACTCCATTTCATCATCCTGTATTTGGTATGTTTAGTAATGTAGAGTGTTTTTGGCACTACATTCGTAGTGAAGAAAGAGATGATCGTATTCGCACAATGACTAGTATTAGTGGTAAGAAATTTAGTGAAAATTTTACGCCTGTTAAGGTACCTAATTTTTATGCAGTTATTATGGATACTAACTGGGTGAAGATTAAAGAATATCCTAACATGCTTAATGCTATAAAGGAAAACAATTTACCTTTAGAGATGTATTATATTTATAGAGATAAGGGTGCAGCTATTCGTCCAATGTTTGCAGCTTGGGTATTGGAAGGCTTTAAAGAAATTGAAAAGGCTATTAAGGATAACCGCGATCCTGATTTTAAGTTTTTAATGTATACCCCTACTGATGACTTATATTCTCCATTGTTTGAAAATAATGCTTCTTAAATAACGTTTCATATATCACTAGAGCTTTAAAGCTCTAGTGATATTTTTTTTAAGTAATATATTGATTCTACTATTGGAGTAATAGCATGGCAATAGCAGCTAAACCGTTTAAATTTCTAAATAAACAGACAAATTTACCAACTACAGAATTTCAAAATATATCCAGTAATAATATTCTAAATCAAGTTTATAGCGAGGGATCCTCTCTTTTAAATGGTATTACTAGTGCTATTAGTAGCGATATTGGTGCCGTTACAAATACTATCGGCGGTTTAATTCAAGGAGCCGAAAATGTAGCTGGTAGCGCTATTAGTGCAGTTTCTAGTGCAATTGGATCCGTTACGAATGATGTTAGTAGCGTTATTGGTAATGCTGTATCTGGTATAGAAAGTACTGTCAGTGGGATTTCTAGTGATATTGGAACTACTATTAGTAGTGCTGTGGCTGTTGGTGAGAGTTCATCAAACATAGGAAATCCATTACAAGCTGTTGGAAACTTGTTACCTACTAGTTTAACTACTGATGTATCTAATTCTTTAAATGTGGGTAATATATTTAATACTGGTAGTAATTTAGCTACTAATACTTTAGGTGGTATAGTATCTAATCCAATTCAACAAGTTGTAGATCAGGGTAGTAATTTAATTTCAAATTTAGGTAGAAATGTTTATAATGGAGTTAATTCATTAAGTAGTGGTTGTATTAATCAGCTACTGAATGATTTAAATCAATATTGTAATTTAAATAGTCCGAATTTAGGATTAGGTTTAAATGGTGGTAGTGGGAGTTGTAATCCTCAAGCTGTTGCTGGTTTATTAGCTGATATGGTTGGTGGTGGTTCTGATTTTAGTATACCTGATCTATGTAGTTCCTATAGACAGCTATTGGGATTTACTATGTTTGGTGCGCAAAATGGAATTACTGGAGTATTTTCACCGCTAGCAAATACTATAAACAATCAGACTGTTACGAATAAGGCCGGAATATCGTTATTTAATTATGGAGTTGGTAAGAGTAATTTGAATTTATTACAAGATTTAGGACAAAGTACAGCAGTTAATGCTATATCATCGTCTATTCCAAATTGCTCTAGTCTAATATCACAATGTGCATTAACTCCAGTATCGGACATATCTACATCTTTAGGTAGCTTTTCCGATACATTTAGTAGCGTACAAAATGATTTTAATAGTAATTTCTTAAGTGGTACTCAAAACGGTAATAGCGTATTAAACGTTAGTGATTTATTACAGAATAACTTACCATCTAGTAGTATAATAAGTTCAACTATGTCATCTATATTTGGACCTAGTAATAGCGTTAATCATGTTAGTGCTTTAAATTTATCTTTACCTGGTAGTAGTAATAACTTAAATAGTAATAATAGTAATTATCAATCTAATTTATTAGCTGCAGATTCTGTATTAGGAAATTCTAGTAGTGGTAGTAGTGCTAATTTACCTACTACATCTACTACTAGTAGTAATAGTACTATAGTAGGTATAAATAATCCTACCTACGCTCAATCCGTTAGTGCTGCAGATAGTGTTTTGGGTGGTAGTGCTGTTTCTACTACCCCTGTAGGGTATACTACAGTATCCGTTAGTAGCACTACTAGTTCTAGTAGTAATAATGTATCAAATAGTAGTAATATATCTGCTAATACTGCTGGTAATACGACTACACCAGGAGCAACTACATCTTCTACTTTATATCAGAGTAGTATGGATGCAGCAAATTCAGTTTTAGGTAGCTCTACTTCAGGATCTGGGTCTAGTAATTTTAGTAGTACTGGCACCTATAATAATGATCCATATCAGCAAAGTATGCAAGCAATGACTGATGTGTTTGGTAGTAATAGTAGTAATAACACCAGCACAAATAATCTAAATATAAATCCTAGCAATACTCTATCTGGTGGATCTAGTAACTCTTATCAGGATAATAGTAATGCGGCTAATAGTGTATTAGGTAGTAGTAATTATAATAATGGTAGTTCAAATACTACCACACTAGCATCTAGTAGTAATTATGTAAATAATAGTAATGCAGCTAATAGTGTATTAGGTAGTAGTAGTGGTAGCTCTACTTCATCCAGTAGTAGTTTAATAGGTACTATTACTAATGCTGCACAACAAACATATAGATATCAAGCTTATAATAACTCCATTAATGTAAGTGATGTAGTATCCAATCCAACTCAAGCTAGTTCTGGTGGTAATGGTAGTCAACCGCAACAAACTTATTTAGCATTACAAGCAGCTAACCAGGCATTATAACAAATATTAGTTTAAACTATATACTCTACGGCTTAATGACCGTAGAGTATATTTTTTAACCTGGGTTAGTAGACTGATTTGGACCATTTGTATCATTAGCTTGTACTGGTGTAGCTAGACCATTATTTAGCGTTCCAATTAAGTTAGGTATTAGCGTCCAAGATAATGCCCCAGTAGTAAATAATTGATGGGTATAACTACCCCAATATGCATTACTAGTAAAAACATCAACTTGTTTTATAGCTGCAGCTAAATTAATCTGCGCTCTTGGTATAGCATATATTTGGCTATATATGTCTCTACCGGTTATAATAGCTAAAAAATTAGATATTGGATTATCTTGATTCATGTTATCAAAAAATGTATTGCCTACACCATATAGAGTACCAGCTACTAATGGCATAGCCATGAATTTACTTAAGTTAGCTATACTAAAAGATACATTAACACCTAATGGTCTACCCCATCTAGTAAAGGGTAAATTAGTAGTACCATAATCTATATTTACAGAATCTATCATTCCTAATCCTATTTGGTTATGCCCTCTATCAAATAGCTGACATATAAAAGGACTAGTATAACTAGTTCTACCTGTAGCTAGTGGTAGAGATCCTGCCATTATCATAGATAATGGTAAGTATATATTTTGTATTTGGGATATTACATTTCCGTATGGTGATACCAATTCCATTTCATAATTACCAACAGGAAAATTAACGGATGAATCTTCCCAATAATCTGGTACTTCAACTTTAACGTTACCTAATAATGCATTTACTAATCCATCAATATGGAATCCGCTAGCTACTCCATTTAAAGCATCCTTAGCAGAGCTAACTAATTTAGACATAATTCCGTCTGTTAAACCTAAATGATAATCTTCAGTATCAAACTTATAACTACGCATATTACTAGCATAACTATTATATTTTTGTGCTATACCAGGCTGACCAACGCTAGCTGTATAGCTTAAACTACCAGATCCTACAAAGTTAACTCTGAACGTAGCAAATGCAGCACCATCATCCCATTCAGCTTCTAACATACTACCTAATCCATCAATAGCTTTATGAGCTTTTTTATAAGTTTGGCTGTTACCACTTTCATCGACTAATGGAATTAACTCAGATGGTGGCATACCGGCAGTTTTACTATTTTGAACTTTACCTTGATAATATTTAGTATTTTTAACTAATTTAGCATAATCAATAAATCCATGTCTTGGTTTTTTAGTTAAATAGCTTTTAATACTAGTATTAGATTTACCTAAGAATGATGTTACATCACCATATGCGCCACTAATATCGGCACCTAAACTATTAATAGAATTACCTACAGCACCAATAACGTCAGTAACATCCTGAACAGACGTATTATATAAATTTGGCTGACCTTGAACTGTAGGAACATTATTAGATATACCTTTTAATTTTTGAGCGTTTGTTAACTTATTAAAAGAATTATATTGGTGTTGAAAAGCGAGATTAGCCATTCTTTGTGCTTTATTAGCTAATGCATACGCATCAATACCATATTCACTATTAAACACTTCAGGCATTTCTTTATGCAGTGCGTTTAATACTTGAGATGGAACTTTATATGGGGTACCTATATATTGAGCTTGATTAGTAGTACCTGTAGTATTTGTTAACAGCGGCGGTAATAAATTTAAATTAGTACTAATAACATTTAATAGAGTATTAACAGCACCCCAATAAGTGTGCATAGTTGGCTTTAAATAGTAGTATTGATTTGGTTTACTACCAAAAAAAGCTTTTAACATTTTATCGCCATAAATTAATACTGCTAGTGGTGGAAAATATACAAAAAAAGCTATACTGGTAATTGTTTTAGTAATTAAATATATTGTGGATATTCTGCCAGTATTAGCTAACATAGCGTCTTCTGGATTATAAAAGTTATTAAAGAAATTTAATAATGAATTAAAAGCAGGTACTCCAAATCTAATATATATTATTTCGGAATTATCGTCAATAGCTTCAGAATAATATCTACCCATGCCATTAATACCCTTGGCATTAACTGTCATTTTTTGCACTACTCCTGGATATCTACCAGGTACTCTAATATCAGCATATGGGGTAAATTGTGGTCTAGCATTTATACCGAAATTACCGCCAATAGTACTATTAGTAAATTTTAATTCAGCTAAAGAATAATATCTGTTACTAGCATCCTGCTGAGTAGGCATAAATACATCACCAGTTAAAAATGCTTTTTGTACCCAATTCTGATCTATTACCGCATCTAATTGATCATCTGGTAAATTATCAAAAGCACTTTTATTAGAAAATGGATATAATGTATCTAAGGACACATTATCTTTAACAACTTGGTATTGTGAAATATCTAAAGCATTACGTCTAACGTTAGGACCGTATTGTTTACCTGTATAACCAGCCATTGTAATACCTCTCTTACAAAAATCATATACTCTCTCACCTAATGAGAGAGTATATGCGGTTAAAAATTACCAATTAGGGTTATCTTCAGAATGAGTATGTTTAATACTCTTACGTGATATATTAACAGCAGGATTAGGTACATTAGTAGGTATCCTACCAGTATTACTATTAGTAGCATTCATTGGATTTCTAGTAACTCTATTATCTCCTGGTCTTAAACCAGAACTATTATCTGTTACTTTAGATGCTGGATTATTATTCTCTTTATTTTTCATAGCTTCTAATATCTTTCTTTGTACCTCTAAAGATTTAGCTAATACGTCATGAATATCAACTACATGACTATGTATATTCTTTACATCTTGGTGATTAGTAGTCATTATTACTGGAGCTGAATTTTTATCAGTTAGATTAGGAGCATTAAAATGACCAAATGAACCTATTGTTGTAGCAGGCTTAGTGATCATAGCTTTTTTATCAACTAAAGGATTTCCAGTACTTTTAGCAGTTAATGCTTTACTGTTTAGATCTATATTTTCACTACTCTTTACTTTAGGAGATACAGTAACTGATTTTCCTTTAGGCTTTATATTTTGCTTAGTATTTTGAGCTATTGCTTTATGATTAATCTTACCTTTAATGTTAATAGTCTTATTAGATTTTGGTGGTGTTTTATTAATAGCAGCTTTACTGATACTAACTTTACCACCATTTAGTTGTATACCAAATTTCTTTTCCATTATTAATTCTCTAGCTACTCCTTCTCTTTCCGAAGAAGAACATCCACTAAAGAATGTATTCATATGCTTTAATTTATGATCTTCTATTAACGTAATTATTTTATCTGACGATAATTTACTTACGTCTTGATTTCTTAAAGCAGTTAATATTAATTGTGCTCCACTTTGTGGGCCAAATTGATTAGCTGTTCTATCAATTACACAATGAACACCTAATTTTTTATCAGATAAATTACATCCATGACTATTTAAATAGTTACAACACGGATCGTAATAATTAACCTTATTATAAGCTGCCTGCATTCTATTAAATTGCGGATTAGTATTAGCTAGATGTTTCCATGCAGCTATAAATCCACTACTATCGACAGGTCCAGATTTAATTAGATACTTACCCTGAGGAGTATTTTTAATATACCCTAAAAAGCCAGCAATACCATCACTTTGAGGAGAAGATGATAATTGGAATGTGCCATAGCTTTGACCACCATAATCACCCTGACCTCCAGAAACTGCAGCAGGATCTCCTCTAGATTCTAAAAATGCAGTTAAGCCAGATATACCATAGGCGTTAACTAATTTTACTACACTATCAAAATCTCCTTTTAAATCTTTAAATCCAGAGACTATATATTTTTCAGCTTTACCAGCAATATATGTTGCGCCACTACCAATATAGCTAGCAGCACCACTTATAGCTGTACCTAATCCTTTAAATACTGATGAACTCAAGCCAAAGATACTAGCAATACCACCAGCTAGCATACCAACTAACCCACTGCTCATTTTTTGCATAAGAGTTTGTGGTTTCTTAGCTTTAGCATTATTATCTATAATAGACTTATTACTATTAACTTTAGCAATCATTTTAGGCATAGTTGGAGCTACAGTATTTTTTATTGATGGTGGTATCTTAACATCCTTTATAATGTCAGGTACACCATTTTTAGCAGTAGCAGCAGCTACACTACTAACCATTTGTGGCGAATAGAACATATCGCCATTAGCTTCGATTATTATAGCAGTAATTAATTTATCTAGTGTAGCCTCATCATTCATATTCAAAATAGCTGTTGGGTTAATTCTACTTTGAATTGAAATATGTAGCATTATAGTTTTTAAATGTTTACTAATGCCTGGTAAATCTAGCTTAGTAATTAATTTTATTGGTGTATTATAACCTTTAGAAATATAGTATTTAATACTACTAGCTAAAGCATATAGACCAACTAATTCAGTAGGGAATTTAACATACCCATTAACTTTAGTATAGTTAGGTTTTAATGGCCAATATTTAATATATCCTGGATTATTTAACTTTATTCCTAATGGAACATTAGATTTTGATCTTAATGCTTGGTAATACTTTAAACTATGATTACCTTCTAATGCTGATTTAAAATTATTAAAGCCTTTTTCAACATCACTAACGCCATGGTATATAGCAGATCCAAGACTCTTATGACCGGTTATTGCTTTAGTTGCTTTATCAACATACTTACCTAGAAAACCACCAACATCTTTCATTCCTGCCCATATCTGTTTCCTAAGCATCCAACCGCCACCAGCTAATGCTAATGCAATACCTACAGGTAACCCTACACCAGTAGCATCAGCAGCAGCACCAGCAGCCTCTAAGCCACCACCAACACCAACATCAGCACCTATATCGACACCAGTATCTACAGCGGCATCAGTACCAGCATCTTCAGCAACATCAGCACCACCTCCAAATATTTTACTCTTTAATGCTTTTAAAATATTCATAGGTTTAGTTTTTAAGAAATTTAATGCACCACCTAAACCCCTTTTTATTAATGCACCTATTCCTAAACTACCTAACGATTTTAACAGGATATCTTTTAGTCCAAACTTTAAAAGACCACCACCTAAAATATCTTTTAAGCCGCCTTTCAAATCACCAAAAATACTACCTAAACCACCAAATAATCCTTTACCTGATGATTTTCTTTTTTCATTAAGGCTCTTTAGGTATATTTTACCCTGACTTAATTTAGCCTTAGTTTTCTTTAAAGGATGACGCCACCATCTATCGGCAAATACTTGTTCAGTAGGATCATTTAACTCAGTTTGAACGGAATTAATGTCTGATCTTTTAGAATTTATACCACCTAAATGACCAGTAAATTTATGTCTTAATAAATCTCTTATTTCTATTAAAACACTGTAATTCTTTTTGTTATATGGATCGCGGAATAAGCTACCTATATGCTTAAATGGAGATAGCATAGCACCTAATAAATCTAAACCAGATTTACCTAATCCAGCAGCTATTCCAAATGTATGAAATAGGCCGGATATACCGTGGGATACTCCTCTTAAAGCAGCACCACCAACACTCTTAATTAGACCACCAGCATTTAAAACTTGCCTGCCTAATCTTTTAGCTACATTCCAACCTAATCTAGGAATAGCTCCAGCCATTCTATTTATTAAACCTCTAATAGGTACCTTTTTACCGTACTTATTATAAAGACCACCATGTTTAATTTCAGCTTTAGTTAAAACGATATTTTGCTCTCTATTATATACATCACCTTTTATATCACATGGAGAGTATATCGGTTTACCATTAGCGTTAAAATAATCACCTCTTATAAAACCTATCTTAGTTAAAGTAGGTTCAGCATTAATTTTATTTTGACCTTCTTTACTAGAAGTTTGTAATGTATATAAGTCTTCAGGTGAACAACCTATATGTGTTAGCATATGTGTTCCAGCTCTAGCGGCTTTCCAACCAGCTCCTGCAACTTTAGGTATTAGACTTAATGGATTAATCCACTTTATAGCTGACTTAATGCCATTTAACGTCATTGCAGCCCCACTATACAGAGTTGTAGCTGCAAATTTAGCAGCAGATCCCATCCTCTTAATAGTCTTTATTGGTAATAGTGTTTTTATTGCGTGTAATATTTGAGCTGGCCTATTAGTAGCAAAATTTTTAATACTGCTTGCTATATTAGATAATGGCTTAGTTACCTTTTCCGTATATCTACGTATCCAACCACGACGCTTATATACTTTCTTTTTAGTAGTAGGTGAACCATCTTGCTTTTCAGATAAATATTCGTATTCACTATTATCAACTACTCTTACGTCATGAATAGTATCTGCATATTCTTCAAATTTAGTATAGAATTTTTTCAAAATTGATAAAACACTATCTTTGGATTTATTATCTAATTTTTCTTTAGGAGCTTGTTCTTCATTTATTGGAGCTTCTGCTGTTCTAGCTCCACCACCTAAATTAACGTAATTATAAGCTTGATTTAGACTAGCTTGTGCTTTTACCTTATACTGGCCAGCAGAGTTAGTTGCATAAATATAGCTAGGATTATTTTGAATTGATTCTACATTCTTATTAATAAAGGATCTAAATCTACCACCTAAGGATGCTCTAAATGCAGGATCCTGAATAGTATTAATATGTTCTTGTATATTTCTTCTTATATTAGGTCTATAGCCAGCTCTTATCATACCTAAATATCTTTTAGATGCTGCGCTAGTATTACTTATAGAAGATAAAGAAGTATCAACTACTTTATATTTTTGTCTTAAATTATTTAGATAAGTATCGGCTTTATTAATAGTCTTATTGATATAATTTACTATACCTAATACCTTAGGATTTGATTGATATTCCTTCTTTTTTTGACTTATTATATTTCTTATGTTGTGTATTTTAGTTTTTAAATATGTTATTGACTCATTATCAGTTGGATTATTACGGACATCTTTATAAATACCTATAGCTTCATTCTTTAATTGTATCCAGTCTTTATCTAATAGGGTTTTAGTATGCTTATCAATAGTAGCTTGAGCTGTTCTTAATGTATCTTGAACAACAGGCTGCTGAATTACTTTATTTACATATGGTTTAGCAGCGTTAGATACTGCTTTATTTAGTTCCTGGATTACTGGAACTATTGGAGATACTTTCTTGGCCTCTTTATCTCTTCCTTTTCCTTTAGTTAGATTAGATATGATTTTATTTTGATTAATCTTATATCCATCTCTAGTACGACTAATATATCCAGAGGCTATTAATGCTTCTTCTTGCCCTTGATTAATTAAATTTTCTATATGTCCCCGTATATCTCCTATATTTGATTTAACATTATTAGCTTCTGTTAGGAATTCTATTTCTTTTTTAGGATCGGTAATATGGGCATTAATATGATTTTTAAATTTAGTAGCCAATTCTGGAGGTAATGACTTAAGGAACTTATCAGAAGTTAAGTATTCTTTATCTAATAGTTCATTTTTAAACATACCGCCCAACATACTAGAAACCACTTTTTGTTTTTCTTCAGCGGACATATCTGTAGTATTTAGATGCTTATCTAACAACTTATTTACATTATATCTAGAGTATTGAGTCTGTAAAACTTTCTCTACAGAAAGAGACGCTTTACCAGCCATTCTCTTAGAATCAATAAATCTATTTTTATCATGATCAAAATCTAGTATAGGCACTCCATCTTTAGGATGAATTAGATTTGGATTAGCTTTATTCTGATATGTTACTTGCTGTAAAATTCTAGCTAAATAGCCTGGTATAATAGTAGTAATAGATTTTTGTGTTCTTAAGTTAAAGGTAGCTGGCTCTAATAAAAAATTACCTTTATCTTTTTTATATAGATTTAGATCAATCTTACTAGTAGAAATACTATCCAGTAAATCTGATAGCATTCTTTTAGCTGCATTCTTTAAAGGATTTTTACCCTGAATTTCATCCTCAAAATTAGGCTGTAATCTATTAGCTAAATTTCTTAATCCTCTATTAGCACTAGCTTCTAAATCTATAGTATGTTTATGTAACCTAGTATTTAAAGAATCTAATTTACCACCTGGCTTAATCTTACCTTTTAGCCATGGAGCTATTCCATATTTAAGTAAACTATCAATAGGTAAAAACCCACCAGCAGCCATTCCTAACATCATCAATGGAGACATACCCATCTCTGACACACCCTTTGTCATTTCTAGGCCACTAGTAGTTCCTTCAGCCATATTTTTAGCTGAATCTATGTATTCTTTAGCTTTATTAGCTAGATTAGTTTTCATTCTAGTTATAAAATCACTATTATTGAATAATGTATAGCCAGTTTTACCAGCAAATCTTAGCATACTGTGTCTTGAATGCGATTTAGATTCTAGTATCTTATTTTGATCTGGTAAGCTAGTATTTAGTATTATAGCTTTATTTTGTTCTACTATATTTTTTAATAGACCACTAGTTAATTCTAAATGTTTCTTTTGAATAAGTAGACTACGATATTGTAACTCTAAGGATTTCTTTTTATATACTGAATCTAATTTACTATTATAGTTATTAATACCCATTACTCCAACATTAATGCTATTAAGTAATGCATTACTAGCTCCAGTTTGTTTAAACTGAGCTTGGAATCTAGCGTTAGAAGAGATCTCTCCAACTAAATTATTGCTATTTCCAAAAGTATCATCTACGCTTCTTTTTATATTTTCTTCATCTAACTGTTCTTGAGACTTATTTGAACTAAATTCTAAATCGTCATCTGCTCCTAGAACAGACTTAGCCTTACTTAATACTTTCTTAAGAAATGAATTATTTTCTGGTACTCTCGAATCTAATTCCT
>JAEHJW020006228.1_pt1 | contig 14412 bp, 22 predicted proteins | sample 9271431 | NCBI WGS metagenome assembly JAEHJW02
TGATTCCGCCGATGGGAGTGTTTCACCAGCCGCGTTCACATAGGTAATCTTCACGTAATAGGTGGTTGCGGCCAGTGTGCCACCCGACACGGAACTCAGCGTGGGAGCCGCCGGCGGTGTATTGGTGGGAAACGCCACGCCGAGGTTGTTGAGCATGCTCAGTTGCAGCGACGCGATCGGCGGCACGGGCAAATCCTCAACGACCAGAAGCTGCGTGCTGGTCGAGACGATCGTGTTGGCGCCGACGCGCGAGTCGGCAATCGGATAAAGCTGTCCGTTGCTCACGCCAGTTGGCGGCACAAGCGAGCTTCCGGCAGCCGACCCGAATACCACCGCCGAGATGTTCGGCGTGCCGCTAGTGCCGACTGCCGTGCTTGCGCCAAGGTTGATCTCAAGCCGCGCGCGCTCGTAGTAGTTGCCTCCCGCCGTGGTCGGTGTGGTGATCGCGGATGATGTTGCAACTGCTCCAACCCCCAGACCGTTGAGCGTGATGGTCGGAGTGACTGCTACGGTCGGCGAATTGCCGAAATCGGTCGTTGCCATAATTTACCTCAGATTGTCCGCGACTTCGTTGAGCACGCGCGCCGCCTCAGCCGGCTGCGAGAGCGCAAGCGCCATCATCCGCGCGATGAGCACCAGCGCGCCATAGTCGTCAGGGTCTGCGCTATGCTTGAGCGTCAGCAGGATCAGCGCGGCCAGCGGCGAGGGGTTTGGATTGACGGGCTTCATGGCACCAGCGCCAACGCGGTCTGCACGTCGCCCGCCGTAACCGCCGGCTGCCATATCGACACGGTCTGCGATGCGAGCCCCAGGATCGTCGCCTGATCCGTGCTGTCGATCGGAGCCGTGACGCCGGTGCCGGGCGAAACCAGCGCAGCGAGCATCGCCTCGACGGACGCCGCCACGGTTGCATCCGGCATATCGAACGGCGGAAACGCATCAGGCGACTGGATCATCTCCCAGAGCCCTTGCGCTGCCGCCACCGCCTGCGCGCTTGCGCCGCTGGGCGGCGACGTGGCGAACGTCTCGATTGCGCCGAGCTTGCCGACGAGGCCTAGATACGCCGCCACGCTGGCGATCGGCACCGGCACCGTAACCGTTGTCGTCTGCGCGTTGAGCGCCGTCGCGGCGGCTTCGAGCGAAGCCGGCGCTGGCGATAGAGCGGAATAGGCAGCCTTGATCTGCGCGGGGGTCCAGGTCATCGAAGCCTCCCTAGCTGACGCTGAGGATCGCCGTCGTCCCGCTGTTGGTCGGCATGAGAACGGTAAACGTGCCTGAGGATACGCTTTGCGTGCCGCCGAAATCATGCACCGAGACCGTGCGCCCATTGAGCGGCGCGGCAGCGGCCCCGAGCCTCGTGCTGGTGTTGTAGATGATGCCGGCAGTCGCCGAGAATGTCGCCGATGTCCAGGACGGGTTCGGCGAAAAGCTGACCGTCGCGACAGAACTGCCGGTGCCGGAGAGCGACGGCGCGACATTCCCAAGCGCGACGCCGCCGCTGGTGTAGCCCGTGCCGCTGGTCTCGTCCGTGCCGACGTTCGACGTGGACGGCGTGCCGGTGCCGGGCGTGCCAACATTCGTCTGCGTCGGTCCGTAGGTCAGAGACGGAGACGCCTTGATGAGCAGCATGTTGAACGTGTCGCCGGTGAAGGTCGCCGCGGCAACCGCCGCCGTGGTGTTGGCCGAGATCGTCACGACGGTCGCGGTCAGCCCGATCACGATGGCGCCGGATGGAATACCGGTGCCCGAGACGTTCATGCCGATGTTGATGCCGGCTGTCGATGCAACCGTCAGCGTGTTGGTGCCGGACGTGTTCGTGGTCGCCAAGTTCGCGATCGTCGCCAGGAAGGAATGACCTGCCGAGAACGCCGCCTCTTGCTTAAAGCTGTAGCAAACCCCTGTGGTTGCCATCTAGCGCGCCCCCTGGAACGATTGCCAATAGGCGCTCGATGGCCGCGCGCCGGCGAACACCCGGTTGCGATGCTCTTGCGCCGTCGGGCTTGGATCGGAATACCACAACCGCTCGACATGCTGCGCCGTCGTGAAGTGATCCCGAAGAACCTCTTTGGCGGCTTCGCGTGTCTCCGGCTTGTTCCAATGGCCCTCCCATGGGGAGCCCTGCGCCGCCTGCACGATATCGGCGATGGCGGCATCGAGATAGGCTTCGACCACATGCGGCGCGGTGAGCCTTTGCTCCGAGATGGACTTAAGCGCCGCGCGCTCGTCATCGCGCACCTTGGCATGGTGAGCAGTCAAAGCCTTCGCCAGACGCGCCTTGACCTCCAAGGCGGCGATGCGGCGCGCGCCATCTTGGAGGCCGTCGGTGTCGAAGATCATATCAGCAGTCGCGACGGCCCAGCTTTCCGGTTCGTGCGGGCCGCCGTTGGTGACGAGGATGCGAGGAAACACGCTTTGCTCCTATGTCGCGCGGCGCGTTAGCCGTGATGAAACCCTTTGAGCGTTTTCGCCAGCGCCGCTTGACGCCTCAGTTTCGGGTTGTCGGAGTGCGCGGCCTTCTCAAGCTTGCGCTCGGGAATCTTCTCGCCCTCCGGCACCCCCAATTCGCGATGCAGCGCGCCGGGGTGCTTTATCGCCTGACCGATCCAATGGTCAGGCGCCGCACCGCCGCGCGCTCTCCGAGCGTAGTCAGGGCACCTCCTTCGGCAAGCTCTCGTCCTCATGCCCCTGCGAGCCTTTGTCGCCAGGGCCGGAGAGAGAATGCGCGCTCGAATAGGGCGAGCCTCCCCGTGCCCGCTTGGGCACGCCACCACCGCGCTTGCGTTCGACGCGATGCTCCTCACCGCGCCGCTCATCGCGCCGATCCTCGGCCTCGCGCTCGGCATGATGCTCCTCGCCATGGCGCTCATGCTCACGCGCGACATGGCCGCCGCGCTTGCGCTCCGGCTTGCCGAGATGTTTGCGCTCATGCTCGCCCGTCACATGGCCGCCGCGCTTGCGCTTTTTGACGTGGCCGCCGCGCCGGAACCCCTCGTCCTTGGTGTCCATCGCAGCCTTCTCGGCTGGCGACCCGTGCGCGTTATACATGTTCAGCTTCGGGTTGCGGTCATGCTCGGCAGACCCGCCGCGTGCGCGATGCTTGCGCCGACCGCCTTCGTGTTTCTCGTGGGCCATTGGTCGCTCCATTATTGGATGATGCCGCCCTGCAAGGCTTCCACCAGCAGGGGCGACGTTCCGGCGGTGATCGTCACACGCCACCCACGCACCGGATACGTGAGTTGGGTGCTCTTTTGAGTCGTCGCGGCAGACAACGCGGCAACCACATTCGGCGGATCAGTATAGTGACCCATCGGGGAATCGGCCTGGTTCGGCGCTCCATAGAAATTATCCAACGTGTATTCGACGTTGTAGGTGACGCCCGATCCCGGAAACGTCTCGATATCGAGAATGAACGGCGTCACGTAGGCGCTCGGCATCCGCCACTCGGATGAGCCGGTGCCGCTCGTTCCCGCCGTCACCGTGCTTGCCGTCGCGCCGGAACCATAGATCGATGTCACGGTCAGGAAGTCGAGATTGCTCTGCGCTGCGGCAACGTTGCCCCCGGCGAAAACATCCGTGATCGGCGCGCCGGATTGGTTCGTGCCCTTGACCGTCCATGTGATGCCGCTGTCGTTGCCGGCGGACGTGATGATGACGCGGCGCTGGGTATCGAGAACGCCGACGCCATTGACCACCAGCGACCCGTTGAGCGTGAGGTCTCCGGCCGCCGCGAGCGACTGCGAGGCGGCGAGCCCCGCGGAGACTGCCGCCGCGAGCTGCTTGCTGAAGATGACGGGGCGCATAACGCGCTACTCAGGCGGGCACCACGCCGAAAACGCTGGCGGGGCCGTTGGCGTTCGCGGCGTTATAGACCGCGATCGAAGCGAACAGATGCAGACGGTTCGTGCCGTTGGATGCGCTCGGCAGAGCATACGTGCCGCGGACGCTGCCGGTTGCCGAAGTCGCGGGGCTCGTGGTATCGGCGGCGGTGAAGCCACTCGAAGAAGTCTCAAGCGTCCCAGCCCAGACAACCCTCGCATATCCCCACTCATAGACCGCAACCGGGAACTCGTAGATGTCCGTGGTGCCGACCGAGTAGGTTTCGGTGCTGGTCACTTCTGGCGTCACGGACGAGATGAACTTGAACGCCTTGGTGCCGTTCTGGGTCACTGCGCCAGCCGCCACCGTGATCGCCTCGGTCTGCGGCAGCCCATAGAGATCATAGCCCGAGACGTTGAACACGCCACCGGGCGCCGAGGTTGATCCGGTAATCGAGATCGCGCGCGCCAGCATGGTGCGCGGGTCCGGCATCGCCACGCTGTTGTTCGGGCCTTGGAACAGAACCCCGGGCGCGCCGTCGAGCGCGAGAACTCCGGCAGGCACGACTGCACCTGTGGCGAGGATCGTCTGCGCGGCGGTCGTCACCGTGATGCCGGCGCCGGAGGACGATACCAGAGCCATCGCCGTGCCGGAGGTCGTCGCTTGAGCGGCGCCGATGTTTGCGGTCGCGATCGCAGAGGGGACGGCATCGACCAGCATCATCTCGCTGACCGGCGCAATCCCGACCGCCCATGTCGATCCCGGCGCCACGTCGCGCTTGAGGCCGGCACGAGGATCGATCGGCGCTACGCCAAGATCGAACACAGAGTAGCCAAGGTCCGGGTTGTTCCCGCGCCGCGAGAAAGGCGGGATGATGTATTGCGGGCTGTCCCGAGAGACCGCGACAGGACCGACGAAGGTCGTGAGCATATGGCCTCTCCGTTACGCGGTGGGGAAGTTTCCAAAGACAGCACGCGGGTTCTTGTAGCCTACGCCATACCGCTCGTAGCCGACGACCAAGAGGTTTTGCGTGGTGGTGTCCACGTCGAGATTGATCTCGAACGGGATGCGCTGGAGGAACACCAAGCCCTGAACCTCGCTCAGAACGAACCAAGCATAGGGGCTCGTCAAAAACTCATTGACCGCGTAGCCCTCGGGGAGAGCCCGTCCGTAGATCGCCGAGATGTCGTTGTCGGCGGTGCCGGTGCGATATTGCGAACGCAGCAAGCGATCGGCAGTCCACTCCAACGCCGCCGGCACGATCAGCTTGCGACCGCGGAAGTTCTGGATGATGCCCTTCTGGTCAGGCAGCAGCCGGATCGCCGTCAGCGTCGCTTCGATCGCCGACTCGTTTAGATCCAGCGGAACCTCAAACGTGTTCGCGTAGGAGCCATTGTCGATCGGATGGTTGGTTGCGCAAAGCGGCACGCCGTCAGCGCCGATCAACGAGTTGTAGGTCTGCGCCGTATTGAGGACGTTTGCGGCGAAAATCTCCCGCGTCTGGTTGAAGCTCTGCAAAAGCCCCATCGCCTGCGGGTTGAAGCTGTCCTTGTAGAGATTGTCGTCCAGCGCCTCGCGGGTGATCGCGAAGCCGAGGCCGATGGATCGATGCTCGATATTGTAGGTGAACCGCTCGCCGGGAGTGTTATCGAATACCGTCGCGCCACCTTCCGCCTTGAGTTGGGCGAGGCCAGTCGGCGCCATTTCGACGTAGCGTTCCAAGGCCATCTTCGACGTGCCGACCGCCATAAATTCTTTGTAGCGCGTCGGGAGAAGCGGGTATTTCCATTCCAGCCCTGCTAGACCAGGAAGGAGCAGGGCCGGGAGTTGACTTCTGTTGATAGCCATCTGGCTTGCTCCTTACGACTGGCCGGTTCGCGTGGTGATGTCGCTGGTATTCATCACGACCTGCACCAGATTGTTCGCCGCCGCCGGGTTGTAACCCACGACAAAGCCGGGCTCGCCCACCAGACCGACGATGCGGAACGGCAGGGTGGCCGTGCTCGCGATTGTGGCGGCGTCGAGCGCGCACACGCTCATGCCGGCATAGGTCGGGTTGCCGCTGGAATTGGCGAGAATGTCGATGTTGAGACCGACATCGGCCTGCGTCACCGGACCGCCGGAGACTTGGCAGATGAACACCATGTCGGGATCAATATCGACCTTGGCCTCGACGACGGTGGTCGAAGCAACGCCGCCTGGCGCCATCCAGGAATTATACCATTGGACGCGCCGGCTGGACGGGTCGAGGTAATTGCAACCCCGGAAAATACCGTGAATCGTCGTCCCGCCCTTGACGTAAAGCTGGATATTGCCGGACGAGTTGAGAAACACGGGATCGCCGTAAGCGATCTTGGTCCCGTAGTTATACGCGATATAGGCGTCGCGCGTCGCGTAGTTGGGCGCGCTGCCTTTCAGCAATCTCGAATTGCTGAAACCGCCGGGGGCGAGGATGTTCGCCATGAAACTCTCCGCGTTGGCGGTGCATGAGCACCGTCGCCTCTTTCCCAGCCATCAGCCGGTAAGTGGGCCGCCGCGATCACCGCTGGCGGAACGTGGAGCCATCAGCCCCGATCGACTTAAAGAAAAGCCGCGCTTCGGTTCATCTGACCAAAGCGCGGCATGATAAGCACGTATCAAACTATGACGCAAGAGGATCGTTCGCGGTTTAGTCCTCTTGGACCGGCCCAAGTCTCTCATAGGTGGTCTGGATACCGCGACCGATTCCGGCGCCGCGAATTTTCTGCACTTGCGATTGCACCTGCTGGTTGGCCCGATGGCGATCGATGTCCTTGGACTCCTCGCTGATCTCCTTGGGCCTTTCCATCAGGATTTGACCGCCAACCCGTATCACATCGTCCGCCTTCGCCCGCCGCCCCGCCCGCTCGGGGTGTCGGCTCGCCGGCACCGGCGTCCATCCGTTCGCCTCATAGTTGACGAGGTTCTGGGTGTTCTCCTGGCCGTTGATCGTCTCGGCCTTCCAGTTGTAATCCATATCCGGCGGCTTCTTGGACAGATCAAGCGCATACATGTTCTCGGAGGTTTGCAGCTTTAGCCTCCCGCTGGGCGTGCGCTGGATCATGCGCTGCTCGCTTCTCTGGGTTCCGCGCGCCTTGTTCACATCGTCGCTCATGCAACCCTCCCAGGGAGCCGCCCCTGTCTGATAAGCCGTTGCTTATTCTCGTGATACTGGCGATAGCGGCCAGGCACGAGGTTGCCCTTCTCGTCCCGATAGTCCTGTTCGGGAATGTCGGGCATCGTGATGTCAGCGTGCTCGCGCTCGTCGGGGGTCAGGCGGATTACATTGCGCGCCGGCGGCGATGCGTCGGGCGCGCGGCGGGTCACGGGCATTGCCGGGGCTCCTTGTCTGACGGTTGTCGGTTCGGGCTGCGCTTGTCTTGCTGCGCCTGAGGAGGCGCCAGAGAAGTGCTTCTCATAGGCATTTTCCAGCACGGCGAAATACTCAGGGCTGTCGATCTCGCAACCCTCGGATACCGCCAGAAAGTGCGCGCCGGCCAGCCTGGTTCGCAGCTTCTCGTCTTCGAGGTATTCAGGATGCTCCCTGATCCATTTTCGCTGCGGGACGCTGTAGCGAGTCAGGTCGATCTGGGGCGCCGCATCTTGCCTCGGCGCCTGCGTAGGCGGCGTCTCTGTCGTCGCTGATAGCCGGGCCGTCGCCAAGGACGCCTTTCTTTCCGCAAGCGCCGCCGCATTGGCTTCCGCCCGCGCCAAGGCGCGCTGCATCTTGGCCGCCTCAGCGAAATTGCCCTCCGCCTGAAGCTGGCCAATCTGGGCAACCAGCGCGTCCGCCTCTCGCTCGGCAGCCGAGATGGCAACGTCAATCGCCGACTCCTCGGCCTGGTAGCGCGCGCCGGTCTGGGTTCGCAGAGCGCCTTGGGCTTCCTGAGCAGCGCGTTCCAGTTCCGCGGCGCGGGCCTCCGCCCTCTCCCTGGCCTCGCGCTCGGACTCCAGTTGCTTCTTGCCGCGATCCAAGAGAGCCCGCAAATCCTCTTGCGATACCGGCTCCGGCTGGTCCGGTTCCTGCTCGGCCTTGGGGGCTGCCGCTGGCGGCGCGCCTTCCGGGTCGTCCTCGAACTCGATGACAAATTCGCCGTCTCGTGATCCGCTCATGGTAGCGGCACTCCTTGCAATGCGTTTTCAAGCAACGCTTTCGTCCACCGCGCCACATGACTCTTCATCAGAACGCGCGGGTCCATCGCGTCAATCTCGGCCTGCGCTCTGGCCCTCAGGGTAGCATCCGCCTTGAGGTCCGCCACCAATGCCGCATATGCCGCGCTGTGCGGGCGCGAGCCTGCCGTCACGCCGTTCATGCCGTGACGCGCGCAAGCCTCGATATGCTGTTTGAGAGATAACGCCATGGCGCCCTCAATAGACGATATCGGGATCATCCAGGATTGCCCAGATGTCCACGTCCTCGATGTAGCGCGCGCGCGACTTATCCGATTTCCCGTCCGAGGTCAGAAGTTCGAACGGGAACGATTCAGGAACACGAAACTGAACCCAATCGCCGACCTCAGGGATGCGGTCGCCGAACCGATGCGTCGAGTCCTCTTGGAACGCGAGAGGGCCAAGCGCCAAGACAAGCCCGACCTTTCCCTGATAACGGTCCTCGTCGCGTACCACGTCCGGCAGCAGAAGCTTGGAGTTTCCCAGCTTGATCTCTTGCGGCCTGACGTAAACCGAGACCAGGACGCGGGAGCCCATGACCTTGAGCTTCTTTACCGAGTCCGAAACCAGGTTGAAAATCGCCTGCTTCGGGTCAACCTCGTGAATCGCAACCAATGGCGTCGCCATCGCCTATTCGCCCTCTCTCTCGTTCGACGCAGGCCGCTCGGCCTCGCGCCCCATGTTTTCAGCCTCGTCGATGATCCACTGGAGCCCGTGCAGGAACCCCAGCCGATAATGATGCCGTTGCAACGTATCCGCCGGAACCTTCAGAATCAAAACCGCCTCTTGGTTGTATCTGTCCACCAGCCGGCGCGCCAACGCCCCCCAGAACCCTGGATGGGCGTCGGCGTAGGTCGTTATGTCGTCCCGTTTCAGCATCCACGCGCCCGGCCACCGCGCCGCATCGGCGGTGCCATCGGAGCACCCCCACGCATGGGAGGCGCGGCCATCGCCGCCGGCGCAGCCGGTGGGCGCGGCACAACAGGCGCCCCGGCGGCAGGAGGCGCCACACGCGGCCCTTGCGGCGCGATGATGACGTTGGTCACATGCCGCCCAGCCTTGTTCCGCGGTGCACCACCCCGCGCGAACTTCGTCGGCGTCTCGCCCTTCTCACGCTCGGCCTTATGGATCATCTCGCCGATGAGCGCCTTGTCTTGCGCCGCGTCAGGGTGACGGGCCAAGCCGCCTCGGGCGTAGCCGCACTTCTCCAGCATGTCCTTGCCGCGCTTGGTTCGGTCGATGTGCATTATATGACTCCTGGCTGAGGTGAGGGCGGCCCCATCGTCTTCGCCGCTGCCGCTGCGGCTTGCGCCTGCGCTCTCGTCATCTCCGACTGCAAGCGCATACGCTCGGTTTCCTGCTCAATGAACGCCAGCCGCTCCTTCGCCGCCGCTTGTGCCGCCGCCGTTTGCTGGTCGGTCTGCGCCTTCTGCATCTTGGCGTGCGTCTCAACCGCTTCTGTCGCCGCCTTGCGTCGGCTGTCCGCCGCGTCGGTCTGCGCCTTGAGCAGGTCGGCCTGCGCCTTGATCTGCTGCGCCTGCGAAGCCATTGCGGCAGCGGGATCAGGCTGTTGCGGCCCTGGCGGCGGCTGCGGATGAAGAAACGCCTTCGTGTCGTTCACGCCAACCGTCCGCCACGCCCGCTCATGGACCGCCAGCTTGTCATAGATGTCCGGGTTCTCCGCCGCGATCTGCACCAGCGCCGTCGCAAGCATGACGCGGTGGGTCTGGCTTGGCACGTTCGGGTCACTTGCCGGGATCAGGTCGATGTCATCGAACTCCAGCTTCCCGCGCCAACGCAGGTCAGGCCGCGGGATCGCCGCCGCCAAGGCGTCCGGGTTCTCCGCGATGACTTCCTTCAAAAGCTCGAACTCACGCGCCTGGCTGGTGTGCAACCGCTTGTGGACGATCGCCCCCACCTGGGTCGCCTGCTCAACCATCGCCATCATTGTGCCAACCGGAATGTTCGTCCTCCCCTCGCCGGTCGCGAGGTTCACCGTGCCGCCCATCTCCTTCGCCGCCTGCGCGACCTGGGCCATGAACTCCACGAACACCATCGAGGGGTCTTTGTAGGGCATCGGCATCATGATCTTCCGAAGATCATCCACCCCCTGCCCATCGACATCCACCCACTCGCCCGGCGTCGGCGCGACCTCGTTCGTCGATGTTCGAGTCCCTCGCAACTTCACGCCACCGGGAAAATTCGAGAACATCCCCGCATCGCACAACAGCCGCCACGCCGCCGTCAGAGCGCGCGTGCTGTTCCCGAGTAGGTGGACATAGCCAAGGCACAGGAACCCAAAGCTCGGCACCATCCCATAATGAACGAACCGCTGCCGCCGGACGAACCTATCATCGCCCTGCCGCCAGCCGCGCCGGATGCAAAGAACCGACCGGCTATCCTTCTCGATCGTGACCACATACGGCAGCGGCAGCCCAGGCGGCGCATCGGGCTCGTTGAACCCAAGCTCCTCAGGGTCAATGTCGGTCGTCGTCTCGTAGATCGTGAACGATTGATCCTCGGGCCGCAGCGACATGTTCCGCTCGCCGGTCAGCTCGCGCTTCGCCCGCCCTGACTCCGTCTCGTCCGGCGTCGGCGTCCCCAGCGTAATGTCCAGCCAATCCCCAAATATCTGCATGCGCCGCATCAGCGTCGGCGAAATCATCGCCCTGTGCGTCACCCTCATAGCATTGTCTATGTCAACCGCGTCCTGCGAGACAATCAAATCCGACACATCGATAGACTCGCAAACCGGCCTGCGCCGCAACGGACACATATAGACCTTACGAAACCAGTTGCCGCCATAGAATAAAGAGAACAACCCGCGATCGGTGTCCGGGTAATACTCCCGCGCAACCGTCGTTAGGTAATTATTCATATCGTTTTCTAGGGATTGCGCGAGATCGTCTTGCGCCTCGGTATTATTTCCTCGCAGCCTCACCTTGACCGGGCCCGCCGCCGGCAGAAGCTCCGCCCGCGCCGCACCTTGCGCCTTGACGATCGCCTCCAACAGCAAAGGATGCACCAACGACGAGATGTTACGCTTGTTCGTCTTGGTGCCGCTCATCTCCTCGATCTTGGTCCCAAGGAGCGGCATCCCCTTCGTCCAGTTGTCGATCCACTCACGCCGGCTCTCAAGGTCGGCCTCGATGCCTTGGATCAGGTCTCCCCCCAGCGCCGAGAGCAACCCCTCGTCCATCTCACGCGCAAGGTTCCGATCAAAGTCGTCCGAAGCCGCGCGTGATGCTTGCGGCAGCAGCGGCGCGACGGTAACGCCGCCGTCATCATCGATCGAAACCTCCATCGGAACCGAAGTAAAAGGCGCCTCGGGCGTAACCGGCATCTCGCCCATGCCGGTGCCATCGCGGGCCTGATAGCCCGCAGATGTCAAAATCTCGCTCACCGACGATTGCCGCAATTACGCAAGGCCATACCTTTCCGCCACCCGCACCTGATTTTGCTCAGAAACATACCCACGGGCAGCCTCGGATTTCTCGGTCGTCAGGCGCGCCATCCCAACCCTCCGCAAATACAGGAGCGCCTGGGATACCGTGTCAGCGAGGTCGTCGCTCTTCCCCTTCGGGACCGCCGCAACCTCGTCTATCACCATCCGCGCCCAGCGCCGCGCCGGAGCATACACGATTCCACCAAAAAACAAAGGCTCAACCGCTTGCAAGCGCGCCGCCTTGTCCTGCATCTTCCCGTTCCATAGCCGAACCGTGAATTCGCCATCCGCCATCAGGCGCTTTACCTCGTCCGCGACCGCGTGGCCGTTCGCCTTGTCCTCGATCAGCAGAATCTCCGCTTGCCGCCGTTTGCAGGTCTCAATCAGCCGCCGCACGATCGCATGCAACTTATCCCGCGCCCGCCACGCCTCAACCAACATCACCCGCAAATTGCCGCCCTTGTCCTCGAAAATCCCCCACACCGTGCAGGCCGACCAGTCGTTCTCCTCCTTCTCGGTCATCGCCGTGTCGCACGAAACCAACGTATAAACGAAGTCCGGGTAAACCATCACCCTAATCGGACGCCCATACTGATCCACAATCGGCACCCCATCCGCCCCCCGCTTCGTCTCCCAACCCTCCCCGCTCCCGTCATCCTCCGGCGGCCAAAGCTGCCACAACTCAACCGGGATGATCCCCCCACCCCGCGGCGTCGGTAGCTGCTGAAACTGCCCACTAGTGCCATACGGCCCCAGCATCTCCTCATCCCGCTCAACCACCGCCAGCGGAAACCGCTCCGGCCACGCAAGCTCCCCCTCCTCCGTCCGAGGGTCTTCCCACCCAATCGACGTGCGGCAGTGACGCTGCGGGTCATACCTCATCGGCACGCAGAAGTGACACCACTCCGTCCGCTCCGACTCCAGCAAAACCCCCGTCGCGTCCTCCTCATGCGCCCGCTGCTGGATCACCAAAATCGCGCTCTTGCTCGCATTGTTCAGGCGCGTCGGCATGACCTCCAACAACCACCGCTTCGCCGCACCCCGAACCGCCTCAGACTCCACGTCCATGATGTTGTTCGGGTCGTCAATAATCAGCAGATCACCACGCTCGCCAGTCCCAATGCCGCCGATCGATGTCGCGAACTTCCACCCGGTCCGGCTGTTCGAGCACTTGATCCGGCTCTCGCTCACCGTAAACTGGTCCCCCCACATCTCCCGATACAACGGGCTCGTGAGCACCTGCAAAAACCTCACGTTGTCGCGCTCGGTCAGCCCCTGCGAATACGACGCATTGATGATCCTCGTCGATGGCCTACCACGCGGCCCCCACAGCCACGCCGGGAAAAACACCGACGAAACCAACGACTTCGAGAACCCCGGCGGGCAGTTGATAATCAATCGCGTCAGCCGCCCATCCGCCAGCGCCTCCAAGTGCGCGCACAACGCATGCAACCACCAGCCGTCAACGAACTTCGCCGTCGGCTCGACCGTGTGCCAGAACGTCTTAACGAAATAATGCAAGCTCCGCGCGCACTTCTCGCGGACGGCCACACGAACCAACGCCTCCGGCGACATCCCGGCTATGTAAATCGCCGATTCCTCAAGGTCTCGCGCCAATCAATTCCTCCGCTGCGACACCAGAGCCTCCGGCCTCACCGTCTCGGCAACCAAGCCACGCGCCTCCCGGCCACCCTTGAACCGCGCCGTCCGCTCCGCGCCCCCGATCTCCTCCTCGAAGTCCACGAACACCACACTCTGAACCCCATCCCTGTCGATCAAAGCCATGTGCCCCTGCGTATCCTTCAAGTCCAGCGTCGGCGCCCCATCCAAAACCCCCTTCGTCACCGCCCGAACCGACTTCTCCCACTCCTTCCGGTCGTCATACACCAAAACCAACCCATCCCCCCACGACTCACCCTTGAACTTGATCCGAATCAAATACATCCCACCCTCCATCCCTACACCGCGCACAACGCGCAACGTCACCACCCAGCCCCAGGAACCATCGGCCCACCAGGAACCAAAGACGGTTGCGACATCATCATCCCTGCCGTCCCAAGATTGTGCAAACTATCCTGCATGTTCCGGTCAAACCGCGCCTGCTGCGACGCCATGCAATTCGCATAGTCCGGCGTCCCATACTCCAAACCCCAGCTCTGGCACGTCTGCGCCCACCTTGACCCGAGCCCAGAACACCCACTCAAAGCCACAACCAACGCCAACCCAGCCAACCCCTTGAACATGACACATACCCCTTTCCCGCGGACCACGCCGCTACGCTCCCAGCGCCCACGCGCCCTCACTCATCGCCCACGTCCATCCTCACCCGACCAATCCGCCACGCCGTAAACTCGTTCCCGCACATCCACGGCCTCACCTCCAGCCCACTCACATACCGCAAATATCTCGCCGACATCACACACACGAGACACACCGCAGCCCCAGCCAACACCCCACCCGTGCCCCCCTCACCCACCCCATCCAACGCCCCCGCACACCACGCCAAAACCCCAACCCGCCACAACACACCCGCCACAAACCTCAAAAACCCAGGCGCCATCACACCATCCCCACCACACCCATCACACCACCCTCCATACCCACGCCCGATCACCCTCCGCACGCGAATGAAACCTACGCCCCGTTTTCCTCGCCACCCTCGACTTCGCCTCGTCCCACCGCCGATGCTCCCCCCTCGGAACCTCCATCCGCTCCCCCACCCCAAGCCTCCGCAATACCCCCTCGCGACCTTGCCCACGCTTCGACATCACCACCCCTCGCACACCACAAAAGCCGCTCCCTCACCCACCCAGATAACGGCAAACCCGCACCACGAGCCGCCTCCCGAAACATCCCCAACTCCGCCGGCGTCACCCGAACCTGAAACGTCATCTTCCGCATCCGGCCACCAATGCCCCCATCACCAGTAAGTATTATGTAGTGCAATCGTCCGCATGTCAACG
>JAEHJW020002040.1_pt1 | contig 14398 bp, 17 predicted proteins | sample 9271431 | NCBI WGS metagenome assembly JAEHJW02
TCCGATCTCACCTGCGCGTATTTCTTGCCATTCTCATGCGTAAATATGGCCCGGCTCACTGCCGCAATGTCCTTGGCGGTCAATACGGCATCCGGATTGATTCCGGTCCGCCTGGAAACGTCGTTGATATAGGCCGACGTATTGTTTTCCGACGATGGCGCGTATTTCTGCAGCACCTTGCGGATCGTGTCGATCTTGTTTTTCAGATAGGATGCGAGCAACGCTTTCTGCGCAGCGACTCCCTCTTCCATCGTGCGGAAGATCGCAAAGCCGCCAGAGTCCTGTCCAGAGGCGCCATGCGACGCTGCAAAATTCCCATAGCGCAAGTTGCCGGGGTTGTTGTTTCGAATTCCTCGAGGTGTAGCAGTTGGCGCGGGAGGGCGCGCAGCATTCGATCTGGCTTGCGTATCGAGCGCATCCTGCGCATCCTTGCTGCCCAAAAAGGCCATTAGCTGAGCCTCTTTTTCCCCGAGCCAGTCGTCGGCTTTTGTGCCTTTGATGACATGGTTGTAGAGCTCTGTACCTGCCAAATAGCCAAGTGCGGCAGGTATACCCACTCTGCTTATCGCTGCCAGAGAAACACCTACCCCCATCAGCGCGGATGCCAGCTGCAATAAAGGCGCAACCATCGAGGCCACTTTCAGCGCGATCAGCCCCTCAAGCACATTTTTCCATCCCCCGACAGCCTGAGCGGCGTCATCGGCCTCTTGAACGAACTTCTTGACCGCCGAAACCGAATCGTCCCCCCATTGCTTGATCTCGTCTTTGTGGTTGATGGCCCAGTCTGCGAATTTGTCGAGCTGCACGCCAACCTCTTCGAGCGCAGGTCGTAATGCCACCATGACCGTCCTGCCTGTCTGCTCAAACTTTTCCTTGAGATTGTTCCACCTCTGCTGCATCTCACGGGCTTGCTTCGCCTGCTCTTCGGTAACTCCGGTGATCTTCGCGTCCAGATCGAGCTGCTTCTGCAGTTCTACGTTGCCCATCTTGAGCAGGTTGAACTCGTTCAGGCTCATCCCTGTGCGCTGAGAGAACATCGCGAATGCGCCCTTTTCTCCTAGCTTCGCGACCTGCTCTTTCACGATCCTTGCTTGCGCCAGCAGATATGTCTGCGTGTCCGTGTCTGCGCTTGATTCTGCGCTGCTCATGCCCAGCGCGCGGAACACCGCAATGCGCGGAGATACAATGCCCGTCTTGAGCCCACCCAGATCCTGGCTGGCCTGCAGGATATTGGCCGACATCTCCTGCGCTGTGCCGCCGACATTCTTGGCCGCCAGATTCCACGCAGCGAGGTTGTTGACGCCAGCGCCGACCACTTCACCCAGGCGATCCAGCGCGGACAGGCTCGTCACCGTGGACGCAGCAAAATCAGCGAGTCCTTTCCCTGCCGTGAACAGCGTCAGGAAGCCCAGCAATTCGTTCCGGGCCTTGGCAAACCCGTCAACGGTCTTCTTGGTCTGCTCGTTCAGCTGCTTGCTGCGTTCCTTCTGCGTGTCCGACAGCTTCTTTTCAGTATCCGCAACTTTTTTCGCGCCCTGTTCGGTCTTCTTCGCCAGGTCATCGGTCGCCTTCTCGGCCTCTTTGGTCCCGCGCTTGAAGGACGAGGGATCCAGCCCCAGCGTGACCAGCAGAGAGTCAATTACCGTTGCCATTGCGCGCCTTTCTGTTTGCTATCTGCTGGTTCTGATTATCGACGTAGAGGATTTCCAGCATGTCGTATGCGTCTTTCATGCTGTAGATGGTCTGCAATTCATGCAGTGTCGCCATCTTCGCGGATACCAGAACACCTATGGTCATCGGCACGTTCGCGTATTTCCGCTGCTCGTTCTCATCGCCGCCCAGGCCGACATCTAGGCGCTTGCGTTTTTTAAGAACTCCGTATGCAGATCAAGAACAGCCTTGCGCAATTGAATGCGCGTCGCCACCTCCTCGATGTCCTCATCGATCAGCGGGCGCATGATGTTGGGCTGCGACGGTGTAGGGATGGCTTTCACGCACGTCATCATTTCATCCAGCAGCGGCTTGGCATCCTGATACTTCACCCGAGCCAGCGCCCCCTGCCAGTTTTCCATCAGATCCGCCAGTCCAGCTCCATCAGGCATCTCGACACCGGCATTCATCACGGCAAACAAGGCCTGCGCTGCCCAAGCTTCCGCATTGGCCGCGCTCATCTCGGTGATGTGGAAATGTTTACCCTGGTCGCGCCCCTTCGTCGCGACAAAATCCATCTCTTTGCGCATTACATCGGCGTCCTGAGGATGTTGTTGAACACGAAGCTGAACTTTCTGGGCTGCATGATCTTCTTGGCCGTGGACATCGACGAGCCCTTCGTGAAGAAGCCATTGGACAGCACATAGACCATGCTCAACGAAGGGATCATCACCGAAGCGGAAAACCCCATCACCTCGCGCATCGTGTCCTGGTAATCCATGATCAGATCCATGATGATGTTCGAGGCAGAATCAGCCTGCAGGGTGAATTCAAACGGGACGGGGTAAGGCGTGTAACCACCTGAAAGCTTTCCATCGACACCCATCAAGGTTTCGACCATTTCAACCTCGGCGGCTGTAAAAGCGTCGTCGGCAGCATAGCCTTGCAGATGGACTGGAACAGGATAAAGCGGGGTTGCCGTCAAGGTCAGAACGGAATTTGCTGCGGTTAAAGTTGCCATGTTTTATTCCCCTTAGATGACGGCGATGGAAGCCATATTGATGAACTGGACAGAGCCGCCGTCCATGTACCAAAGATTGACGATGAACGACCCGCGAGCTGCGCGCACCGTGGCCGATGGCGGCAGAATCTGCAGATAGAACCCGTGATTGGTCAGTGTCTGGTCGATGGTGACTCCCGCTGCGGCGTTCACCTCGGACGCCTGAAGAGAACTCAGCGCTACGCCTGTTTGGATGCTGCCGAAGTTCAGGGCCGAGTTGATCGGGTCCATACACGCTGCGCGCTGAAGGTTGGCGCCCGCATTGTTGTAGGGGATGCTTCCTACCGAGGTCATCAGCGTGATCAGCGCAAGCTGCAGCTGGCTGTTCAGGTAGATTTCGTTGACCAGCACATCAAAGAATTTGTATTGACCCGTCACCGTTCCGGGAGCGAGGAAGATGAAGCCTTGATTGGCCGTCGCAACCGAAGTTACCGCATTCCACTGGTTCGCCTTCAGATTGGCGTAGGCCGTATCAGAGGTCACGCTGGCAGGAACGCCGGGTGCAGTCTTGAATGCGAAGGTGATGCGGCCATTTTCCTGCGCGAAGTTGATCGAGGCCATCGTGCCCAGCACCATTGCTGATGCAAGGGCTTGAGGGTCCAGCGTCGCATCGCAATACACCGGAACGACGTTGGCGTAGTTGTCTGCCAGAATCGTCGGGAGCACCGAGGCATCCGTGGTTTCAATCGCTGTGATGTTGTTGTCCCACATCACATAGCCGAAGCGGTTGTTCTGGCCGCTGACCCATGCAGCAAACCCCAACTCGTCGGTTGTGGACGCCTTGAACGAGGTCATGAACGCACCCCAGTTCAATGTCTGTGCTGTGATCGCGGGCATCGCGGTTGCAGGCGTCATCGCCGCCGCACCTTGCGAAATCACGCCGCCTTGCGCTTGCGTCATCAGCAGATCGGTTGCCAGCGTGCCGGATGGGTAATTGATCGTGGACGTTGTGCCTGTGGTGGCCGACCAGATCACAAACGCATTCAGCTGGGCGTTGTAGGTCACGCCTGGCGCGTTGACCGTGATCGTTTCGCTGGCCACTGTCTGGCTTGCCGATACCGTATATGTCCCGACCCCGCCGGTGCCGGTCAGGATGGCTGTGATGTAGGTGCCTGCGGTTACGCCCGCGCCAGAGATCACATCCCCCACCGAGATCGTGCCGGAGGCGACTGCTGTCACCGTCAGCGTGGTCGTGGAGATCGAGCCTGTCACTGAGGCAACCGAAACTCCCTCAATGCCGAGGTTGAAGCCGATCAGTTCAGCAGCCGCTGTGAAGCTGGTCACGCCCGCCAGAGAGATGCTTGCCGCCGTCTTTACTGTGCCGTCGATGGTCACGCTGAGCGATCCCGAGAAGGCTTGCAGCTGGGACAAGGTCATCGCCGCAAGAGACCCCGAGCGCACCCACGCCGAAACCGCCGTATCGGAGTATTGCGAGAACAGCAGATTGCCTGGCGTCTGCGTCTTGTTTGCGTAGCCGGAAAAATATGCACCTGCCTGGGCATACTCATTTGAGGTCAGGCCGAAGAAGTTTCCGACTGCGGGCGCGTTCGGAAATCCCTGCACCGTACCGATGGGCACCATCGCGTTATTGGTGAGCAACAGCCCATTGAGTACCAGGGAATCGCCACCGGCAGCCAAGACCCCGGGATTGATTTGAACAAATTGATTAGCTGAAACGGTCATGGCTTATGCTCCATAGGTTGTTTGTACGTCAATTAAAGTCGGCACAGCAGGCGTGCCCGTGCTTTGCGATGTAACTGTGGCTACAGGGTTGAATTGCATGACCGCCTCGAATGTCCAGCGCTCCAGGTACTGTTCTTCCCCTGTCACCACTGGCATTTGCACCGGGTCGCCGGCGTAAAGCGGTGCTATGTCGAAGCCGCTATTCAGGAAATAATCCACGGCGATCTCGTCCCGAAACATCGCTGCAATGAGCTGCGACATGTCGCATGCCGTAGCGCCGTAGCAATCCAGCTGTATCCGGATCTCCATCGGCTGGAGCACCGTTTCGCTGCTGATCGTCGGGAATTGATCCGTGTTGGTGGACAGCCTTCGCATGCCGGATGGCGACATCGCGATAAAGTCGCCCAGTGGCATCGCCGCGCGGTTTACAGGCGTCCGGATCACAGGATCCGAAACCAGCGTCAACAGGAACCCGCGAAGCGTCGCAAAGACGTTCGTCTCAAGAATCGACACTGTGATTGCCATCAGGACACCTGCATCGTGATACCAAGCGACACCCAGCCAGACCAACGCTCAAGCACTGCCGTGACCAGGTAGGTGTAACTCCCGATCGTCACCAGATCGCCGCCTTTACCCAGAACCCGGAACACTCCCTCGTAATCCCCGTCGAGGTAGAGCTTTTGCTGGACAGACTGAATCCCCATGGATTCCAGTCTGCGCAGGTCAGACGGTGACAGCGACTGCATCTGCCCCATCGCGTTGATGGTGGTGTAAGCCGGAACCTGCGTGCCATCGGCTGCAATGGTGTATCCCGTGCTTTGCTGAATGGTCACAGGGACAGACGGATTGACGGCGCCGATCACGTTCCCCACGACGTCGTTGAGGTTCATTCATTCACCTTGTAATCGACGGAGTTCTGCATGTGGCCCGTGTCAACCAATGGCTTCGCAAACCCTTTCGCCTGCACCGTTGCGTCGGCCAGTGGCGGGGTATTCGTTTCGTTGATCGATTGCAGCAACTGCCCTTTGATGCCTTCGCCCATCCGCGCCAGGGCCAGATCGGAATCGTAATCAGCCTGCGTCAGCACATTTCCGAGCTTCTCTCCCCATTCCGGCGATTTGTCTTTCACCATCGAAGAAAAGAACGGTCTTGGCGGAATCCCCGCTGCGGGCGCACCGTAGTTCTGAATTGCCGCCACCATCGGAACGGATGTGCCGTCCGGATAGGTGGCGCCTTCCATGAACCCGATATCGACGGATTTCGCTTTGCCCGCTTTCTCTGCGATGGCTTCAAGGGCGGCTTGCAACTTCGCCCCCCCGTTAAATTTCAGCGTGGCCATCTCTGCGTCCGGCTACGTCCAGCCTGATACTGAAACGACCGATAAGAGGCCGTGGCCTGCCAGAACGCCGCGCCATACTTCGTCTGCGCGAACCATGCTGCCGTACCGGGAACTTGAAATTCGATGTGCGCGGACACGCTGCCCTGTGTGGCGGAGTCAACCCGGCCCACGGTATTGGGTGCGGCATTGCCATTGACGCCGGAGTTCAGCGCGGCAATATGTGCCGTGAGCATATTGAGCAGCATCGCTCTCAGCCCTCCAGGCGTTCCATCTGTGACTGGGCTGCTATCGGTGTTGTTGAGGTAGATCGTCGCTTCGTTGAAGTACAGCTGCAGCGTTGGCGTGGCAACCCCTGTGAACTCTGGATAACGCGCGCCAAACGCGACCGGATCAAAGACGACGACGGACATGATTACGCCTTGTCATCTGCCTTTTTTATGCCAGGCGCGGGCTTTTCCGGGTCGAGACGCTCCGCGCCGTTCTTGTTCTTGATTTTTTCGGTCGCTTCCGCGCGCGTATTGACTTCCTTTTCGTGCGCAAAGATCAATCCTTGCTTGACCGGCTCATAGTCCTTGTGTTTTTCCATCCATGCATCAAACAGCTCCTTGTCCACGCCATGCGTGATCCCATGTCCACCGATGACCATGGCGCTGTTTTCACCCTGCAAATGAACGCGCTGATGACCCATCTTTATAATGACGCCGTTCGGAAGTTTGCATCCCACTGTTACTTGAGGCATTGATATCTCCTGAAATGAAAAACGGCCCCGAAGGGCCGCTCTTTTCTTGACTGCAGATGGTTGATTACACGCCCAGCATGGAAGCGTATGCCACGGGATAGCGAATGATCGTGCCCCACGTGCCGCCGGTTTTCTTTTGCTGGAAGCTCGACAGATCGACCTTGATCGGATGTGCGCGCAGCTTTTCGTTGAACGCACAGTCGCCGGTCTTATTGCCTTCCAGCTCTTCCGCGATCAGTTGCACCAGATTTCCGCTCGACAAGGCGTATTGCGTTGCCGTCTCGATGCGGATGTTCGGGAAGTTCTTCTTGATCTGATCGAACACGTTGACGTTGTACGTGTTGGTCTTGGTCAGATTGGCTTCCACGGCGGGAGTCGTCGCCAGAACCAGCTTGTCTTCGCGCTCCACAAGGCCGTTGGTTTGTAAAACCAGCTGCTCGAACAGGCTCACGATGTCGGTGAAGATTTCCGTAGAAGTTCCTGCCGCCCAGGTCGTGCCGCCCGCTGCTTTGATACCTGGAACGATGGATGCAGGAAGCGATGGATCGTTCAGCAAACCATAGTTCTGCAATCCGGAGATACCAAAAAAGTAGCTGTTGTTCTGGAACTTGTCCATGATCTTCACGGATGCAGAATTGAGCTGCTGAGCCCAGTTGATCTTTGCCTCGCCCGCGCGATCCAGTTCCAGCTCACCCCACTGCGTCACAGTCTGGTAGAGATAGGACTGGCGATTGACCCAGTTCGCGTTTGCGTTTGCAGACCCGTTGTTGCTGAAGTCGCCGTAGCTGGAAACTTCGCCGGTGGATTCCACAACCGGGAACATCGCCGTTTGAGTCGTCCAGTCGCCCTTTTTCGTTTCTCCGAGAATTTTGACCGCCTTGTTCGGAGTGAACAGGATCTCGATGATTTCCGGATCGAGGTAGTTGGTCAGAAACGCGGGGATACCGCCATTCGAGGTTGTAACCAGCGACGGCTGCGCGTCCATCGCAACGGAATGATCCATCGCTATTTCGTGCGGGTCCAAAAATCCCTTAGCCATGGGGATAACGACACCATACTTAGCCAGTTCTTGATGATTGATTGGTTTCATGGTCTATTAGCTCCAGGAAGAGATTTTGCAAAGTTCGCCAGCCGCGCAGAAGGAATGAACGTAGAAGTTCGTCTCGACTGCATTGGTGGCGGTTATCGTTTCGGATGCCACGGTTTGAGAAGCATTCACATAGTATGTTCCCGTGCCACCCGCGCCCGTGCCGAGCTGAGTGATGAACGTGCCAGCAGTCACACCGGAACCACTCAACACATCACCCACGCCCAGAGCACCAGAACCCACTGCGGAGACCGTCAGGACGCCGTAAGCTGCGGTGATCGTGGTCGAGGCCACCACTTGAGGAATGGAAACCTCATACGTTCCCACTCCGCCCGCCGTGCCTGAAATCTGGCTCACGATGGTCGTGCCAGTCACAACGCCAGAACCAGAGATCGTCGCGCCATTGACCAGCGTACCGGAACCCACTGCGGTCACGGTCAGGGTGGTGACGCCATATCGACCGTCAGGGGTATTGCTTGGGGCGATCGATCCAGTCACGGAAGTTGCGGCTGCCGCTGCGATCGCTGCCGTCACGGACGCGCCTTGAGGAGGCGATCCGGCTGTTCCGGTACTGATCGCGCCGGTCGCGTAGTTGGCAAACACCTTCTGGCCTGGGATGGTTTGAGTCGAAGGAGAGGCCCAGAAGTCCCCCGCTTTGAACAGCGTGACAGGCATGCCAGAGGGAATCAGCATGGTATTGCTGCCGAGCCACTGGGTGATTTGAGCCTGCATTTCGTTGGCGACAAAGCCATCTGGAACGCCTGTTCCGTTATTCGACACAAGACCCGTTTCCTGATCGACCCATGCGAAGTTGCCGATGGTCACGCCACCACTGGCCGCCTTGAGCTCGCCAGAGCCTGCAAGCATCACTGCGCGAGGATTGGCGCTTGCGAAGTCGCCTGCCGTTGCGGGTGCTGGCATTACGTTTACTGCGGATTGAAATCCCGTCATGATGGTCTCCTATTAAGTGCGGGAGGGCAGTTGAATGCCCTTGAATTGGCCCCAGAAGCCGGATGCAGCGGCTGCATCAGAGGCGAAATTCGGCGTTGCGGGCTTGGGAACGCCCATCTTGACCAGCGAGGCATAGGCGGACGGATGAACGCCCGTCACGTCAATGCCGAGATGATCCAGCGCCAGCTTGTAAACAGCTTCGGCGGAATCCATTGCGGCCACTTCACCGAGGATCGAATGAACGTCCTTCTCAGCCTGGCGGATGGCGCGCATGCGGGAAATCGCGGCGTCTTCTGCATGCTTTTTCGCTTCTGCGATTCGTGCATCCATGGCTTTGTCGTCCTTGTCGTCGGGGTCCTTTGCGGCCCCTTTGGTTTCGGGAGGATCATCCTCAGCGCGTTTCTCTTTCTTTTCTTTTTCTTCGCGCGCTTTCTTCTCTTCCTCGGTCTCTTCTTCGTCGTCCGCTTCTTCAGCAGAAGCCTTGACGGCTTCCTCGATGTCGGCGTCCTTTACCTTGGCGTCAGCAGCGAATGTCGCCTTGGCGATGATGTCGCGCGCGATGCGCTTTGCGTCCGCGTTGATCGTTGCAGCTTTCACTGCGCCAACCAGCGCGACCAGATCAATCTTGCTATCCGCCGCCAGCAGCGGGCGAAGGTACGCTTTCAGCCCAGCGCGGACGGCAATCGTTTTGCCCGTTGCTTTCATAATGATGTTCTCCATTGGATTGATTGAATCAGATACCACTACATCAGGGCCTGCGCGGCCCCGTTCGACCAGGGCTACGTGGTTGCCGACGATTTCCGTCATGATTCCATCGTAGTCCATGCCCTCGAACGTCCCGGATTGCATCACCGGCACATATCGATAGGAGCAGGAGAGCTCGCGCTGCTCCTGCGATTCCACTCCTGCAATCGCTTCCGCATCCCATATCACCAAAGAATTGCGGAGATAGGGGAAGATGAACTCAGCGTCCGTTCCGGTGCTCCCCACGACCGCATCTTTCTGCGGATCGAACGCGGAAACAGGGATATGCTGGTTCAGCAGCGGGATGTTGTTGAATGTTTCCGCCGCCTTCTTGAGCTCGTCGGGATGACGCAGCAGCATGTAAATCTTTTCGGGGTCCAGCCCCAGCGACTTCCATCCGGGTATTTCCTGTCCAAGGTACGGATTTACCGTCGCCTTGCTGATGTTCGAGACTTCCACATGCAAGCGTCCGTCCTGGTCCATCCTGCGGGCAGAATCGAACGTCAACGCATCCCCGGCATATCCATTGGAATAGGCGGCTTCTGCTTGCTTCTCAGCGTCTGCGCGATCCGCGTAGCATTCCCCGTGATTCCCCCATCGATACCCTGATCCACCACCAGGCAATGTGCAGGCATGTATAGGCATCAAAACTCCGAATCGGGAACCGGTATAAAATGGGGTATGGGACGGCAAACATCACTGGCGCGCGCGCACGAAATGCGAACCATGCGGGATGAAGGCATCGAACTGCGCACCATCGCTAAATTTTTCAAATACCATGTCAGCTCAGTCGAAACGCTGATCCGCTGGCATGAACAGCTTTACCCTGAAATCGAACCTTTCGACGGCGATACCGAGCTCTGGCAAGAGTTCCTTGCCCGACGACGCATGCCGTTCTAAAAACCGGGAATAATGCTGCGCGCGACGCATCTGCAATTTATCTCAGTGCCAGGCCAGATCCTCTTTCCGTCGATCAGCATTCCTTCGGCAACGTTGTATTTCTTGCCGTTTGCGGCGACATGCGATAGCCTCGGATGCTTACCGGCATGGCTGTGTATCCAAATCGCTTCAGTAATTCCGAGCAACTGCTGCCGCGTGCGGGTAATGGTTGCAATCGCCTTGTTGTTCTGGTCGCGCGCAATCAATGCTGCGCGCCGCTTCGTTACGCCGTAACGCTTCATCAATTCATCGGAGAGCGTCTTGAGGTTGCGGCCTTCCTGCACCGAGCGCATCACCAGCCCCTGCACTTCCTGTAGATGCTGGCTCGCAATCGACTTGATCAGCCCGACTTGTTCATGGACGATGGCCTGAAAAACGTCCTCGACTTCAGCGGTCATCTTGAACTGCACCGAAAATCCGGCTTCTTTCAGGATCGCCTGCAGACTGCCGTCAGCATAGTTTTTCGTCTTCTGCGCGAACCATGCACCGAGCTTTTCGGCCCCCCGGTCGAACTTCGTCTGCCACTGCTTGGCCAGCTCGTTCATGGTCTGCTGCAGCTCATTCGATGGCGTTGCATCTTGCGCCAAACCTGTCGAGCGATACGAGGCCGTCACCCAGTAAACAATGGATGCCTGCATGTCCAGGATCAACTTGCGCAAACGTCTTTCATACTCGATACGGATGCCTGCGTTCGGGTGAACCGCTTTGAGCACCTTGTCTGGCATGCTTATTCTTCTCTGACTTTGGCGGTCTCTACCATCGAGTTCTGACGCAGCTCAAGCTCGTCGTCATCGTCCTCGCTATCTTCTTCCAGCGAGTCATAACCGCTTGCAGGATCGGCTGCGAGCTTGGCCCTGACTTCATCCGGGCTGACTACGCCTGCACCGACATAGACAGCCGCCGTATCTGCATCCGACTTCCGGACGGTCGCTTGTTCTGAATCTGACAGCTCATCCAGCGATTCGAACTCGAACACGATATCGCGATCGATGTCGCCGAACTCCGACAACTGGATCACGTCCAGCGCTATCTGAAGAGGAGGACGAATCACGGCCTCCTGATACGCATGCAGACTGTCGTAATAGACTTTGATCTCGCCTTCCGATGATGCGTTGAGACCTTGCGGAGACGATCCCAGCAGCTTGACGAGAGGGATGCTCGATATCGTCGCCAGCTGCTCTTGCGCCTGCTCCTGCAGCTCTCCCAAACCTGACAGGGGCGTGTTGAACTGGAAGAATTCCTCGCTGTCTTTGTCCAGCAGCATCAATCCCCGATTGTCACGGAGGTTATTGAACAGCTGCGCGCGGTTGAAAAACTGCGCATCGTCCGCGCCGGACAGCACGCCTTCCATGTTGGTCTTGACACCAGACACCGAGAACGAATGCACCAGGTCCGACACCGAGTTCCGCGTCCTGATCCAGTTCTGCACATACGGCTGCGCCATCTGGCTCATCGAGAGCCCGCCGAAGTTGTAGGCCGCCTTCAGCAGATCAGGGACAGGCCGGCTCACGATCGACAGCAGCCGACTGGTGTGAACAGTCTTACCCATCACATACCACGCCATAGGCCGGTAGTAGTTGGGTGCCAGTGGATCCGTCGCGTTGTAGGCGCTGGGGTACGTCCATACCGGCTCGATCACCCGGAAGGCTTTGAGTGCGCCTTTCCTGATCTTGGCCGGATCAACGATCAACGGCAGCTTCAGCTCGTTGGGATCGTCTGCCGCCCTTGAGCCGCCCGGCTTGTCCACATCGATGAATATCTGCGCCCGTCCGAATAGCGCGTCAAGCTCGACGGCCTTCTGGAATGCGCCGCGCACATCATAGCGCGTCATCGCGTCGAGGATCTTGCTGATGCGGTCCGTCTTATCGGACTTGTCTTTACCCTTCAGCTTGATCCACTTGCGAAAAATATCTTTTCCAGGCGCTTCCGCGAACTTCCGGTACTCGGGAAGCTGCGCCAGCATCGCCAGATACTGGTAGCCGGGAAAATAGTTGTTGACGTAGGCCTGGTTGACGTAATCGTAAGGCGTTGCGTCCATCGCCATGGCTGCCGCTCGTTCTCCTGCAGGAATCACCCCAGTAGGCGGTTCATACGGCTCTATCGCTTGCACCACCGATGCCTTGCGCAATGACTTCTCGAGCGCCGTCGCTTTGATGGTCAGGGATTTGACTGGCTCAGGCTCTGGCTGAGGCACTTGCGGATTGATGAATCCGTCGATCATCCGCTTGAACCATGCAATCATGAAGAAGCCCTCTGTAAGGTGTCTGGCGCAATTTGCAGCCGGTATTTCGTGATCAGCTCGGAAAATGCGCGGCTGCATCCGTCGATCTGATCATCGTATGATCCATTCGGGAACATCCGCATCTCGTTGATCAGTGCATCATTCCAAGGACCGCGCAACATCAGCACGTTGCCGACGTTGACCTGAGCGGCGAACGGCTCGGCTCTCGTCACCTTGTCGCCAGACTCTGGGCTCGTGATCACGCGGAATCCGGCAAACTGCCGCGTCAGGTAGATCACCTGAGTCTTTCCTGCCTGTCCAGGATCTTGGGGTATGCTGATCTTTGTCGATACCCCGTCGCGCTTCGCGGTATTGACCATCATCGCATCCCTGGCGTCCGGCCCTTCCTGCATCCTCACCATGTCGGCAATGATGTATCTGCCATCGGGGAGCTTTCCTAGCTTCGCGCCTGCAGTCCAGTCCCCGCCATCGCTGACAGAGGCCATATCCCAACCGCGCACCCATTCGATGTGTCCATACGGGATCGCGTCGATCACCTCGATCATGTCCGGCTTGAACAATCCGCCTTCTGCCGGCGCTGGACGCTGCTGATACTGCCCTGCGAACGTGTAGGGTGATGCCGCCTGCATCCTGTGCAGATCCTCCACGCTGTGCTTTTCGGGCCAAAGCGCCGTGCCATCGGCCTGCAGCGCTGGCAGGCAGACATGCTCCCACTCCTCGCCGTTTCCGCCATCCAAAAGCCACCCGGACAGATCGCGTTCATGCAGCCGCTGCATGATCAGGATGATCGGCGTGTTCTGCGGATCGTTCTTGCGGCTTTCAAGCGTATTCTGAAACCACTCGATCACGCCTTCGCGGATCACGTCGCTGCGAGCCTCGTCGGCCTTGTGCGGATCGTCGATGATGATGGCACCCCCGAAGCCGGGACGATGCTTGCCTGCTCCGTATCCGGTAATCGTTCCCCCGGCACCGACCGCATAGACGCATCCAAGCTCAGTCGTGCGCCATTCGTCCTTCGCGCTGCTGTCGTTTTTCAGCTTTGTGGCCGGGAATATCTCGGCATAGCCTGGATGGCTGACCATTTCGCGCGCCTGCCAGGCGTTGTTCGCCGCAAGTCGCCCGCTGTAGCTCGTGTGAATAAATTCCGCATCCGGCACGTGGCCAAGCGCCCACGCCATGAAATTCACGACCGCCAGTTCGGTCTTGCTGTAACGCGGCGGTACGTTGATGATCAGCCGCTTGCACTCACCGCTGAACACGCGCATCAGGGCGTCGCAGATGATCTTATGGTGCTGGCCACGCAGCCACTTGAACCGTTTGCGCTCGGCAAACATCCAGCGCGAAAAGAAGTACAGGTCGGCGCGCGCCATTTCGACCGCCGCAATGCGCTCTTTCTTGCTGAATTGGCGCATGGCTTAAACCTCGTCGACGACGCCCTTGGCGATCTCCCTGAATTCGTCCTTGGTCATGTTGTGTTGCTGCACCGGGGCGCCGTCCTTGCCGGTCAGTTCCACGGTCTGCGGCGTTTCCTTCCAGCGTGCGCGTGTTTTCAGCCAAAAAATTGCAGCAGTAACCGAACTGGAACCATTACCCTGAGTGGCATATTTGTAAAGACTTTCTGCGACCTTGGCATTGGCGATGATTTCTCCGGTATCTAATTCATCCCTGAAATATTTACGCAATGTCTTCCCATCAATGGGATTCCCCGTCTGCGGGTTTGTGATAATCCTGCTGATATCATTCTCCGTAATACCATAACCAGCCATTGCTTTTACCATTTTGCGATGCTCAGGATTTGGTATAAATGGTTTACGTCCTGCCATGAATTTCCTTTCCTGGGGTACCCCACCCTATTTCATTTTGCACGCGCAAAAATTTGAGCACGCCGGCGGTGCTGCGCGGCGAGGCCGCAAGGATTTCACCCCCCTACCGGGCAGCAGCTTGTTTGACCGGCCGCCCGAAGC
>JAEHJW020002728.1_pt1 | contig 14394 bp, 19 predicted proteins | sample 9271431 | NCBI WGS metagenome assembly JAEHJW02
AATTCCCGGTCAAGAGGCCACTCGCTTTTTCCATCCCGCCGATGCCGCCATAGCGTGACTGAATGTAGCGAATCGACGCGACGAGGTTGTCGATGGGGTTCAGGATGTTGTTCATCCCCGGCTTCATGTAGGCTTGGAAGGTGCTCATGAGCATCTGCGCGATGCCCGTGGCATGCTCGCCGCCTGCCTTCATGATCTGCCCCGTGGTCGGATTGATGCCGAGCGGATTCACCGCATTGGGATTGCCGCCGGACTCATGCGCCACCATGGCGGTCAACCCCGTGAGCCATTGGCCGCCGCCCACCCCCGCGTCTTTCATCGCGCTCTGGATCCAGCTCGTCACATTGCCGGGCAGGCTGACCTTTTGCGAGGTCGGCGTTTGCCCATTGCCGAAGAGGCTCTGGCTGATGGTCTGCCCGACGCTCTTCACCGTGTTGGACACCCAGTTGCCGATGCTGGACCCCACGTTGCGGATCATGTTGCCGGCCGCGCTCACCATGGATTGCACCGTGGAGACCATGCTGCCTACCCATTGCGCGACGCTTTGGGTCCATTGATCAATCACCGAGCCCGTATTTTGAGCCCATACCTGCAAGTGTTGCCATGCGGTCTGCCCCCATTGTTTGATGGTCGCGTTGGCGTCTTTGCTCCATGTAATGAGGCTCGTAGTTGTTTGCGACACCCAATGTCCGAGGCTCTTGAAGGTGGTTGCCGCCCATTTGGTGAAGTCCTCGCTGGTTTTGCTCATCCAATCGCCAAGGCTCTTTATCGTATCGCCCGACCATTTCTTGAAGTCCCCGGTGGTTGTGCTGATCCAGTTGCCTAAGTTCTTTAGCGTGCCTCCCGCCCATTTGGTGAAGTCGCCACTCGTCTTGGTCGTCCAATTGCCGATATTGCTGGATGTTTGGCTAACCCAATGCGAAAAGTCCGCCCCCATTTTCCCGAGCCATGCGGTGACCTGTTTCCAATGGGTGATTAGTTCGTAAATCCCGACACCCACCGCAGTGAGCGCAGCTACGATGAGCATAATGGGCCAACTGATGGCATCGAACGCCGTCAGCAGGACGCCACCGACGACGTCGCCTACGGTAGTCAGGATGCCGCCAAGATCACTGAAAGCACCCGCTACCGTGTCTAAAGCGCCGGAGGCAAAATCGCCGAGGGTTCCGCCGAGCTTCGAGATGCTTCCCCACGTGAGCGCCGCGGATGCGCGGAGTTTGCCGAAGGCTGTAGCGGCGGCCGTAATCAGTCCGCCTAAGCCCAAACTTTCGAGAAGACCACCCCCAGCGGCTCCCGCCGCACCCGCTTCGCCGTCCGCGGCACCGGCAGCCACGCCAGCGGCAGGAGCTCCTGCCAGATTGACGACCCCAGCATTGACGTTCATGGCTGGCACGACCTTGCCAAAGAGCAGTTTGGCCACATTAATCGCCGCAAACGAGGCGGCAACGCCCGTGAGCAAACGGCCGATCCGCTGTAGTTCACTGCCTCCGCTCGTAAAGAAAGACACCACCCGCGAAAAGGCAGTGACCAGCGGTTGGATCAGAGGAATTAGGGTAATCGCCAGCTCGCTGAACGCCAGCGAGAGCTTCTCCATGGCGGCCGTCATGGTCAGCCCTTGCTTGGCGGCTTGTTGGACATCCTTCGAGGTCATGCCCGGAATGAGTCCAGACGTCTCCTGTTGGGCGCTGCTCCAATTCTGGAACAAGGCCCCTAGTTGACTGGTGCCCGTCAACGATAACAACTCGGCGGCTTTCGAACCTTGCCCACTGGTTTGAAGGTGGCTGTACCGCTGTGCGATGGTGTTCAAGAGCATCGCCGGGGATTGTGCCACGTCTTGCTGGTTGATGCCCAGCGATTCCAGCAAAATCGCTTGTTGAGACAACATGCCGGTGCCCACTTGGGGTGTAAAAGTCTGCTGTAACTGTCCGGCCATGCCAGAGAGAAACGACACGGCGCTCGATCCGGTCATTCCTGCCATCCCCATCATCGCCATCATTTGCGCGGCTTGTTGGGGCGTGGAGTTGTTGAGCTTTTGCATCTGTTCGATGCTACTCCACTGGAGGCCGGAGTTGGCGAGCATTTGCAACCCGTAGTAGCCCATCATGGCGTTCATCCCGCCCATGAGGACGGTGGACCCCAAACTGCCATGGCCGCCGCTGGCGCCACTGGTTGTTGCCCCGCCGCCACTCAGCGCTTCCTTGGTGGCCGTCGCCACGTCTTGCGCAGTCGCGGCCGTTTGCTCCAGCGTGGCATTGAACTGTTCGGCTTCGCTGGTCAGGTCCGTGAAGACGCTCGGAATCAAGCCCAAGTCCATGGCGACGTCTTTCGCGGCCTGCGCGGCCCCTTGGAGCGCGGTCTCGATGCTGTCTCCCGCTTCGACGCTGATGCTGGCAATCTCTTGCGCCGCCGCCACCATCTGCGTCTTCATCTCGTCGCTGACCTGTGTGTACTGTGCGGAGATTTGCTCCGCCACCGTGCGCGCGTTCATTTCGAGCGCTGACAAGGCTTGAGAGGCCTGGGCACTCGTGGTGTCGAAAACAGTGACGACGCGATCGCCTTCCTCTTGCATCGATGTTCCCATCGTGGCAGCGGTTTGCGCCATCGCGCGCGCCATCTCATCGCCGGCGGACTGTGCACTTTGGGCCAGCGTGTCCATGGAATCGGACACCACAGCAAGGGAATCATCGAGTTCGGCGGCACTGTCGATCCACCCCACGAACGGGTTAAGGTCTTCCAGCCGGGTCAAGAGTTCCGTTAAGTCGCCGAGACTGGCGACAAGGGTGTCGATCGCGTCCTGCGCGTTGTTCTCCGCTACGAACAGCAGTTTCAAACTGACATCGTCTAAGAGGGCCATGGATTATTTCCTCCCTGGCGTCATCGCCACGAGATTCGAGGGTTGTGGGCGGATCGCACGAGCGAGAGCGGCCCACAGCGCGTTCCATACCACCCGGGGGACACGCTCTACGACGGTAGGGTCATCAACTGGAATGGCGAGCTTCGCGTCCGTGCGTACGTCAGTCAGGTTCCACTCCTCGACGAGGGCGCCTGCCACGGCCGCATAGGCGGGCGACGTAAGCAAGCACCACGCGCGTTCACCGGTGATTTCGTCCTGTGTGAAGAATTCAGGGTAGGCGGTCTTGATGGTTTGCAATCGCTCGGCGGGCAACGTGTGCCAAGTGTGCATGCGCACGTAAAAACCAACGCCCTCGGGTGTTTCGCCGAGGGCGCTGAGGTCGACGTGCAAAGGTTGGGCGGGGGCTTTGTACGGCATAGGCCGCTCCTTTCTCAATGGGTGACGGTGGTAGATGAGGCCGCCTCCTGCTGGCAACATTGGAGCCAGAGTGCCGGTAACACCTCGATTTCTTGCTGATAGAAGATCTCATTGCGTTTCGCTGCGGACCATTGCGGTTTGAACCGTTCCGACAAGGTCAAGAGCGGCGGGTGCTCAGCCTGTAAAACGGTGCGGACATCGATTTCTAGCAACGTGGCGCACACGAGTTCTAGGGCTTCCCACAGGGCGCGCATTTGCCCCATGAGTTGCGCTTGAATGTGTTCAAGAAAGTCGCCGGTAATCTGCGTGCGGTCCTTCCGGCGCCGAGATACGGGCGCCAACGTGATGAGATTATCGAAGACCGGGTTGAGGTCGGTTAACAGCTCGATGCGTGCCAAGAGTGGCAGCATGTCCATGGCGACCACCAACACCCATTCGTGGGTGCCATCTACTAAATCGCGATACGCGGGATCGGCCAGTAGTTCGGGTACCTTCGGGCAGCTGGTGCGTAAGGCCTCGACCGTGGCCTCATCGTCCGTGGCCATGGCGTGGATGGTCTGCTTGAATCGGTCCATTGCGGTCATTCGGTTGGTTCCGCCTCCAATTCGCGCATCATTTGCTGATACGCCTCGAAATTGTCCGCTCCGTACCAGTTGCGGAGAGCCTCTGCCATGCCGTCGTGCTCCTGCAAAAGCATCTTGAACTGGCGGCGTTCTGTCTCTGCCACCAGTTCGGCAACGACTGGTGCGAACTGCTCAATATCCGCTTCTTTTCGGTTATCGGTGAGTTCTGTTTGCTGTTTCACTTCGGCCTCAATGCGTTGGCGCGTTAAGGTCACGCCAGCCAAATCTGCAACCAACCGTGCAGCTGGCACATCCCCAACGAGCGCTCTTGCAATCATGGCAGCGACGACCCCGTTCATCTGGCGGCGGATGCTGCCCTGCCAAAGTTCTTCCCATGCAGACTTGAAATCTGGGTCTGCTTTCAACCAGCGATAAAATGACTTCCGGTCTACAGCAGCGGCTTCACAAATGGCAGAGATCGATCGGTTCAATCCGGCTTCCTGCGCCGCTTCCAGAACGGCGGCTTGTTTGGGTGTGGGTGTCCAATCTGTGGCGTTTTGAGGCATCGCCTCACCTCCTTTGCAGAAAAACGGGAAGCCTCCGCTTGTTCGCACGAGCCCCCTAAAATGGATCTAATCTCGGAAAGGGGGAGCCCAAAAATGGAGAATGTCAGCACTGTGCGATTATCGTGGCAAATCCTGCTTGGCCTCGGATGCTTGGGTGGAGCCGCTGTCGTTCGCGTCGAGAACCCGACACCGAACGGGCGTCAGATTGCAATCGAACTGGCGAAGTGCGGCCTCGACTTACTGAAGTAGCATTATCAGGCAGGGGCGTTCGCGTTCCTGCCTGTCTCTGTGCTGCGGACCCATTGTCTGCAGCGTTTGCACCAGATTTGAGCGGTCGGGACCGCATCCATCAGGTGTCTGCCGCATTGGGGACAGATAAACGGGACCAACCGCGGGGCTTTTTCGGACATCCAGCACCTCCAATGCAGATCACCTCTTAGCACAACTAGGAACTCGTATACTAATCACAAACGCTCTATATAAATACCCTTTCCCTATACCCCTTCTCTATATAGGAATGTGATTAGTTACTAGTAAGATAAGTTCTACTAGTAGGCTAAGAAGCCGCAGGAGAACACACGTTCTATTTCTTGATCACCTTCAAATGCGAGCGTTCTTGGGACGGGGCATCGTCAGCCGACTGCACTGTCGGGAGAACCCACAACAGCTTGTCTGGCCCATGGTCGGTCTTCTGGGTGGCCAGTTTGATGAGCTCGCGGTCAAGGAGCGTTTCTTCGATTTCATCCATCAGGCGCTTCGGGCAGTGGACGGCGCGCGCGATATCGTTCCGTGGGATTAGCTGATGCTCTTGGACCAGGCGTAGGCATTTTGTGAGCTTCGTCTCGAATTGGGTTGCACCTACGCGTTCAGCGAAAGCCTTGGCATCATCGGCCCAGCGCTTCACGATCACGACGGCCATCTCCGCGTCTTGAATGGCGACGCGCAAAGGGACCGCGGTCGTAACTCCCTCGGTCCAGCCGGCCGCGGAGAGCATGGCCACCTTCACCGCCATGGCCGATAGGCGTTGCTGCATCGTTCTAGCGGCCTCATTGACTTCCGTGGATTCCTCGAGCGTCTCGGCAAAGGCATCAAGGACCTCCAGCGCGCCATGCTCGAACTGTACGGTGTGCGAGCGATCTTTGGCGGCATTATAGATGGTGCGGAGCCGCGTGACCAACTGATTCCGACGTGTCTCGGTCCCGTCAGCGACGGCGTAAAACGGTTTACGCGGCGGCTTAGTTGTCGGATTGATCACCGCGAATCGCGGCAAAAGTCCTGATAGGACATCGGCTTCGGTAAGGGTCTCGAAGACCGCCGGCGTCGTGGCCCCGAGAATCGAGAGATTGGGTTGCTCGATCCTGTCGGTATCTTCCTCAGAGCCGCCTCCTTTGACACGCTTGGAGTGACGGCGGACTTCGTAGTTGTTGCCCGCATACAGCGTCAACAAGAGGCCCGTGAGCCCGGCCATGTACTTGGATGTCCGGAGCTTGAGCAACGTTTCCCCGAATTCGTCGGGAGCCCACAAGGTCGAGTCTTTCGGGCGGGCAGCAAGCGTTTCGGCAAAGGCCTCTGGGCTAAAGGCGTCCGGAATTCGACAGCCCGGGATTGCCGCCCCCGCGATATCAGTTGCAAGGCTAATCGCCGTCGACTTCCGCGATCGCGTGCTATCCCCCACGATGAGCAGATATAAGTTCGCCGGTAGCCCATGCGGATAGGGGGCTAAGTGTGCCCGGACGTTCGGTGTCGCCAATGCCAGTAAGGCGAGGCCGGCCGCTTCGTGGTATGCATGGCTTGCGTCGGTCCGCTCGGCCGCGTAATCCATGTAATCGCGGACGAAGTGCCCCGGGGGGAATGGCGTTTCGAAGTGGTAGCTCATGCGCCCATCCCCCCAATCAATTGGCGCGCTGCCGCTAGGGAACACCCAAGTTCCCGGGCTTTCGTTCGCGCCCTTCGGTCTAGCGTGGCTTGGTCTTGAGCCGCGGGCGCATCCGTCGCGGGAGCGGGAGGATGCTGCTCGAGGGCCCATCGGACGATGCGGCGGATTTCCTGGGAGTCTTTCGGCGGCTGGCACCGGGCTTCGTTCCAGGCCTCGAGCATCGCGACGATAAACTCCGGCGCTTCGCCCTTGGCGGCCATATGCGCGGCCAGCTGGACGAGGGTGGGATGCCGTCCCCCATGGCTTACTGACTTCCGCGCGAGGCCGGCCCAATCTTTGGGGGCGGCATTGGCACCAGCGAGGGAGCGGATCCATGCGGGGCACGGGGCTAGTTCGGTATTACCGGACCAGGGATCGCGTCCCGGTACCCAGGTATATGATCGCCCTGAGTGGTGTACGCTGGGCGGCAGGACCATCTGGCGGCCATCCGCTAAGACTTCAAGGCCCTCATGCTCCCCGTCGCCGGCAATTTTGATAGACCGCAGGCCTTCCTCAAAGGCATAGATGAGTCGGCGGCCACCGCCCGTGATGTATTCCCATGTCTCAGGCAAGTCGCCCTGGGCGTGTTTGTTCAGCAAAAACTCCCCGCCCTCCCCGTCGATGTCGAGCGCCACGATGCCCGAGATGCGGCCGGTCAGCGCACCCACGTTAGCGCGGGCCGCTAGGGGAGAATTGAGCCACGTTTCCAACTCGGCGTACGTTGGAATCCCCCGGCTTTGCCATCCGGGTAAGTGATTACCTGTGCTTAGGTCGACGGGGACCTTCCCCGGGCTCGGGCACTGGTGCTTAACCCCACAGAGGGGAACGGTAGCCCACCCGAGAGCGGCGTAGCTAGGAGCGGTATCGAGGGCACTCATAGGAGCGCCTCTTTCAAGAGTTCCCGGACTGCCGGGGGGAACACGTCTTTCAGCCCTGCCTCGCATAAAGCGAAGTAGTTTACCCGGGTTTTGTGGTCGCTAGCGAGCAAATCGGCCACCCGGTCGGCTTGTTGTTGACACAAGTCCGCCCGTGCAGAGAACCACACGTCGACTTGGGCCGCGACACGTTGGCGTCGCTTCGTTTGGAGTATAATGGGATTAACGGACATCGAACGATCACCCTTTCATGGCTTCTAGGTCTAGTAGAAGCCTTGTGGTGGAGTAGAACGACACCTGCCATCGGAGTCGAGGCCGGGGCATAAAAAACCGCGCTTTCGGGGGCGCGGTTTTCTGCTACATTAAGGGGATGTTACAGGAGGGCAGGCAGTTGGCGCATTATCCCTCCTGCAGTTTGAGCAACACTTGGGCCTGCTGCTCCTCGCGCCACGTCGCGTACTCTTCCACCAATTTGTCAGCCAGTGCAGTGCCCGCCACCGCCGCGAATGCGGACACGAAGGCTTTAAAAGGCTTACTCGGCATCCCGCTTTCAACTGCCTGTACTTGTGATACGCCGGTTCCCAGTAATACCGCCATTTCCATGCGGGTTAACCCACGTTCTTCTCGCCAATGACGAAACGGATTAGGCATGACAGATCCTCCTTTGCGCAAAACAAAAAGGCCGCCGGCCAATACCGACGAACCTCAGGGCATAGTTTTACCAACTACAAATATCTTACTAAAATAATGCAAAAAGGTCAATAGTGTTCACTCGGATTCGTTATCGTCTTCGATGGGGATACCCCAATAGTTCGCAATCTCTTTCATGGCCTGTGACCACAGTTGGTAGTAGCGGGTGCGGCCAATCCCTAATCTTTCTGCGTACACTCGCACGGGGATGTTGGGGTGTTGTCTTTGATTGAACTCCCGATCCCAATAGCGGTCCATAATCAGGATTCGAGATCTTTTATTAGTTAAAGTTTCTAGAACCATGCGCGCCTTCTCTCGCTGTTCTTTGGGGTTCGGGGGTAAGATTAATCGATTGTCTAACGGGATATCTCCTTGCGGGCTCATTATAAAGGACGTCTTTTTTGACCATCGAATCGCTAATTGAACCTCATGCTCGTACTCCTGTTTGGTAATGAAAAATCCATAGCGTCCGATCCTAGTTAAACGTTCCTCTACACTGTCCCACCAAGAAGGCCTAAATTGGTTGCGTTTTATCTCGGCTTCAATCCGTTTTCTCTCTTTATCTTCTGGACTTCGAGGCTTCGGCATCGGACGCACCGCATCCCTTTCTGTTAGTCCTAAAGAGTTTGCTATCTCATCTAGTGCCGTGGCATGCCAGTCGTCCACAGTTCGGAGGGAGACGTTGAGAATCTTAGTTAGCCCCTGCCGCAGGCTGCGGGGCCCCTTAGGAAATGCATCGGGGTGAAGCCACGAGATGCGCTCATCTTTGCAGTCCAACACGTTGACGACTTTCTGATATTCGTAAGGCAAGTTTTGAATGGCATGCCAGATGGCATTGCGTTGCTCCGGAGTCAGAGGGCTGACGTAGCCGCGGATGGGCAGGGCGTATTCCTCCAACAAGGCTTGAACCTGTTTGCGCCAGGGGTACTTGTTCTCAGGCATCGTCTCGCTTGTTCTCCTTTCTTACCCGACGCGGCCGAATACTTTTGGGGGCAGAATCGCCTCGTGCTGGCCCGGTTGCTTCACGTGCAATCCTTCATCCTCGAAGTAGTATTCGACGAGCCCCTCATATTTGGCGTTCTCGAGAATGCCTTTGATGGTGGTGAAAATCCACGGCCGGCCGCTACGAGTGGGATATCCTTCTTCATTCAAGCGGGCCGCAATCGCCTTGGTGCCCAGTCCCCGCTTGCTGAGAGCGAAGACGTGCCGGACAATCTCCGCTTCCTCGGGCACGACCTCCAGTCCTCCTTCCTTGTCGCGTCGATAGCCATAGGGTGCCTTGCCGCCGGCAAACCCGCCTTGCTGTGCCTTTGCCTTCCGGCCCATGAGCGTCCGTTCCTTGATTTCTTCCCGCTCCATGGCCGCCATGCTGGCGAAGATCCCGAACATCATCTGGCCGACCGGGCTCTCCGTCTCAATCGGTTCCGTCACCGACCGCAATGTCACGCCGTACTGTTCGCGTAGAGTTTGGGCCGTGGTGACGGCAAAGGCGAGGTGCCGGGCCAGCCGGTCGAACTTCCATACCAACAGGATCCCAAAGGCCTCCGTTTGCGCGAGCTCCAGTACGCGGCTGAACCCAGGGCGCGTGGCCGGGTCCTTGGCGCCGGATACCGCCGCATCTTCGATAATCTCCAGCAGCTGATAGCCCTGAGATTTGGCGAAGGCCTCGATGGCCTCCCGCTGGGCGCCGAGGCTCAGGCCGCTGTCCCGCTGCTCTTCGGTCGATACGCGAACGTACCCGACAGCGACTTTAGCGGTTTCGGTGTGGCGTTCTTCGGCCTGTTTCCGGGCCTGCATGCGGCGCAAAATCCGGGAATTCGTTGTCTTCATGCGGTTTATCGCCCCTTAGGTAATGTGTTCTTTGAAGAATACATTACTACAACCTGATCTTGACATCAATAGGTGGTGGTGGTGGAATAGGTGTATGTTTTTGAGGAGGGGTCTCAATGAACTTTACCTTGCGCGGGAAATCGTTCTCGCTGACGTATGAGCAAGTGGTATCCGTAATGCGCAGTGTGCCGGCGGATGAGATTAATCGCTATTGCGTGGAAGTGGGCGATCGGATTTATCCGCCCAAGCAGGTGCTGGCCCGCAGCACAGGATTACCCCCGATTGCATTTACGACGCAGGATGCTTATCGGATTCTGAATCGTCTGGGGTTCTCGGTAGCTCGAGTCGAGGAGGGGTAGGGGGATGGCGTGGACACGCAAGGACGTCAAAGACCTCTTCTTCAGCAGTGTTATCTGGAACCCACGCGGATTCTACCCTGAGGAATACGACGAGTTGGCGGAACATCTCAGTGTCGGTTGGGTGGTTGTCGAGACGCAGGGCTATGTAGTGCCCCCAGCTCCAGCGGAGGACAGCCCGTGGCACCGTTGGTACCAGCACCTCATGTGGGAAGGGAGCCAAAGTGACGCCCACAAAGAGCTTAAATGGGCCGCGCTAAATTGGATTGTCGCTCAGGGCGATACAATGCCTGATGAGGAATACAGGGCTAATTTCGGCCGACCGGATGTGGTGGGACGTCAGCTGCGGTTGGTTGCGGAGTGTGGCGACACGCCGCCGAGCAAGGTCGTTGCGGCCTTGATGGGAGGGTGGAACGCATTCACGCTCTGGCCGTTCGATAAGCAGACGGTCTTTATCTTCCGGCTGTCTGACGAGGGGCGAAAGGAATTGACTACCCTGTTTCAGCGGCGCCTGTTTGCAAATAACGCGGCGGGAATGGTGGGGCTATGAGCACGGACATGGTACGGCGGTATATTCGGGAAGGCTCGCTGTTCCGTGAAAACGCCGCGGCGGAGGTGGGACTCTGATAGCGGGGCTACTCAGGTTGATCTGGTGGGCGGTTGCATGGCCGTTTTTGTTACCGCTATGGATTTGGCGCCAGTGGCGGAAGACGGTGCGCACCGCCGAAGTTATAACCGGACGCCGTACCGTGCGGCTGGGCTGGACGGGATTCTATACCGTTCGGCGACACCGGCTAGGTAAACGCCGTCGGCCTCGCACAACGCAGGCCCGGCGCGATGCCGTTCCGGAATGGCATCCGACAAATTACCCGGAAGGCGAACCAAGCCGACACCGCGAAAAAGCTAAGAGGAGTTCGAAGAATGGCCGACATTGACATTGACACCGACGTCGCTCACATCCGGGGGCGCTATATTCGGGAAGATTCCTTGTTCCGTGAGAACACCGTGGAGGTGGGATTATGAAGAAGAGCACGCGGTCCCGCCGATGGGCGCAGGCTGCCACCGGCACATGGCACCTCGCCTATGACATGTCGGCGACCTTCTGGACGGCCGAATGCCGGGCGTTTACCACGCTTCAGGGGGACCCGATTGAACTCAAGCGCAGCACTTTGCGCGTACATCCGAAGGACCCCGTGTGCAAGCGCTGTGAGAAAATCGCGGCTTCCTACGCCAAGGGGACTAAGGCGTAATTCAGCTAAATACCTGGTGCCAAGGTGCCGATCTGATCCAACCGTATACGGTAACCGTCCACCGTGCTCGGCGCATAATATTAAGCCCGTCGCTCGGGTGGAGTTGGGGTGCGACAGCTCGGGAAGTATGAGAAAAGGGCCGAGGTAAACCTCCACCGGACCCGCAATCTCTGACCCAGGATTTACAAGTTGTCCAATCGCGTTTGATAGACGCGCCAATCCGGCCGGTGGATTCCAACGGCATTTTTTGCTACGGCCAGACAGTCTTCCAAGACCACGCGAAACTGGCGGTGGCGACCGGTAACTTCGTAATGTTTGGCAACCTTTTCGAGGATGTCGAGGCTTGCGGGGACTCCCGTTGGCTGCTGGTAGGCCCGAATGATGGCGAGATTATGTAACGCTTCGTAGGCGTGGTTTGAACCCACCGAATAATAAAAGTCGTGGGCTCTCTGGGCATTAATGCCAGCTTCGTTCCACTGCTCAAGTTGTGCGTAAGACGCACTGAGGCCATGGTGGATGCTACCGAGGAGTTCTATTTTAGCGCTTGACTCCCATTCGCTTAAAGCTGTTTCATAATAGACCGTTGCTTCCTCACCGTGACCCAACTCGCAATAAGCCGATCCAACTCCAATGGTCGCTATCAACGCAATGTTTGTGCCGGAAAAATCCCGGCGTAATGTCCGACCTATGGCCCACGACTCATGCCACCGTCGCTGGTCGAACAGCCATTGCTGAAGAAGCACGCCCACTGACCCTGCATCGTTCCGATTATGCGCTATGGCATATTGCCATGCTCCTACCAGCCAACTACCAACGAGGGGATTGTCGGGGATGTCTCTTGCGACAACCAATAAGAAGAGCGTGACATCTTTAATGTGACGCGCTAGCTGGGGCTCTTCGGTCGCCTCCCACCAAAAATTGCTGGCGAGCCGAAACGCCATGGCGGCGTCTCCATGACGATAAAGTTCCCGACACGTGCTCATTACCGAAGGTGTGCGTCGAGATGGTTTCGCTTGTGTCGGGAAGACGTGCTCGATGTCACTCCATGCCAGATCGAGGCGGGTCAACAACTGGCTTAACAGATCGACGGGCGGAACAACCTTATCATGCTCTAGCATACTAAGGTAAGACCGGTCGCAAATTCCCCGCGATAGTGTCTCTTGGGTGAAGCCTCTTCTTTTTCGCACGGTCATAATTAGCAACCCTAAGCTCATGTCCTTATTTTAACGATTTTGCCAAAGTCTGTGAATTATTAGGCTTGTGTTTCTGTCCATCTGTGCGACTCTTTCACACCGTGAACAACTCGGGTTCCCTACGCTAGTGAAAGGGAGGTGATATCAATGCGGCTTATCCTAACTATCTTAGTTCTTGCAGCTGCGATTCATGGAGTGCACGGGGTTTTGAGTGCGAACGGAAATTTGCCCATTCCTCCTAGCGGGATCACAAATCCTGGTGTCCCGGCCTAAATTGAAAGGAGTTGAAGTAGTATGACGAAACTGCTTGCATCTGCGTTTCTCGGAGGGATCGCCTTGTTCCCGGCACTGTCAATCGGGGGCCTCGCCCAAGCGGCATCAATTCCTCCGATTCAAACCCAAACCCAAATTACCAGCCAAGTCTCTCCTTCTGCCGACCAAGCTTGGTGGAAGGAATACAATCCACATGGACTTGCCGTTAGCAGTAGCCTTTCCTCAATCATGCCAGCCAACGTGGCCAGCAAAATCGCCAATGGGGCTACCCTTATCGGAGTTACGGTCCAGCATTATTTCTTTTCACAAAAAAACGGGGTCACCCAACCCACTTCGTTAAGCCATTGGGAAAAGCTCCATGGAATGTCCCAATACAATGTTGTAACTTCGTCGTTAATTAATAATTGGACTAATTCGGGAAGCCAGAACATGGCACAACAACCGAACACTGTTGTCGGACCACCTCCCGGTTCGAACGGGAGTTCGGGAACGTACGACGGTAATCAACTGTCTATTATAGTGTGGATCACACAAAACTCTACCACGAGCATCAATTATACTTTTAATGGTCAAGCTCTGTGGAGCAACTACGATACCGTGACTGGCTACACCGACTATCAATCTTTGGTTTGGTGGCCTAACGAGGCTTCGCAAGCCGGACAAGAAACCCGTAGTGCCATTGGTGTAAATGTTAACAATCCTAGTCAAACGATAACATTTCCCACTCAGCAACTAACCGCTAGCCAAAATCAATACACTATTTCGACCCCTCAGACCCAGTACCGGAACACTGTAGAGTACGCTTTGGAACAAGTGGATTGGGGCGTCACGGTGGCCAACCCTGATTTTTCTCCCAATGATCTGAACGCAGGAGACATGAACGGATATTACACTCAGACATGGACTGGTGTTCAGCCATCTTTTAGTATAGGGACTAGTGCTACGCTGAACATCGGAGGAATATCGGAAGACAATAAGTGGCAATGTGGGCCAGTAAACTGGTCACCCGCTGCATCTCAAACGTAAAAACAACAGGCGACGAAGTGAGGCTAGGGGGAGTGCAATGAAACGCTGGGTCCGGCTGATTAGTGGAGCATTGAGCCTCGTAGTACTCGGTTTAGCTGTCTGGGCTGGATGGGCAGCTTATGAACGGTCGGTCGAACGGGCCCAAGCGATTGCGTCGTTGAATCAGCTCCCACCGGTACGGGCATATCCAAACGGCGTGATGTACCGCGGCCAAAGAGACGGAATTGAAAGCCAGGTTATTGAGTCGGTAGAACCGGTTCCACATACTGCGGAATTTGCGCAATCCGCTGGCAACTTTATCTTAACCTATACCGGGGCTCATCCACCTGCAATCACGTATGTAGAAATCGATGGCAGCACGCTACACACGGACTTCGTTATCGTGGGCCATGGTTGGGGATTTACCCCACATAAGGCGGTCCAAATCGCCTACCACCACTATGTGTACTGGGATACTCAGTGGCAAAACATTTCTCCGTTTAATGTAGCACAAACCCGGCAGGAATACCGGACTAGCACCGTATCTGTACATTTGGCTTCTGGACGCGTTGTCAGAATCACGCAACATCCGGTTCCAGTTCGATAA
>JAEHJW020003791.1_pt1 | contig 14394 bp, 20 predicted proteins | sample 9271431 | NCBI WGS metagenome assembly JAEHJW02
GAGATCCCCGCTCGTGCCGTCCAGAAGAACAAAAGTCTCTCGTCGGAGCGTGGCGCAGTCTGGTAGCGCACTTGCATGGGGTGCAAGGGGTCCCGAGTTCAAATCTCGGCGCTCCGACCATCAAAAACGAGCAATCCCGGAAACTCATGTGGCCAAGTACGTGGCCAATTTAAAATCCGGTGCTCGTTCCCCTCGTGGTTCCTGGCGTGTAGACGCCGCCCAGCCGTGCACGAACACGGCCGAGCGGCTTACCGCAACCGCCTACACGAGAGGCAGTCATGGCAACCGCAAAGTCTACAGCGCCCACCGTGGCGCAGTCCGAAGTCCCGGCCGTCATCGCCGGCAGCGTCAATCTGATGGCCTTCGCGGGGGCGCTGGCGCAGGCCGGCATCGTCGGGCGCTACGATGCAGACCGGGGCGTGCTGGTGATCGAGCCCGCGCAGGAGGCCCGCAAGCCCGTACCGGCTTGGTCGGGCATGGCGATCTACAACGGATGGACGGAGGCCGAGCGCAGCCTTTGGCACCGCGTAGCCGCGAGCGCCGTCCCTGCCGATGCCGTGGCGGCGTTCGAGGCGGCGGCAGAGGAGCCAGCGCTGCCCCGGTGCATGGAGTGCGGCGGCACGGGCTTCGAGGAGGATGCCGCCTGTGAGCTTTGCGATGGAACGGGCCGGGAAGGAGGCGCGCCGGGCTGATCCGCTCGCCGATGAGCACGAAGCGCCCCGGCCAAAAACCGGGGCGTTTTCATTCATGCAGCCCGTTCCCGCGCCTTCCGCTTCTCCATTTCAGCCAGCGCCTCCGCTCTAGCCCGCGTCGGTGCTCGAGGCGCGGCGCCCCACCGGATCGCGCCGGCACCGGATGACCACACAGCCAGGGCATCACATGCGAGCCGCTCGGCCCGACAGCGCGCGGCGAAACGGCACCCTACGCACGGCTCGGGGATGCTCACCGCGCCACCTTCGCGCGCCGCCGCTCCAGCCGTAGGATGCGAGGCAGCGCGAGCAGCGCCTTGCGTCTCTCACGGTGAGCCAGGCGGCGCGCCCAGCCGGCGCTCCGCTTCCTCATCGCCGGCCACCGGCGCGGCCGACCGGGACGCCGTTATCGTCGACCACGTAGTATTGCGATGCCTCACAGCGCTCATCGGCGGCGGCCTGCAGGCGGTTCGCTTCGGTGAGGGCCGCGTTAATCGAGCCGTAGCTCCCGCCGAGGTCCTCGGCGTCGGGCTCAACGCCTCGACGATACCGCAGCACGCGCACCTTGTAGCGGCGCCCCAGGTCGCGGAGGTCTCTGAGGTCTGTGATTGTGTCATGTCGTTGCATTGTCGTGACTCAGAAAGAGCCGGTTCTCGCACCGGCAAGCGGCAGGCCCTGCGCCACGAGGATGTTCTCCGGAGAGGGGAGCGCCGGCCTGCGGCCGGTGTTACCTTGCGCCACTTGCCGGCTTGGCGCCGCACGGATCAAACTCCAACGGCGCGCCGGCATCCTCGAGCAGCCGCAAGGCCCGCTCGCGAAGGTCCAGCGCGCCGCCGCGCAGGTCGGGGTCGGGAGGCGGCAGCGGCATGAGCTCCTTGAATTTCCGGTCAAGTGCCTGCCCGAGGTCGGTGTTCGAAAATCCGGCCAGCTCGGCCCCCGGCCCACGGTGCCGGACTAGGTGCCGCAGCGCCGCGAGCGGTCGCTGTGCTGCTTCGTACTGCTCGCGCAGGCGTTCCAACTCGGTCAACTTCGGCTCAGCAGCAGCAGCCAGCACGCCGACAGCAGCATCGCGCACGCGACCCTGCGACTGTTCCAGCTCGATCCGCGCCGACTGCACCGCTCGCTGCAGGCCGAGGAGTGCATCCTGCGCACCAGCGGCAACGGTGCGGCCGTCCGCTGCGGCGTTGCTCGCAGCAGCCGCCTTGTCGAGCAGGCCGGGATCGGGCCGACTCTCGGGCGGACTTCCTGCGGCCACCCACTCCCGCGCGGCCTCTCGCGCCGCAGACTCGGCTTCAGCGGCGGCAGCATCGAGGCGCTGCGAGGTCGCGATAACTTCCAACGCACGGGCAACCTTCGCCTCCGCGGCGTCCAGCACAGCCTTGGCGGATGCGCGCTCGACGTGTGCGGCCCGGAGCTGCCCACGGGCAGTGTCCATGATGGCAGTATGGTGCTGCTGCACAAGGTCGCCAGACAGAGCCGGCGCCGGTGGCTGGAATGCGCCTTCACGGTCGACCGACGCGAGGCCGATGACGAGCTTCACGGTGTCAATGATTCCCATGTCAGCGGCCTCCCGTGTTGAAGCGAGCGACCATGCGCGGTTGCTGTTTGAACGGCGCCCAGCAATCCTCCGGGCTGCCAAAGAACCGCGTAATGCGGCGCCCGCTACGGTCGGGCGGGTCTTGCGTTTCGCGAAGGGGGCCGGTCGGGCGACGCGCGGCGGCGATTGCCTCCTCGAAAATCGTCTCCTCAGCGATATGCAGCGCGCCGGCGCGGCGCATTCCGTCGAGGTCTCGCACTGACATGCGCCCATAAGTGGGCGAGAAGCCCTTTAGGCCGCTGGCGAGTCGGATTCTGTAGGATGCGACACTTTCCGCGGGCAGATGCGCCGGTGGCGGGGCGCTCAACGCAGCGTAGTACGCCTCTTCGGCGCGCTGGCGGTATGTGCTGGCGCGGACTTCGTCCACGACGTCATCGCGACTGCTGGCCATTATTTCGTCTCCCCGACAGTGCGTGAGCCCGGGAATCCCGACGAGCTGCCGATCTCGTTGCGCGCGTTGCTCGGCTTCCCGCCATCGGTCGCTGGCCGCATGCCCTGCGCGCGCGGAAGGTCACGCGGCGATCGGTCACGATCCTCTGGCGTCGGCTTCGGCGGGGTCATGTGTTCAGTGTTAGGCATGTTATTCTCCGGAGGTGTGTTAGTTCGCGAGTCCATTGACAGTGACGAAAGCCGAGCCGCCGGTGGCGTTCTCGACGCGGATCGTTGCGGCGGCAGCATGAGCGATTCCGCCGTTGAAGCGAAGCGGCGCGCCCTGCTCTATGCGGATCATTCCACGCATGAGTGCGGCCTTGACGGTCGGATCGTTCAGCGCGAGGCGCTGGTCGGCCTTCACGTGCAGGTAATGATCAAGGAACTTCGTGTAAGCGGCATCGTTGTTTCCAGCGCTTGCCGGTGCGTAGGTTGAGACGATGCTAGACACTGTGTCGATGCCGCGCGCGGCATATAGTCTGAGCTGATTGCCCATTGCCAGAAGGCCCTCATAGGGCGTTCCGAATTTCGCGAAGTTATGCCATCCCTTGGTCGCGCCAGGCTGCCCGGCGAATTTCAGATTACCGGGATTGTTGTATTGATCGCCGACCGTATCCCCCATGATCGCGCGGCCGACCCACTTGAGTCCGGCCCAGGCCTCGCGCGGGCCGAACGTTGCGGCTTTGACATACGTATGCCAGGCGGTCGAGGCCGGGTGCTTCTCGAATGCCTTTATGTATTGCGCGAACGCATGCATGGACTGCGCAACAGTCCCAACGTCCGAGGTGAAATGCTCGACGGACTTCAGGAAACTTGGCGCGGTTATTTTCCCGTTGAATGTGATCATCCACTTCGCGAGCTTATTGATCCCTTCCTCGACAACGCCATCCTTCGACATTACGACACCGACCACGTGCTCGAATCCACGCACGAGGCCGCCCAGCGGCTTGGCGAGCGGCACGAGGTCGGTGACAAACAACTTGAAAATCTGCTGACCCGCTCGCTGCATTTCTGTGGCGAAATTCTGCCACGCCAGCGACGTACCGGAACCGATGTTCATCGACTGACTGTCGCGCGCGTAGTGAGCGTACTGGGCATTCCAGTTTGCAGCCCTGCTGGCCTTCATGCGCTGCAGGTCCTCGACGGAAACCCCCTGCAGGCCCGGCAGCGATTGCAGGATCAGCCCGAGCTGCGAGTCCGGCGTCGCCTTCGCGCGTGCTCGCAGTGCGTTCAGCGCTTCGAGCGCGACCTGACGCTCCGAGCCCATCGGGTTCACGCCGAGCGCCCACAGCGCGCCCGACATCGCCGGGTTTGTGCGCATGTTCATAATGCCCGTCAGGAACGCATTCGGATCGACGTATCGGCCGAAATCCGTGCCGAATGCCTTCATGGACCCGATGGACATCCCGAGGCCGCGCGCGCCGCGGCGTTCACCGGCGACCGAGTTTGCCATCTTGTCAACCGCGTACAGGCCGCCAGTCGCGAGTCCCGCGGTGATCGTTGACCATTTCAACAGTGTCGTCGTGGCCTTGACGATATGACCGGCGACCGATTTGCTCGACCCGGCAATACCCGTCCACAGCCGGCTCGCCATCGTCAGGTGGCGCTCGTGGTGGCGCTCGGCGTGCGCGATTTCCTTCATGTGATCGGCCTGCGCCATCATGGCGGCCGTCATCATCGCGGCGGTCTTGGCGGCCTCTCCCTGCGCCTTGCCGACCTTCGACCACATGCCCGGCTGCTTCGCGAGCGCCTCGTTGTACTTCGAGAATAGCTCCGCGAAGCGCTTGAACTTGGCGTCGTCAACGTCGATGTCGAGAACGGATTTTAGTGCCATTGTTAGGCAGCCTCGGGCGAGTTCATGCCAGACAGCTCAGCGTGCCGGTCGAGGTGATCCTCGGCAGCCTCGCGGGCGGCGTCGGCGGCGGGGTCGGCCTCGGCGGCGGTCTCGGTCGCGAGTCGCGACAGCTCGGCGAGTCGGCGCGAGTTCACGAACGCGGAATCAAGCAACATGCGCGCGGTGTTACTGCGCGAGCGCTTCGCGTCGCGCGCCACTCGGTCGAGGCGGCGAACGGTGCCAGGGGGGAGGCTGAGTGTCACGCGAGTTTGTGTTGCCATGTCGGTATGATCCGGTATGAGCGAGTTAGAATAAATCGGTTTGTTTCTAACCTATTCTGACATCAGCGCGATTGTTGGGCCGGAACCGCGGGCGGCGCGTGCCGTTGCAACCACTCGCGCAACGCCAGCCGAGCAATGCTCGCCGGAGTCGTGCCCAGGCGCTCGGCCGCCTCGGCGAGCTGCTCGGTCAGCGCGGGCGGCAGCGGTAACCGGGTCGGCTTAGTCAGCATCTTGCTCACCTCGACTCATAAATGAGCGGCGCAATCGCGACCTTGCCGTCTACGACGTGGCGCCCGGGCTTCACCGGATAGGCCGCGAGGAGCTGACCGTTGTCGGGGACCTCCACCGCAACGCCGTCTACCGTGTGCTTGCCCGGGGACAACATGAGCCACGATCCGGGCGAATCTGGGGCAGGCGGCTCAGCGGCAGGCGGCTCAGCGGCAGGCGCGAGCGAATCGGCCAGTTTGCGCAGAATTCCCATTGTCATGCGCTCATTCGAGAATCAGCGAACACTTCGAGCGTCCCGTCCGCGAACGCCAGCAGCAGAGCGCCGACCTGCTGCTGCTCGGCACCGGCGACACCGAACCCGGCGAGCGCGTGCAGCAGGTGATTTCTTGTGACCCCGCGGTGCGTTGTCGTTTTCTCGTATGCATCCCGCGCGATCCGCACCCGGCCCGCATTCACGTGCGCGCTGGCCGACAGCACCCGTTGCGGCAACGGCATTTCCATGATCGTCTGCTCCGCTGGCGATTGCCCCAAGAGCTCGACCGGATGCGCGGCCCTGGTGTCCTGCCAGAGCGTGCCACCGAGACCCGCGGGTTCGATGGCGATCGGTGGCGTCACGCTGAGCACTTTTACTTTTTGCTTCAGCTCCTCGACGCGCTCCAGCACGGCCGGCGCCCATAGCTGCATCACTTCAGGAGTGAGCACGTCAACGTCCCAGTCGAGCACGACCAGCGGCGGGAGGCCTTCGCCATGAAGCCAGTACGAAAAGAACACGACCGCGATATCGTCGGGTGCCGCAGGGTCGATGCCGGCTGTCACCAGGGCAAAGATGCCGTTGGCGAACTTGGGGAGGTCCACCGGGACCGGAGCGGCCTCGGGAGCGGGGGCGAGCAGCGCATCGGTTTTGATGTAGCCGCCAGGCTTCTCGGTGAGCATGAGGTCAGTCAGCGCAAAGGTCAGCGCGTCCACCCGATCCGGACTGCCATCGCGCGCTCTGTCCCAATCGCTGGTGAAGGAGCACATTTGGTCCTCGAGCTCGGGGAGCATGCCGACGATGTGCGCGCGGCGCTGCTCGAAGATCGAGCCGATAGGCTCGGCCCGCAGCACCTTGCCGCGGCTGCTCGTTACCTCCTTCACCGGCACGGCGGGGTCAACGCTCGCGAGCGTGGCGCGTGCCATTTCGCCACCGTAGTTTCGCTCGATGACGAGCTTGTCAGCCTTGAGCGAGTGGTAAGCCGCGATTGCGGCGCTCGCCCACTCGCGCGGGGTGCCGCGCTTCGACAGGTCGGCGAGCACGTAACCTTCGCCGTCCGCGCCCAGCCCGCAGGCGACGATGCCGGTGAGGTCGGCGCCTTCAGCGGAGGAGCCCGCAGGGTCAACGCCAATCGTGATGCGCTGCATGTGCTCGGGTGCCCGCTCAACTCGCGTCGATTCGAGTACCTCACGTGACCACAACGCCCCCGGCACGTCCTCGAGCAGTTCCGCGAGCAGCTCCTGCCGAGCCAGTCGCGTACCCTCGAATTTCCGAACCAGCTGTGCAAAGAACTGCGGCGCCAGGTTCGTGCGGTTGTCGTAGGTTGACATCCTCCGCACGACAATGCCGTCCGTCCCGTCCCGAGCCACGAGGTCACGGATCAATCGGACCGGCCGGGGGGTCGTGGTGATGACGATGCGAGGCTGGGTGCCGATGCGCATGGTCAGAAGTAAGTTCGACCAGGTATCCTCGGCCCGGCGCCAGGCGGCGGCTTCGTCGCACCACGCAAGATCGTGCTCGGGACCGCGCAGCTGATCGGGCGTGTCTGCGCTAAAGCACCGCGCGATCGCTCCGCTTGGCCACGTTATGAGTCCCTTGCCGCCTTCGTACTCAACCTCAGTGCCGGCTGCACGGGCGGCGGCGAGGATGCCGGACTCACCTTCGACCATCGTGTACCGCGTGTCGTTCGCGGTGGCGCCGAGCAGGGCGATGCGCCGCACGGCACCGAGCGTCGCCTGCTCGTTCACGTAGGACGCTGCCGCCCAGGTCTTGCCGGCGCCGCGCCCTGCAAGGAGCAGCAGCACCGAAAAGTCATCCGGCGGAATCTGCGCGGGCCGCGCCCGGCTGCGCCAATCTCCACGGATCGCTTTGGCGAACCGGCCGAAGAAGGCACCAGCATCGGCGCTCGTTTCAGACTTCGACATGCTCGTGCTCCAACGCATTGACTGGGACCGGCAGCGGCGCCGTGGCGGCCTGCTTCTCTAGCGCCTCGAACTCGGCCACGACGGCATCGCGGGCGGCGGGGAAACGATTGAGCACCCGGATCAGCGTGGCTTGGAACGTCGCGAACTCCCGTGAATCGAGCAGCGCGATCACGTTGGTCTGGGAGTTATTGATCTGCACGAGCGGGGAACTCGTGAGCTCGCCCGTGATGCGCGCGACGGTCCTGAGATTCTCGTGCAGCTTCCCGGCGAGCAGCGCGCCAGAATTCCGGTCGCCAGCCTCGATGGCGGCGTTGTACTGCTGGTACAGCCCGGCGCGGATCGCCTTGAGGTGATCGAGCACGGAGCCCGTCTCCTCACATACGCGGGCGGCCAGCTCGGCCCGCTGCACGGGTCCGAGTATGAGGTTCGCCTTGCGCTCGGCAGTTACGTGATTGCGCCAATGTCGATGAACAGCATCGGCGCTGAGCCCGTACTTGCGGCCGACTGCGGATTGACCAGCGCCGGAAGCCAGCAGGATCTCAAGGCGCACCCGTTCGGGGTGTGCGCAGACCGTGCATCCACCTGAATGGCCTCGTTGAGCCGGCATCAAAACCTCCACAGTCATGCCGCGGAAAACTCCGCGGCCAACGCGGCTATCGTAGTGCCGGTGTTGTGTCAGATAAATTAGAACCTTTACAACCTAACTCATCGTCGAGGCGCTCGAGGTCCGCCGCAAGTCTGATGCGGTTGACGTGCCATAAGACCGTCGATAGTCCGAGGTGAATGCCACGATGCGCGAGCATGCCCTGTAACTCCTTGCCCGTGAGCGGCCGGGCGATCGGGTTGCGGGTGGCATGGTCGAGCAGTAACTGTCGGATCAGTTCACGGGTGCGAGCGCCCCGGGCGGCCGCGATTCGATTACGAGGCATGAAAGCCTCCTTGGGTACGGAATAGATCGCGCACGGCAGCCTCGGTGAGGCGCAGAGCGGTTGCGATGTCCAGGGGGGTCAGGCCACGGGCTGCGAGTTCCACGGCAGCAGCGCGCAGCACGGCGCGTTCGGCAGGCCGACTGCTAGCGGCGTCGGTGCCGAGGTCGGGGTCTGGATCGAGCAGCCGCAGGGCGCGGCCAATGGAGTCGAGCGCGGCCTCGGGCCAGCCGCGCTCGAGGTCATAGCGCGCGCGCTCGAGCAGCGTGCGAAGCGGCGAGGCGCTCACGGCGCACCCCGCAGGACGCGCCAGGATGCACCAGGGGCGGCGAGCGCCGCAGGGATATCAGGATGCCGGATCGAGGAGAACGCGGCGCCGAGGGCCAGCGCCGGGGCGAGGATCAGTCCCGAAAGAAAGCCTTGAACCGCTCCGGCGACAGCTCGGTGTAGCGCACGGTGTGCGTAATCGACTTGTGGCCCAGGTATGCCTGGATCGCGCGAGTGTCGAACCCGAGGCCGGCAAGGTAGTAGCCGAGCGCGTGCCTGAGCATGTGCGGGTGCACCGGCATGGGGAGCTTCGCCGCCACGCCAGCACGCGCCACGATATCCCGCACCGTGCGCGCCGTGAGCGGCCCGCCGCGCTCGGTGACGAACACATAGGGGCTGTCCGGCCAGTCGCGCCGCAACTCCCGCAGGTCGCGCAACTCCGGCCCGCGCAACGGGTGCACGCTCGGGGTTCCGCGCTTGAGTCGGCTCACCGCAAGCGTCGCGGCCTCGAGGCTGACGGCATCCCAGCGTAGCGCGCAGACTTCGGACACTCTCAGTCCATGCCGGTACATCATGCGGATCAGCGCCGCATCGCGGTGCCCGTACCGGCCAGCCTGTCGCGCCGCTCGTGCGAGCTTCGTCACCTCGATCGGCTCGAGGTGCTCCCTCGACCGTACCTCTGCATTGCGACGGCGCCTCGGCGGTGGAACTCTGCCGTTTACGGGTGCTGGCGACTGCTCTGCCGGCTGCTGCAACTGCCTGATCGTGCTCATGGGTGCCTGCCTCGACTCTGCCGTTAACGTACATTCTCGGCGGAGTCTGCGAGGTAGTCAAGCCCGAGGCAACCGCAGGGGAGGAGGCGCGGGCCGGCCGACACGTGGGTGCGGGCGCGGGGAGCGGGGGCGCTACATCAGGCACCCGACTTTCCCCTGATCCCCTGATCCCCCTGATGTCCAAAACTCCGTAGATCGGGGCCGGTTTCCAAGAGTTTCTAGGCTCAGGGGAGTCAGGGGAACAGGGGAAGAACGCAACACTAAACATCGCGGTTCTCCCATCCTGCGGGGACGGTTGGCGGCCTGTCGCCGGTCCAGAACTGATATCGCCTGATAGTCTTGGCTGCCCGTAGCGGATCCGGTTTCTCGTGCCTGGTGACGTGCACGGTGTCGAGCAGCAGCTCGTTGTCGTATGCGTCTGCAAAGCATTTCCCGAGCAGCTTGCCGGTGTACTGCCGCCGGTCCTCGTCGGTCTGAGTGTTGCGGCCACCCGGCAGCTCGATCGTCTCCTCGGCGCACACCTCGGCGATGGCCGAAGCGCTGAGCAGTTCACCGAGTCGGTGCGTTCTCACCACGGCAAGCGCCACGGCGCGCAGCCACCCGAGCGCGGGGTTTCCGGCTCGTTCCACGGCGTCCTGGTGGCCGTCGAGCAGCGGTGGCAGGTCGAAGATCGCGCGCACGATCCAGTCCAAGGCGCCGACCCACTCACGGAATGAATGGTCGGTGTCGAGGCGGGGCGCACCGGCCTCGTGCCATTCGCGAATCACGGCGTGCACGCAACCGAGGTAGTACGGCTGCCTGGCTCTGACGTGCTCGAGGAGTCCGCCTGCGGGGAACTTCTTGAACCCGGCGGCCGGCCGATGTTTGAGCAACCGGAAGATCATCAGCCGATTGGCGAGGTCCTGGGTGGCTTCGATGCCGTTACTGGTCAGGGCGAAGTTCATGCGCCGGATGCTGACCGTCACCTGTCCGCGGTACGGCACCCGCACGGCCACCTCATCGTCGGCGGTCAAGATGCTCTCGAGGTATTCGCTCTCGAGCCTTCCGCGAACGTTATCAATCAAGACGAATGCTGAGGCACGCAAGAGCTGCGCACCGAGGTCCTCATCGAGCGATCCGACGCCGCCGTTGCGGCGCCCGAGCGGTATCGGTGTCTCGCCGTAAATGGCCTGCTGCAGCCGCAGGAAGTATCCCTTGCCGGTCTGGGATGCGTCCGCCTCGGCGCATGTCATCAAGGCGTGGCCGGGCAGCAGTCCACCCGAGCGGATCGCGGGGCCGAGGAGCGCTGCGACGGCACGCGACTTGTCGGACGGCGTTGCGAACTTGAAGTCATCGAGCAGCGCGAGGATTTCACGGGCGGCCTCGTCGATCTCAACGATAGGCGGCTGCGCGTCACCCTGCACGAGGATGCCGCCGCCGTCCGGGTGATAGCCGGCGCCGAGTGTCACGAGTGCGCTGTCTCGCTCGATGAGAACGGGCACCTTGGATACCATCGCGATCGGGGGCAGGAACTTGCTGGCCTCGAGCGTGAGCAGGAGCGCCTCGGCGTTGTCTCGAGAACAGCGCTTAGGCAGCAGCGCAAAGCCGCCGTGGTGCAGTGTCTTGACCGCCGCCACGCGGCGGCCGTAGCCGTCGAGCCTCGAGCGCAGCGATCCGGGCGTCATGGGGTCGAGGCGGCCGTCTTTGAGCTCGAGCACCACGCCGTTGCGGATGAAAGCCTCGCGCCGCTCGGCCAGGAGTTTGAATAGCCGACGCGCGGCGTAGGGGAAGGGCACCCAGTCGTTCGGCAGGATGATCTCGCACCCGGGAGCGCTGGCAACCAGCGCCCGCACGTCCGGTTCCATGCCGCCGACGTAATCCATATCCGTATCGAGCTGCGCGGCGTGCTCAAGCGGCGGAATTTCGGGCAGTGCGTTGGCGTTCATGCGCGCTCCTTCGGCGCATAGCGCGTTGCGCTTGCGGCGATCTGGCGCAGCTCACCATCGTCCATCGGTGGATCGCAATGATCGGCGTTGGTCGCGCGCAGTGATTCATAGATGGCGTTCAATTCGAGCCCGAATCGCCGCAGCAGACAGGCGAGCGCAAACAGCGTCGCGTTCCGCTGACCGTTGGTGATGACCATGTGACCGTTTGTGTCAGGTGTCGGTCGCGGTCGGTTGCGCTTCGCGAGGATGCGCTCAAGGAGCGAGTCCGGCGCTTGCGCGATGGGTAGATTTTTCCCGATTTCGTATGATGTGCCATTCACGGTTGAGCCGGCGCCAACGACATAGCCGCCGTTGCCGCGCCAGTCGATACCAGGCAACAGGTCGGTGCCGATGCTGACGCGTTCATCGCCGGAGAATCGGAAGTACAGATGCCAGCCGCCCGACCATGTTTTCACCGTGAAGGTCGGCGGCAATTCGAGCGCGTGCAGCGAATCGAGCCACTTGGCGTTATGCCGCGGGTCAACGTCCACCACGAGCAGCCCCGAGCGCCGCCCGGTGGCGATGCCGATGTTGGCGTCTGGATATTCGCGCCACCATTCCTCGATTCGTGTTAAGTCAAGTGTTGCGTCATGACAGCCGCGACCGCCTCGCTCGCGCGGGATCGCAGGAACTTTTCCGGCGAGCGGGAACACGGGCCATCCGCGAGCAGCGTAGTGCAGGGCGAAGTCAAGCATGGGTGTCTCTCCCCGCCTCCCGTGGCTCGAACAATAGAATCTGAATTCCCGGACGCCATCCGCGCACGCGAGGCAGGCACGAGGGACAGACCAACAGACCAACAGGACGCTCATGCATCCTGCAGGCAAATAGCCAGGAATCCGCAGGTGCCGGTTGCGAGCAGTACCAACAGTTATGACCGGCGCCGAGCAGTCGTCGCCGCTCGGCCTCGGCAATTGCCAGCGTGATATCACGCAGCGCTGGGGCGTGCTTGAGCGGGAGTCGGCACCGGCCGAGCGGATCGAACTCACGGACTACGGACGATGCCTCGCGCGAGGCGAGGGTATGGTGTACAGTCGACATGGTGTCTCTCTAGGCCGGTGTCCCGCTCCAACGGGCCCGGCCTTCCTTTTCAGGAGCCGGCGCGGCCATATAGGTGAAAAAATTAAGCCGCGGCGGTTTGTCCGCTCGCGGTCTCGCCGCGCAGCGCGGCTTCGATCGTCGCGCGATGCCATCCGACCGGCGTGCCGGCGAGAAATGCATCGCGTGGCGGCAGGCGACCGTCGCGCTCCATGCGCCATCGTGTGCAGGAGCTAACATTGAGCAGGGCCTCGAGGTCGCGCGGCCAGTAAATAACCGGCGCCGCGGCCATTGGCCGACGCGTTTTTTTCTGCATGAGCGACTCCAAAAAAAAAAGGCGCCCGAAGGCGCCTGAAATAAAAAAACCCGCGCGAGGCGGGCTGTGTTAGAAGCTAGAACTCATAAGTTACGAGTCATTAAACGCAAAAAGCCACGTCTGCGAGCGAGACTTGCTCGTAAGCGTGGCTGCATCATCAGAGGATATTGGGTTTCTTCCGGGCGCACCTTCCCCGTGAAGGGAAGCCGGACGTGGTGCCGGTGGGCCGGATTTTCACCCTTTCGACCCCCGTGGGGCCAAAAGGACGGAAAGTCATTTCACTGACTCACAACAGCAGCATACGCGCGCGGACCGTTTCAGTCAATTGGATTTTGGTGCAGCCGCACACATGTTCACTCGGTGCGCCGCAGCCGTTCGAGGTGCGCGGCCCACTTCTCGAGCGCATCACGCTTTTCGTGAAGATAGGCATGGCGGTCGTAGACGCCGGCAACGCCGGGCAGCGCGTGGTTCAGTACGCGCTCGGCGATGTGCGGCTCGACCTTGAGCGCCGACAGGCCGGTGCGGCAAGTCCGGCGAAGGTCGTGCAGCGTGAAGGCTTCAATACCGCGCTTCGCGAATCGCTCGCGGCACTTGGCCAGCGAACGCGTGAGCTGCTTGGCGTCGATGGGGTGCGCCTTGGTCGCGCTAGGCAATACCCACCGCGACCCCTCGGCCTCGCGCTTGAGCGCCTCGAATTGCTCGATTGCCCAATTGCTGAGCGGTACGACGTGGCCGCGGCCCGCTTTCGCGTTCTCGTCTGGGATCGTCCAGGTTTTCCCCGTGAGGTCGATCTCGGACCATTTGGCGCCCGCGAGTTCGCCGCGCCGCTGCCCGGTGAGCAGCAGCAGCATCATGACGTGCTTCAGGCGCTCAAATCGCGTGCAGGCGGTCGGGTTCTTCAGGAAGGCTGTCAGTTCCTCATCCGAGAGCACGCGCTCGCGGGGTTTCTCCTTGCCCCCCGGGCGCATCAGCAGCTTGACCGGGGAGTCGGGGATCAGGTCCCGGTGGATCGCGAACTTGAACATCTGATCGAGCACGGCAGCGGTCCGATTCGCCATCACGCGAGAACCGCGAGCGACAATGCCATCGAGCAGATTGATGACTTCGCGCGGAGTGATGGTGCGTACGTCGCGTCCGGCCCATTCCGTGAGCACGTCACGGTCGAGGATCGCCTGCACATACTCCGGGCGGCGCCGGTTCGGCTTCGCGTACAGCTCCATGAACTCGGATGCGAGGTGCTCGAGGCTATGCTCGGGGTGCCGAGCCGATGCGGCTGCCGCCGCAGTGGTGGCTACTGGGCGAACGGTGGGGCGCGCACTACGTCGAGCGCGGCCGCGCCGAGGGTCGATGCCGTCCTCGATCTGGCGGCGCATCTGCTGCGCCTTCTCGCGCGCATCGGCGAGCGAGAGCCCCGGGAACTGACCGAGCGCCAGGCGCACCCATTGCTCGCGCCACTTGTAGCGGAACAGCCATGTGCGGGAAGCGCCGGTGCCCCTCTCTCGCACGCGAAACTGCAACCCGCGCACCGCGAGGTCGGTGTAGTCGCCGAGCGGGAGCGCGCCGAGCTTGCTGGCGACCAGCGCTCGCGTGCCTCGTTCCTGGGTTTTGCGTTTCGTGGCCAATCTGTGGCCAATTTACCTGAAATACCATGAAAGGCAAGGTGAGGGGATGAGTGCGCGTAGGACCGGTGATTCAAGGCACTTGCGCGCTTATAGCCTTTCATGTAATTTCACCTCGTCACGCTATGGAATTACATGGGGTGCAAGGGGTCCCGAGTTCAAATCTCGGCGCTCCGACCATCAAAACGAGCGGTAACGATGTGGACTGTGTCCGCGTTTGGGTCCGCCTTTGATTTCCCCAGGTATTCCAGCGTGTGTCGG
>JAEHJW020002595.1_pt1 | contig 14393 bp, 14 predicted proteins | sample 9271431 | NCBI WGS metagenome assembly JAEHJW02
TAATATTCGGAAGGCTGAAGATGGAGCAGTGCTTAAGGTATCTTACAGACTGAATGACCTTACTTAATGCTTTACTTTCACGGGTCATCGTGTCACGTGAACCCGCAGTTATACCTGCTTCGTCCATGATTATTACTTCACCCGGGGGGAGGGTCTTTACCTGCTGGATAAAATCTTCAATGCTATATACCATTGAATTCAGGTCATAGCCGACCTTCAGATCAGGGGTAAGATAATCTGCCACAGACAGAGAACCGTAAGACTTCCCACCTCCTACTTTCCCGGTAAACAGGATGACTAAATTTCTGTTCTCGGCTAAGCGTTTCTGAAACAGATCCCATACCAACTGCCTTCCATCATGTTGATAGGCATAGGAATAAACAATCCTTTCCGGGGCTTCTGCCCTTTCATCTGTCCGGGTCAGACCCAAATCAAAGGTTATGTTCTCTAACAATTCCCTTCTTTCCTTTGCTTCTGTCATGCTTAACTGCCATCCCCTCATGTAGGGGTCGCCGTATTTGTGGTTTAGCCTTTCCGTTTCCTCTGTGTAGCGTTTAAGTATCTCCGGGAAGGGTCTGCACTGTGCCTTAATCACCTGGTCAAATGACGCCATTTCCTGAAAATCTCCCTTTGTCCATGCTGTTATAATTCTCATTTCATGGGTGAACTCCTCTTTCATTGCTTCGTATTGGTCATGGATAACCTGCCCTATCCGTATTCTGTGCAGGTCTGCCTCTACCCTGTCCTCTATTTCGTCCATAAATTATGATGCTTGAAGGTCTTTATAACCTTTTAGAAAAAATCAGAAAAAGTTCCCTATTTTGCGTGATAGATCAGAAAATAAATTCAAAAAATCGCAACCACATATATATCGCACGCACATGGCAGCGGGGACATGGCGGCCAAAATTTTTGATGGATATGTCTGTTTGGTCTGTAAGGTCTACATGTGTTGAGCTTATTTCAGGTCAGACCTGCGGATCGGATCGGTTTTGGGGGTTATTCTGTGTGATTGGATCGAACTATCGATGACTGATCTATTTATCATGGGTCTGTCCACATTCGGAAGGGGTGCCAAAAGTGGACGGGCTTAAAGTTCTTACGGATTTGGAAAAACTTCCAAAATCGTATAAACTCTCCTCGACTAAAAGTTTTAGCGAAAATGGAAAACCTTCCAAAATCGCTAAAACTCTCCGCACTGTATCAGGATGCCATCCAATTCAGACGGGAAGGATCACAGACAGGAAAAACGATTTGAATTCGATTCTGCATACGAATTTCCCTTAGGGAACAGGCAATTGAAACGAATCAGGCATATTTTTCCATGTCTATTTGTGTATTATATTTATTTTTCTTTCAAACATCCAATAAGTAAAAAAAATCGCCTGATTCGTATTCATTGCGTGCAATCCTTATTCCGCATGCAGCTACCCTGAAAAAATTCGAATCGGTATGCCATTATCCTTATTCTACATGCAATTCAAATAATAATATATATTCTTAAATATTAGATTGCGGAACCTTAAAAAATAAGGAGATCATACAAATTGCATACGAATTTCTTTTACCCTATCTTAGCCCTATTTTATCACTACAGAGTTCAAACAATTTAACACAAATTCAGTAGAATAAAGCTCGATTGATAACATCGGCCAACCAATCTACGCGTCTGTGTAGTGATAATAACACTACAAAATGTCTCCTGCGGATTGATTATATAATAAGGAAATCACGAGGTGCGAACGAAAACGTAGTGATATAATAGGGCGAGAATAGGTTTTACTTGTCCTTGTCTTGGTTATCCCTGTGCAGGTATTCTTTGTAATAAATGCCTATGTAGTATTCAGGGCTTCCATGGGAGATTTGACCTCCTTCTATCCCCATTTCTCTGAAGTATCTGTTCGCTATTCTGAAAAATTTATTCTGTGTTTTAGGTGTTATTTTTTTCTGCTGACAGAAACTTATGTAATCAGAATACACATCTGATTTCTTAATCAGAAAGTCATCGGGGGTCTTTGCCTCGGGATAGTCATGGTAGAAACCATAGCGTACCTGTAGGTAATACATGACCGGGTTTGCTCTGAGCATGTATTCCTCCTTCTTATCCTCCACTTCCTTTGATGCGGTGAATTTTCCCCTCTTCAGTAGTTCCTGCAAAGCCTTTACAGACAGGTTAAGCAATCCTGAAAGTTCCGAATCCGTGGCTATTTCCTGAATGATATTGGTGTTGGCATCATCCCCGAATACATGCGGAAATTCGAATATTTCCACCCTGCTGAAGAATGCGTCATCGCTTTCAGAGATCCATGGCATGTGGTTCGTTAAAAATATGATCTTTGCAAAGTTCACGAATTTAACATCCCTTTGTGAATGCATCAACCGTGCAGAAATCATATCATTACCTGTCAGGGCTTTGAACAATGAAGTATCCTTGATGTAAGTGTTTTCAGGAAGTTCCGGGCTTATGTTTGCGTATTTTCCCCTAAGCTTGATCCTGTCGAATTTGTCATCCTGGATGGACTGAATGCTAAGGGATGAAACTCCGTCACTCCCGATGAACATCTTTTGCCATAGTTCTGTTGCCAATGTGGTTTTTCCTGTGTCATGTTCACCATACAGAATGAATATCTTCTTCAATGGATAGGCCTTGTAAAGAAGGTATCCTGTCAGCTCGTAAAGCCTTATGACATTGTCATCCCCCTCCTGTATCTGATGGAAAAACTGATCTATCTTAGGACATGTCGCCGATGGATCGTATCTGATGGGAAGTGTTGATGTAAAACAGAACCTGGCGAATTTCTCCGTCTGGGTCTTTCTCCATTCCTGTTTTTTCTTTGTTATCTCTGCCATCTTTCTTCCGATCCGTGAATTGTAATCCTTCCGGATGCTATCCTTCACTCTGTCAGATTCCTCAGTTCCCTGTGTGTCCTTTACTCCTTTCAGCTTCTTCTGCATTTCCACTTTTAGCTGTCTGATTTCATCCTCCATCTTTGTGAAATCGGGTTCGGGATCCCTTCTAATGAATTTTGTCTTAAGTATGTTTAAAGCCCCGTTTTTCAGGTTGATCCAATCTGCCGGGCTTTTGAACTTATCTGGGTCTGTGTAGGTATCAACCATCACAGCGGCCTTAACCTCCCTGAATAGGTTTGTAGTGTATTCCTGACCTGCTAATTTGCGTGTGAATTCGTTAAGGTAGGAAACTCCATCATGCCATTGTCCATCTGATGGATCGAAATGCAGAAGTTCCTCTGTGTTCCTAAAAGTAAGAAAGGTATAGCTTCTTTCAATTACATCAATAATTCTTGCCCTTCTTTCCGATGCTGATTCTTTGTCGTCTTCTTCTAAGTAGTCTATCTGTTTTCCCTTTCCCAATTTAAATCACCTCGACCTCAGAATTTTGTAGACGTTTTTTCTCAATTTTTGTATACGTTTCTGAATTGGGTTTTACTTCAGCTTCATTACCCACTCCTGTCCATCCGGGATAAACCCGCCTTGCGAATAACTCAATTTTACGGGCTTCCGGGTACATTCGGTTAACAATGTCATAGGATGTTACCGGCTTTCTCGAATGGTCAGTCCGGCTTTCTGTAAAGACGCTTCCTGGTTTGTAGTGCTTTGGCGTGGGGAAATTCCCCTTCTTTACCATTATAAGGGCTTCATGCTGTCCCCTGACATTCTGTCCCAGACCTATCTTTTTCTTATCCCAAATAAGTTCCGTCTGTGTTTTAGGATTAAACCCCCAACTTTCTATTACTTTCTGGGCATCGGGGCTCATGGGAGCAGTTCTCCACAAAAAGAGGACTGCATTTTTCTCTGTTATATTAGAGATCGGAAGGGCGCAGATATCCTCTGTGGACATCTGGGAATAATGGGATGAAATGCGATCTCCCTTTCTTACTGCCTCTGTATTGTATGTCCATGGCGGGTCTACCATTATCAAATCAAACTTCTCGGTTGTGGTATTCAGGAAGTCCTCAACTCGCATCCGGAATACTCTGGAAGGTTCCACAGTGGCAGGGCTTACAGGGATTTCACATCTGGAGCACCAAAAACCTATTGGGATCCAATGAGTGCCACTCCTGATGTAGTGGACAATTGACTTTCTACCACACTTCGGGCAGACAGGTTTCACGGTATCACCTCCACAGTCACGATGGCGGCCTTCATGACGATGATTACCCTTTCAGAATCCCTGATCAAAGCCCCAAATTTCTCCTGAACCTTTGCAGAAAGGGATAAATCGTACATACCCAGATTGCTAAGGGTTCCTTCGATGGTCTGTGAATTGACTAAGGACAGTCTGATTTTCCTTCCTAAAAGCCTTTTATTCAGGGCATCTTCACCATATCTCTTTGGCTTTGGGGCATCCTTAAATACTTCAGAACCATGATTAAAATTGCCTTTTGCATGTTCCGTGGGATTTATCCCACCACCTCCTTTATACATTATTTGACCTCCTTGTTCTTAGCGTCAATTTCACGTGCTTTCTTACGCAGACCAATGAAAAAATCTATGAAGTCCTTCTCTGGCATTGAATCTTTCTGCATTTCAATGACCGATTTCAGGGGTTCACCGTATTTTGAAGCGTCATCCTGAAGGGGTTTCAGGTTGATCACTGCTGACCACCAACCCTTATTATAAGTCCGTTTTCGACCCTTTCATATTCAACCTTGCTTTTTTCTGTGATTCCCTGTTCCTCTTTCAAATAGAAAGGAATGGGCACATACATGGAGGTTTTTAGTAACACGGGGTGTTTCCCGTTCTTTCTCGCCATGAACCATGTAAATCTTCAGAATTACCTAAAAGATTAGAAGTCAGAAACGTGGCGACCTTTATTCAAAGGAAAATATTTAAGTAATTACTTAGATTAATGTATCGTGTTAAGTTTCCCCTCTCCTGATTCAAAGGAACCCATTAAGAACAATATCCTTTATCTTTTCTGGAAGGGTTATAATCTGGAGTTAGACATCCTTTACCGTACACTGTGCAATATGCGGGAAATGCCAACCGGGAAGGACAAATACAGGGGAATTGAAAGGGCATTGAAACAACTACAGAAGGAGGGATGGCCAATCCATATGGAACCTGATGGGAATGGTATAACCTGGTACAGTGCAGGGGAAGGGTTCGGTCAGTTCATGGCAAGCATCCTGTATGCTGAAGTTGGAAAAATAAGAAAGGAATCATCTCTGAGGGAAGTCCGTAGGTTAAATGAAATGTTGGAGATAAACCACAGACTGAATTTAGGGGACTAAGGCAACCTCATGATTGCCCTGTCCTGACCTATTGCAGACACAAATTCAAAGCCCTGTTCAAAATATACATCCACGTAGTCAATGGGGATCATTACCTGTTTGGTTTTCTTCTTTGATATGTCCTTATAGTCCTGCAGGGCCTTCTTTCTTACCGATTCGGGATCCATGGCATTCCCCAATTTCTTCTGAAGTTCTTTTTGCAGTTCCTCATCTGACAGGTTCATTAACTGTTCAGATTCTTCTTTGCTGTATCCAAAAATCTTTTGTAATACGGTTCCTGTAAGTACCTTCTCTAAGCTCTGTTTATCTTCATCAGACAACCCCTTACTTTCAGTCTGTAAGAATTTCAGGGACTTAGCGTATTTTTCCCGCATATCCTCCAATACGTCAGCTGGAAGCTTTTTGTCTGTGGTATACTTTGATTCCATACTGCCTGAATGTCCCATCCAAAATACCCGGTAATCACGGGGTAAACCGATCTTTGATTCTGCAATAAGCAACTGTGTATCAAAAAATCCCCTTAAAACGTAAGGACGCATTGAAAGACCTGCTTTCCTTATGGGCATCCTGACTATGTCAGATATGTTGATGGTACGGATAAATCCCGTTCTAAGCTTTGATTTTGACGCAACTATAAGGGGTGAATCCTTAGTTAAGTTCTCTCCCGATCTTAGCCTTTCTTCTAAGTATGCCTTAAGGTATGAACATCCTTCATCCCCTAAGAATGTGATATAAGGCTTACCTGTCTTTGAAATCTCGCCCCTTACATTCACAATGGCGGGTATCTTAGTAAATTTAACTTCTCCGTTGGTAATTTCCATTTCCGGAATATCTCCAACTGTAAGGCCGTCATCCCCTTTATAGTCCCCAATGCTTTCGGGCCTTAGTCCTGAATGTGCCATCAGAATGCAGCATGCCCTTTCACGGGGATCCCCTGCCTGAAATATTCTTTTCAGTTCCTCCTGTGTGGGCACCGTTTCATTCTTCAGGGTCTTTGGTATCCCTGCGTCTGAAACTTTGATCTTACGGGTCAGCGATTTGTTATTGTATGCCAACCATGACTTTACCCCTTTCAGAATTGAAGATATGTAGTTCGGGGTGAATTTGTTATTCTCCATTTTAGTGACAAAGTCATCGATTAGATCGGTAAGTTCCTTATCGGGCATCTCCAACATTCCATGCGGGTCAATTTTTACTATTGAACAGAATGCTTCCAATCTCCTAAGGTTAACATCCGCAGTTATCTCAGATCCCCTTTTGGATGAATTATACCATCTTTTCAGTTCAGGGGTTATCTCAATCCTGTCAAACTTTCTTTTTGCCATGCATGGATCATGCAGTGGAAGTATATAATGGTGTTTAAACCGTATAGGGTGTTAACACGGCCAGCCCCACTGATTTCAGGCAATCCGGAAAATGGCTATTTATTTGGATTTTCATCAGGGTGACAAATTTTACTCACTGAAATGCCGGAGAAAATATTCTATCCCAATGAAAACTCAAGCGCTGCGTTGCGGGAAGTATGTTAGAGATCTGCCTCCAACAGGCTGTCCCCACGCTTAACATAACCACACGCATCAAGCAGTGCTCCAAGAACCAGATCGATGACTCCCACTACAGGAAAATTTAACGTGTTTCCTGTGAGACCTTCAGCAGCCTGCAGCAGTGTCGATTTTGCCTGCAGATATCCCGCCTGTTTTATGTAAGGGCAAACGCTGGTTTTCAGTATTTCTGCGTCTTTATCCAGTTCTTTAATTATTTTTTTCTTCCCGCCTATTAAGGGAATATATTTCCTGAGACTCCCGCTTTCAGAATTCCACAATTTGAATTTTTCCTTAAAGTACTCCAGTGTCGCGTTCTGATTTACGTCCATTGTATTAACAGATCAATTTTTATAGATAAATATTTAGGATGCCGGATGCACGTTTTGAATTGCTTTATATCGGATCCACATTTTTATCTCTGACTTTTACAGGCATTTCCTCTTGGAAAGAAATATATACAATCTAAAAGTAAAGCAATTATGATAGCAGAGGAAATAGATAAAAAACTCAACATGGAGTTATCTTTTTCTATGTCCTCAAAGAATCCTCTTGCATCGTTCGCCGAAAAATTCCATATTTTTTCGCTTTCTAACTGGATTTTCAGGAATGCGATGTTTGAATTGTACTATATTATCCCTGTATCGGAAACAGCTACGAATGAAATGAGAATGTTTCTTGAAGGCATGGGTGCCAGGAGAAAGGGTGACGTCTGGATAATTCTCAGGGGAACAGAAGCGGTCCCACGTATCCCCATCATGAAAAGCCTTATGGATGTGGAATCTCTGGTCTTGAATTACAGCTACCTTGAGGGCAGTATGGTAAATTTCAATTTTAGGTTTCACAGTTCTCAAACTGCAAAAGTTTCAGATGCGATTATGAGTCTTACGGAGAATAACGTGGAATTTAAAAATTTGTCAATCACGAAAAGCAACGGGCTGGTTTCGCTGATTAATTTTATCAGTCAGAAAACACCGCTCTGTTACACCCGGTTTATCGCCGAAGTTTCTGAGCCCACCACCCTTAGTCTGGGAAATGCGGTCAATTATACGTGGGAAAGAGAAGCTAGGTTCCAGACGGATAATTCTGGCGTAGGCTCATTATTTTACGTGGAAGGGGATCAAACCGATGTTGATCTAAGAGGGCTTTCTGAAATATCCAGAAAAGACGGAATCTTCGCCTCACCCCTAACGTGGCCAATGCTGGATTTTTACTCAAAGCTTGCACTCGAATTTCCGATTCCTGTTATTTCAAGGACTCAAAAATTTTCACGTTCAAGTATTTTTCTTGACACGATCCTTCCAGTTTCAAATCTTGACGATCACTTGCGAGTAGCAAACAGTACCAGACTGCAGTTTCCTGATGAAAAGCTAACGCTTTTTGAACTGAAGTACCTGTAATATGCCTGCTCTACAAATCGGGCCCCTTACCTTCAGTACTTCCTTCGCCTATGCCATTATCAGTGAAATTTTCCCCGGACATAGTAAAAATATCATCGATGGATGCAGCCATCTGAATGCCAATGCCCCATTCCGGGTACTTTATTCGAGCCTGACCGAGTATCTTCATGTAGTCCGGGACAAAAGTTGATGGCAGCCATATTCTCCCTGTAACAACATTACCATCGTACCTGTGGATGGAATCATTAAAAATGTTGAGTTTCTCTGCTTCTGAAACCATATACTTAATCACAGGATTAACCGTGTAAGCTTCGTACAGATGATCTCCCCTTGAAATGGTTACCAGCTCATATCTGTCTTCGTTCTCAACTTCCTGTGAAAAATGGTAAATATGATGAAGCTTGAAGTCCCCGCTGTCATATTTTCTAATGCGTATCCACGGCTTACTGAACACTTCTGTGCTCTCTGAAAAGATGGATTGCTTTGGTCTCATGGTAAACTCAATTCCCGCAAGAGGAACGAGGGCAGATATTTCGTTCAGTGTTTCAAGCAACCCTCTCGACTTGCCAAAATAGTCAATTGAGAATCCTTCACTTGCCTTTATCCCACTAAGCAAGGCTTCAGATACGCTGTTTGTCAAGTCAGCATGAAACCTTATCCTCATTCTCATGAGACCTTCTTTCAGCGATATCATGTCAATAGTAACAGACGGCTTGCTCAGGATCAGGTTTATTGCATCTTTGACAAAGGGCTCATTTATTTCCCCACGTACAGACCATAGGTCCTTTGTTTTTTTAGCACCCATCAAAGTCAATGATCGCTTCCCTTCGCTTGACTTGTCTGCATTAAGAGGAAAATAATAGATGACTTCCATTTTTTCCTCGCCATATAGTAGAAAGCCAACAGCACTTTCCTCCAATCTTCTGGACGCTTCCAGTATCGGGTCTTTCCACTGAAAACTAAAATCGCATTGCATAGTAAGTTTCCTGTCAATTTCAGATGTATATTTCATATTCTTTTCGATGGTCATATGCGACGATTGCTCCCCACTGGATGCTGATATCACTACGCTTAATTATTTTTGTACTTCCCCGGTAGTATTACCGATATGGGATATGTTCGTTATCCATACGGTCCTCCTGTTCCGTAGCTTTATTTGCCAGCATTGATAGCGATTGCTTATCTCTGGAGTGTACAGAGCGGATAAATACTATGTTTGCACTTATTTAGGCAGGTAGTGGTAGTCCATGCAAAATCCTCCTCTATGAGACTCGCTGCTCAGTGTGATGCGTATTCTACCCTGTTTCAATAATGATTCTACATTATTTTGTCCCGCTTCATAAGGTAAGAACAATAGCGGAAGATCGCCGCAGAACATTGAAGAACCTTAATTTATATATATTGGCGGCATTTACTTCTATGACCGAAGAAGATGTTCCTGAAGGGAAACTATGGGTATGTCTGCGTTGCGGTAAGAGGGTGAGACGCACTACACACCCTGGAGATTTTACCGGGGGGGCGTGTCCTGCACGAAGTGACGGCCGCCACAACTACAGTTGAATACGTAGGCAGCAGTAGTAAAAGGTGCATAATTCAGATTACAAACATTCTGATTGTCGGGATAGACTCTTGATGGAGCCAATTCTCGGGAAAATACTATTGTTGATATGTCTCTTTCTGGGATGATAACTTTTATACGCCTTTTTGTTCATCCACCCCATGAAAAAGCCATAAAAGTTATTCCAACTGGAACAAATGTAACAAAAATGTTCGTACTTATAAATCCAATTGATACATTCACGCTTTAGGGTATTGTATTACTCTAGACAAAACGAGTGGTTGATGGTAATGTTCAAATACATTAGGAAGTTCATAAAAATATGAATGCTCCGCCGGGAGAGGGGGTGAAATAGGAATGGAGTCAAAAATAATTAAAAAATTACAGGACAGGGTTATTCTTGTTGTGCTTACCATCGTTGCTTTTGCTCTCACGGGAGTGAGTTCGTTTGGGTCTACTTTCCATCAGTATATGGTGGGAGGTGTAGTAGAGTACAGGTTTTATGCCACTTCAATAACGTATACTCTGATGTATATCTCGTTGGTTTTCCTTCTTCTGGTAATTATTACGTTGGTCATTTTCCTTAAGGAACTGCGTATTGCAAAGAAGGAAGGTGCTTTGACATGACAGAACTTACTACCACCTAAAAAAACGGGTCTGCCGGGATTTGAACCCGGGTCTCCGGCTTCGAAGGCCATAAGGATATCCTGGCTACCCCACAGACCCATTCCACATCGCACACTTTCATAAAGAATTGATCTTGTCCGGATCAGAATTTAAGTGTGGACTGAACTTCATTCCCATTAGGAAATAGGTTGTCCGTGTTCCCTTCGGCTTCAATGTAATCAAACAATGAGTATAATGGCTTAACTTTCTTCGACCTCTCCGGCCTGTACGGTGTAAGGAAATTGAAACAGATTGAGCATTTTGTCTCAAATGATGATACCAGTTGGCAATTTCCATCCGAATTGTAGATACAGAGTTCGGTATTCGGAATACAGTTCACCTCGTGAGGATTTCGGCTATCTTGGCCATCTCTGCAGAAGTCCTTTTCCCGGTAAATAATCCTTTTATAAGGTCTATGACTGAATTATCATCTGCAAATTTGGCCTTTGCCAGCCCAAGGATAAGAAACGGATAAAACATCACGTTATAAAGTGCACTTCCATCCCACAGGTCAGATACAATTTTCTTTGATTCACTATAGAACATTTCAGAATCTCCGCTTTTCAAAGCCATTGCAGCATCCAGTGCCCTGACTGAATAGTCAAATTTCCTAACACCCGTGCCCTTTGGGAGAGGACTCAATTTTAGTATTTCATCGAATTTTTCAGTCGTGAGAAGGTATATTATCTTGTTCAGTAAAGTTGTCAGCTTGCTGCTGAAGTCCCCCATCTCCTCAGAATACTTCTCTGAAGCTTTGATAGCTACCAGTGCTTCGTTGTCCATCCCCTTCATCACAAATATGTTTGACCAGAAACCAAGGTAAAGGGGTATGAAATCTTCCAGCGAATTGAAATCAGTAATGAAGTACTTGAGGTCAAGTTCCGAAATTTTGCCCATTTTAAACATTATAAGGTGTCGCAGGCTTTCCGACAAGCTTTTCCAGTCAGGGTTTTCTGTCAAGCTGGAAAGTTCTACAGCCCTTTCCGAGAAAGGCAACGCCTTTGCGAAGTCCAGTGCTTCTGTATAGAAAGAAGCTATATACCTATTGTAGATAAATCGTATATCATTATCCTGGACAATTTCCAAAAGACCGTCCATGGTCTTCTCATATGACAGGGACTCCTGACTTTTGCCAATGATGTGCAGAATGTCCATGATATTGTAAACGGCGTAGGTCCTGATTCCCAGGTCTCCATTTATATATGTGTTCTCAAGGAGTTCCTTGAGCATGTCTATTGCCTTCTGGAAGTTTCCCTCGAAACTTTCAATGATTGCCAGATCGTGCAGGTTCCTGTTCATCTGGCGGATTTTCCCACGCTTCCTTTCAATCTCCAAAGCTTCGCCATACAGCTTCTTTGCCCTGTCAAGTTTGAATATATCAGCATTGGCAGCTGCCATTGTCGTAAGCACTTCATCAATCTGTTCATTTAAGCTGTATGCTTTTGCTATTTCCATTGCTTCGCTTGCAATTATGAGGGCTTGAGGGGATTTCTTGGTCCTGAGAAGGTAGGAACCCTTGGCAACCATCGCCATTACCTTTTCATCCGGCGATAGACTCTTATCGGCAAGCAGCCTCTCTATTATTGCGGCTGCTTCATCATTTCTTCCAAGGTAGATCAGGGCTGAAGCGACCTTCAGTTCAGGCTCCTTACCTGCGATATCGCTGAAATCGTTTTCCCTGAAGCATTTGAGGGATTGATCAAACTTGCCAACAAAATAAAGGGAATTGCACCTGATCAACAAAGCATAACGCTTAGTGGCGGCGTCCAGCCTATCCTCAACAAGGTCCAAGAACGCAATAAGATCCATTGGTGAAACAAACGAGTTGATAAGTTGCTTCCACTTGCTTCTTATAATTTCACCTATCCTGTCGTAGAGTCCCCTCTCCCTCAGTATATTCAATTTTGTCTGGAGTGAAAGTTCATCAAATGCAGAACTGTTGATCAGCTGATCTGCAAGGTCGAGTTTCCTTACGTCTGAAACCTTCGAACGGATTATGTCTGTCATCCTGCGCCCGGATATCCTATATTTAAAATTGTTGATGGCTATTATTCCGCTGCTGTCAAGTGATTCCATTACCTTGTAGAGGTCTGATTTTGATACAGAAGTTATCCTGCTTATGACATCGAGATCAAGTTCCTCCCCGCTGAGGGCCATGGTCCCTGCGACTTTCATCTCAGTCTCGGAGAGATCAGCTATCTTCTTTGCATAATAATCATCTATGGCAGGCGGTATGGGAAGAAACCTGAAAAGTGCCTCATTTACCTCCTTTCTGTCATTTATGATCCCTATATCTTCATAATACTTCAAAGCGTAATTTATCGTGCTAAGATCTCCAGAGGAGAGCCTGAAAAGGTCCAGGGTGAAATTCTCTGGAAGTTTATAGCCCATCATCTGGGTATAAAACCTGGCATCGTCATAGTTTGCTTCTCGAAGGTTAATTATGTGTATTTGAGGCTCCGTTGCAGAAACGATGATAAAATTGAATTCGGGGGTATCCCCATGGTTTCTCTTTGTTTCATTGTAAGTACCAATCAATGAAAATCCCAGTTTAAGTGCAGTTCTGGAAAGGTACAGGAAAAGGTCCTGGCTTGATGTGTTCAGTCTTTCAATCCCCTCAATTATTACAAGAATTTTCAATCCTTTATTATCAGTGAAAAAATTATTGAATTTCCTTATTATTTCATTCATTCCCCGCTCTTCAACCGTGTCATACATTGCGTTGAGTATATAGTTAAAGGGCTGGTAAGGCATTGATTCCTGGGCTATGTTTCCCGGGAACCTGTATACAAGGTAACCGTGTTCAGTTGCCAGCGTTTGTGCCATGTCCATTATTTTTTTCTTTCCACCAGGAAATTTACCTGAAATTAAATGTGTGGAAATCCCCTGTTCTCCATCCGAAAGGAATTTCCTGATATGATCCCATGTGGACTGCAGGGAATCTAATTTTTCCATGGCATAACTCTAAACAATGGAAGGTATTAAATGTTAACGAGTAAGCTAACCAATCTTTATAGTCTTAACAAAAATTACACGTGGTGGAAAGATTAGAAAATGACGTACTGGATATGGAATGCAATCTTTCTGTAACTGGAAACCTGCAGATGTTTCAGATATCGAAAAAATTTCAGATATTTGCACCAGCTATGCCTTTAATCAGGAAAAACAAGGCCGAGATTTACTTTTTCTTGCCGGAAGAATCCAGTCAGAGCGTCGAAAGGAGGATGTTTCTTGAAAAGTATCAGGCTAAGCTTTCCAACAAAACCTGGTTCATTTTTATAAGCAGCGATCTTGTGGGAGACATCCTGCCGCTTGTTCAGCTTTCGGAGATAAAATCGGTCTATTTCGAAACAATGTACATGCATGACGGTGTCTTTACCATAAATTTCAAGTTCCACAGTTCGGACATAAAACCCGTATCTGGTTACGTAATGGAAGCGCTCTCTTCAAGCACTCCAAACTTGTCCATAAAACTAACATATATGGGATCAAGGAAAAGTGTAGAGGATGCATTGAAAGTAATTTCCTCACACTTCATGCTCTATTCGGTAACATTTGCATCCAGGCCGCCTTCACAGAACAAGTTGATTGAGGACAACCCCCTAGGCCTGGAATGGAGGAGATTCATCAGGTTCCCCGGCGAAGAGGAAAACATACACGGGCTATATAAGATAAAGGGAAAGCCCCACTCGCTCAACGGTGTCAACGTAATAAGCGAGGCGGATGGAATCTATGAGACCGTAACAACAAACCCCGTGCTGAACGAATTTGCACTTATGGCCAACTCCCAGTCCCTGGCAAGATTCTGTGAGAATCAGGAGTTTGACGGAAACATCCTGATGTCTTCTTTTGTAACTATGGAAAGCCACCTCCACTCATACATATCTATGGTCGACGAACTTAACAGGAAATTTAAGGACTGGTCTATTTACATCGAGAGGGTGATTCCAGTTACGGATATCATTTCTCAGTAG
>JAEHJW020006374.1_pt1 | contig 14361 bp, 29 predicted proteins | sample 9271431 | NCBI WGS metagenome assembly JAEHJW02
CTTGGGCCGAACGCTGGCTATCAGGTGAGGACCGGAGTGCGGAGGCGGCGGAGGAGGCGGCGGATGAGGCGGCGCGGGCGGCGGAACGGGCGGCGGCGCGGGCGGCGTGGGCAGCGGCGGCGGCGGAGGCGTGGGCGGAGACGGCGTTCGCGTGGGCGGCGGAGGAGGAGGCGGAGGCGTGGGCGGAGGCGGAGGCGGCGCGGGCGGCGGAACGGGCGGCGGCGCGGGCCACCGACAAGCGCGCCTTCGCCGAGCGCCTGACCAATTTAATCAAGGAGGTGATGCAACGTGCGTGACTATTTGGGAATCAGCGAGATAGGGCAATGCGCTCGGCGCGTCTACTACGCCCACCGGCCCGAGTGGCAGGAGGCAAAGGCTGAGACGCCGGAAGGCTTGCGTGTCATGGCGATGGGCAACGCCCTGGAGGGCCTCATCCTCGCGGAATGGCACCTGAAAAAGTTCGGCGGGGCGAAGGCTCCGCGCATCAAGGGCAGGCAAGCAGAAGTGGCCTTCGGCCCATGCAAGGGCCACCTCGACGGCTACGTCCTCGTGGACGGCCACGCCGTCGTCCTCGACGCCAAGGCGTCCACGCTCCCGGCGATGACCCAGTGGAAGCGCAACGGTCTGCCCGACTACTACCGGGCGCAGGGCTTGGGCTACATTTCCGGGCTGGGCGCCCTGCTCGGGAAGCCTGTGAACGAGGCCATCTTCGTGGCGATGGACCGGCTCTCGGGGCGCCTGGAGGAGTTCTCGCTGGCGTGGGACGAGGACGCCGGGGCTTCCCTCCTGTCCAGGACTCACGCCCTCGCAAGGGCCATCGAGAACGGCCCCATGCCCGACCGGGAGCACGAGTCTCACTCCACGGCCTGCAAGCACTGCCCCTGGCGGCAGTCCTGCTGGGGCGCGGAGGAACTGGACTACGAGGACGCCGACGCCGGACGGGTGCTGGACGCGACGGACTGGCCAGGGTTCGAGGAGCAGGCCCAGGAGTACGTGGACGCCGGCGAGCTTCTTTCGCTGGCCAAGGCGCGGCAGGACGACGCCAAGGCCGCCCTGGAGGCGATGCTCCGCGAACACGGCGCCTACGGCGGCTCGGCCGCAGGGTTCCGTGTAACCGGCACGAAAGTGCATCAAGAGAAGTTCGACTCCAAGCGTTTCCGAGAAGCCCAGCCGGACCTGTACGAGAAGTATCAGAAGGCGGTGGATTTCGTCCGTTTGGACGTGAGGAGAAAGGGATGATGGCCCGCATGGAGTTGGAGGTCAGCGGCATCACCTGCGTGGTGACGGCCGACCTTGAGGACACCCAGTTGAGCGCCGTCCTGGACACCCTCGTCGCGCCCTGCCTGCTGGGCGTCGGCTACCACTGGGATACGGTGTGGGCGGCCCTTGGGAACGCGGACGCTTTGAAGTCGAGGGAGGCGGGGCGGCATGACGAGGCATAAGAGCGTCTATAAGCTGACGGATTCGGACGGCTACACGCGGCGGGGGAGATACAACGAGACGCTCTGGGGCAAGGGCGTGCGCCACGAGGCCACGGGCACGGGTGGACTCTGCTCGCCCGGCGTCATTCATCAGTATAACAGCCCTGAGCTCGCCTCCTTCTTCAACCCAATACACGCGAACATCGAACACCCGATCTGCTGGGAAGCGGAGGCGGGAAGGACGGTGGAGCACGATGGCACGAAGGGTGGGAGCCGCTGGCTCCGCACACTTCGTAAGGTGCCCCTGCCGACCCTCACCACAGAGCAGCGCGTCGAGATTGCCATCCGCGTCGCCCTGTGGCACCGCAGTTCTCTCCCCTCGGGATATATCACTTGGGCTGAACGGTGGCTCGCAGGGGAAGATCGGAGTGCGGAGGCGGCGCGGGCGGCGGAAGCGGCGGCGGCGCGGGCGGAGGAACGGGCGGCGGCGTGGGCGGCGGGAGCGGCGGAAGCGTGGGCGGCGGAGGAGGCGGCGGGGGCGGCGGAGGAGGCGTGGGCGGAAGCGGCGGAAGCGTGGGCGGCGGCGGAGGCGGAACGGGCGGCGGCTATGGCCCCCGACAAGCGCGCCTTCGCCAAGCGCCTTACCAACCTCATCCGGGAGGTTTTGGCGGATAAGGAGTCCGAGCGCACAGTTGGCAGACAGAAGGAGAACGCATGACCGGAGAACTTGTCAAGAATAGCGAGGCGCGCAACATCCCCATGAACGAAATCGAGCGGATGGGAAAGGCTATTGCCGCGTCAGGGCTCTTTGGCATCAAGACGCAAGAGCAGGCCATTGCCCTCATGCTTGTCGCCCAGTCTGAGGGCCGTCACCCGGCGACGGTGGCCAGGGAATACGACATCATCCAGGGCCGCCCGGCCATCAAGGCGGAGGCCAAACTGGCCCGCTTCCAGGAGGCGGGCGGCGTCATCGAGTGGGAGGAGATGACGGACAACAGGTGCGCGGCCCGCTTCCATCATCCCCTGTTCTGCCCGAAGCCCGTCCTGGTGGAGTGGACCATCGGGCAGGCGCGGGCGGCGGAGCTCACCTCGAAGGACAACTGGAAGAAATACCCGCGCGCCATGCTCCGCTCGCGGGTGATCAGCGAGGGCGTCCGCGCCGTGGCCCCCGGCTCCTCGCTCGGGATGTACACGCCCGAGGAGGTGCAAGACTTCGACGAGCCCGCTCCGAAGAACGTCACGCCGCCGAAGGCGTTCAAGCAACTCCCTCCCCCCCCTCCTCCGCCGGAGCCCCCCCAGGAGGCCGCCCAGGAGACCGAGGCGTTCATCGCCGAGCAACCGGAGGAACCGTCTCCGAAGCCCCCCCTGACGCCCGAGGAGATCGCAGAGCGCACGGGCGGCGAGGTCCTGCCCAAGGGGCAGAAGGAGGCCAGGATGTCCTCGGAGAACCAGCAGAAGTGCATCCACGCCATGGCCAAGAGCCTCGGGCTCACGCGGGAGCAACTGGAGGCCGACCTGCTTTCGGCCTGCGGGACGCCCCACACCAAGGAACTGACCTTTAAGCAGGCGTCGGCGTACATCGACGCGCTCAAGCGTATGCTCGGTGAGCATAATAAGTGACCTGCCTGCCCTTCGAGGGGGCGACGCCAAGCCACGTAGGGAGCGGCAACAAACACAGCAACCATAGTCCGATCCTGGGCGTGCCGGGCATCAGGGCAAGGATGGGGAGACACATCGCAGACGCCTCATCCCTGCCCTGGTCCCCGTGGCTCCAACTGGTGTGCGAGGCGCTGGCCCAAAAGATGCTCGACCTTTCGCTCTCGCGGTGCAAGAGCGACGACTGCCGGCTGGCGGCCAGGGAGGCGGAGGCCTTTTTCCGGTCGCCCGAGTGCAATGAAATGCTCCAGCTTGTTTTTGTGGACTCAGACTGGTTCCAGGATTGCCTCCGGCGCCTTCGCCGGGCCATGAGGGAGGAGCAATAACCATGCTCTTGCATGACGGGGTGTGCCGTGACAAGGGGGTCGCAGCCCTTAGCCCAGAGGCGGCCGTGCTGTTCTTCCTCCTCCTGTCCAGGGTGAATTTGTGGGGAAAGATGGAGGGGGACGTGTATACCATCAAGGGGCTCTGTTGTAGGTATATCGATTATATCACTATCGACAATTTGCCGGGACTACTCCAGGAGATTTCCCGGCATACGTCCGTCAAGTGGTGGGAGGACTCCGACGGGCACCGATGGGTACACGCGCTGCGGTACGGGGATTACAACAAAAACCTACGCAAAGATAGGAGGGGAAAAGACAAGTTACCATCATACAAAAACGCATTTACTCCAGGAGTTCTCCAGAGCGAAGTAGAAGTAGAAGTAGAAGTAGAAGTAGAAGGGGAAGTAGAAAAAACCCCCCCTATATCCCCCCCTGAGGGGGGAGGCAAGGTTCCAGCCCGAAGATTCGTGGCCCCTACCTATGACGAGGTGAGGGCGGAGTGCCAGGCCCACGGCTATCCCATCGATGCCGAGGAGTGGGTGGATTACTGGACCTCCTGCGCGTGGAAGATGGGGGCACGAAAGCCGATGAAGGACTGGCGGGCCGCCTTGCGAAACCGTGCGCGCCATCTTGGATGGACCAAGCTCCCCAAGCCCGCTCCTCCGGCGCAGGGGACCTTCATCCCCTTCGGAGGGTAACGTGGACCAAGACCTGCTTCTCAACGCCGAGGTGGAGCGGACGGCGCTCGGCGCGATGCTCCTCGACAACGCGCTCATCGCCAGGAGCGGCCTTAACGCCCGGGACTTCGGGCTCCCTCGCCATGTGAAGATCTTCGAGGCGCTGGAGGTGCTGTCCCAAGACGGCGCAGCCGACTTGGTTACGCTCGTGGACTACCTGGAAGGCGCTGGAGAGCTTGCGGCGTGCGGAGGCCCAGAGGCGGTTTCGGATCTCACGTCGGGGCTCTCGCGCCTTTCGAGCATCGACCATTACGCCCAGATCATCCGGGCTTACGCGACGCGCAGGCGCGTCCTCGCGGCGGCGAAGAAGTTGGAGGAGGTGGCGCGTCGGGGGGGCGAGGAGGCCGAGATGGTAGCGCAGGCCGAGACCGCCCTGGCGTCCGCCCGCCTGTCCCGCGCCTTCTCAATCTTCTCCGGCCACGAGCTCGTGAGCGCAGAGTTCAGGGACTCCGAAGAGCGCATCAAGGATGCGCCCAAGGGGGCGAAGTGGGGGCTTCCCGGCCTGGACGAGTTGACGCGCCCCTGCATCATGCGCGGCTCGTGCTGGTTCGTGGGCGCCCGCCCGAGCGTCGGGAAAAGCTCCTTCCTCATCGGCGTGGCGGACCACAACATCCGCGCTGGGCGAAAGGTTCTCTTCATCGCCTGCGAGATGGGAGGAAAGACGGCGGACAACTGCGTGCGCCTGACGTGGAGGTTGGCCGGCCAGACGGCGCGGGTCCCCCTTACCGCCATTCGCACCGTAACCGAAATGAGCGCGGAGCAGCAGGACCGCTACCTCGCGTCGCTGAAGTTTTACGACGAGGTGCAAAACTTCCTTCTCGCCTACCACCCGCGCCCGACGACGGCCCAGGTACGCGCCATCATGCGGCAGGCCGCAGCCAGGTTGGGAGGGCTGGACCTCGTGGTGCTGGACTATTTCCAGAAAGTCAGGCCCAACCGAAAGCGCCAAGGCTCCTACGAGGAGCGGGCGGAGGCCGCCGGGGATCTCGTGGCGATGGCCGGGAGCGAGGGCGTGCCCCTCATCATCGGCTCGCAACTGCACCGCGAGGCCGAAGGCGAGGACTTGCAGAAGAACCGGCCTGGGCTCGGAAACCTCAAGGGAGCAGGTGAGCAGGAGCAAGAGGCGACGGGCGTCATTCTACTCCACCGTTGGGGGCACCGCTCTCCGAACCCCCCGAGCGTCGGCGCGGAGATCATCCTGGCCAAACAGCAGGACGGCCCCGTGGGCATCCTCAACGCGGACTTCGACCGGACGGTGGCGCGCTGGTCTGCGCCCTCCCGGCATGACTACGGTATCCCGGACGATCCGGGCTTGCGCTAATGCTCGGAAGGCATATATTTTAACCAGGAGGCGCACATGAGCGAGACGGGCAGTTGGGATCTTGAGGGCTTGTGCTACCGGCCGGCCTTGGAGCTGCCGCTGGAGGTGTGGGCGCTGATCGAGGGAGAGGGCTTTCGCCCGGGGGCCTCAAGGCGGAAGTCGGACCCGGCATGTATCCAGGAAGGCGGGCCGGGGACGCATACCTGCCCGTCCTGTGGGCTTCGGAAGCCCGGCCGAGCCGCGAAGCTGTGCCTGTCCTGCGCGATGAAGGCGGGCGTTAAGGGCAAGTGCGCCGCGAAGGCCAGCCGTGGAGAGCACGGGTGGGCGAAGGACGGCCCAACCATCCCCGGCTACTGCAACTGGGCGTGGCGCGGCGCTTACACCGCATACGACTGAGGTGCCCCATGACGAAGCTGTCGCCCTGCCCGCTCTGCGAAACCGTGCCCATCACCTGCCTGGAGGGGCCGCACGTCTGGTCCGTCCTGTGCCGCAAGTGCCAAATCCACATCTACGCCCCGTCCGCCGCCTTGGCGACCGACCTCTGGGAGGATTGGGTCGAAGGTGCGCGCGGGCGGGATCTGTACCGGGAGATGTCCCATGACTGAGGACTTTGTGTGCCCTCCGGCGTCGGAGTCGGTGCGCGTGATGCGTGATCGTCCCCGGCGGCTCTCCTGCTGGGTGTGCGGGGAGGAGATGACGCGCAGGGTGCGCGGTGACGTGACCATGTGGGAGTGCAAGCAGTGCGGCCGCGTGAAGCTCCGGGAGGAGCGCCGGGACGATGGCTAAGGGCTCATGGCAAGCCGCCCTGGCGGAGGCCCACCTGAAAAAGGGGGGTACGGACGCGCCGGGAAATATGCCCGCCGCGCACGGGAAGGGGGCAAATTTCAACGAAACGCCCCTGGCCCATGTCCACCTAGCCACAACCGAGTTCCGCTCGAAATTGGAGGCGTCCTACGCAACGCACCTCGACTTTCGCAAGGCCGCAGGGGAGATTGACGAATGGAGATACGAACCGCTCACCTTTCACTTGGCCCCGCGCACGACCCTGACGCCGGATTTCGCGGTGAGAATCGGGAACAAGTTGGAAATCCACGAGACGAAGGGCTTCCGCCGCGAGGACGCGATGGCGAAACTCAAGATCGCGGCGAAGATGTACCCGTGGTTCGAGTGGTATCTGGTGGAGAAGGGCAAGGCGGGGTGGAGCGTGCAGAGGCTAAGAAGCTCGTGAGCCTCGGATGGGCGAACGACTGGGACCGGACCCCGGCCCTGGTGTCCGCCTGCTACGCGCAGGGGCACCGGCCCTGGCGCGATGCGCTCAACGCGGCGGGGACGCACGAGGAAGTGTACTGCGAAGCGTGCGGCTACAAATTCAGGGTGGATTCGAGCGACTAGGGGAGGAGGGCGGAGTGGAAATGGAAACCAAGAACGCGATCATTGAGCGGGCAACGATAACCTCGGACGACCACGGGTTGCTCAGTGCATGGTTGCACCTGGACTACGGCGGAACGGGCCAGGCGTTTGGCGGCTATGCGCTATATCTACCGCCTAGCTTCTCGCATCACGAGCTAAGAAGCATGGCAGGGCACTTCCTCTGGAGATGTATGGAGGTGGCGGGCGTAACCGAGTGGGGGGCATTGCCAGGAAAGACGATCAGGGTTCGCGCGGAGCATAGCCGGGTTCACGCCATCGGTCATATCGTCAAAGAGGATTGGTTTGATCCCGGCGAGGACTTTCATCAGGGACCATTAGACGCCCACACCGTTAGCCTGCTAAAGGCACTGAAGAACAACTGGAACCGAAGGGCAGAAGTGATGAAGAAGGCTGGTAATCCAATGGATTACTACCGCGCCGAAACTATAAAGCAATGCGCGAAGGAACTTCACGACCTGCTACGGGGCCAAGGCGTCTCACGAACCCAACTCATCGACTAGACCTATTCGGTGGAGGCAGGAGTTGACGAGGTCAGCGAAAGGGGAAGTGAGCCAGAGGAGCTATCTGGCGGAACTCAAGATTGCCGTGCGAAGGGTGCGTGGCTTGCTTGCCGCCAGCGGCATGGAGGTGCCCGGCTTGTGTATGCCCCTGGGGCGTACCGGGCTCTCCCTCGCGGTGCTGAACAAACTCAATGCCTATCGTGGCGGCGGGCCAGCAGGCACCGTCGCGGAGAACCTCAAAACGCTGTGGTGGACAGCTGGGAGCGTGAATCGGTACATCGACAAACACCGCATGGCGGATAGCCCAATGGATCTCTGGGCGGCAGCGGCCTTTCTGGCTCACGCCCTGGCGTTTGCGGATTTTGAGTTGCTCAACGTCTAACGCCATGCCCTACCGTTCCGAGGCTTCTTGTTACGATATGTAGATAGTTATTGACAAGTATAGATGGATTGTAACAAACCGAGGCCCGCCGCAACGGCCAATTAGATGGCCCGTAGGAGGAGCAGATGGGAGCGAGAGACCAGAAACGGTTGGCGGTGGTAGAAAGCCGGTGGAAGAAATGGGAGGACCGTCCTCACCCCGGCGAGGTCTTTGTGGGGAGGCGCAACGAGGAAGTATTTCCAGCGAGGGGCCGCGCTGAGAAGGGAGGCGTGGACAATGCTCGTAGAATTTGGGCCGTTTGAATTTGAGCTAAGGCATCGAACCTGTGGGGGCTACCTTTATAAGGTGGGCGATTATTTCTCCTGCGACAAGTGCCGGGGCATAATCCCCGGCATGGATTGGCCAACTACCGCCACCCTTCTCAGCCCCTCGTCCGTTCCACTGGCTATTCGGTGCCCCCAAGGTGAACCCATCGAAGCCGAGGAACCGGGGTGCGCCCCGCGCGCTTAGAAGCACAGGCGCCGAGCAAGACGATGAGCTACGACATTGAACTGCAAGACCCAGTGACTAAGGAAACTCTGCAACTCGACGCCCCGCACTACATGCGCGGAGGGACATACGCCGTGGGTGGAACGACTGACGCGCGCCTGAACGTAACCTACAACTACGCCCCACACTTTCGCAAGGCGTTCGGAGATTCGGACGTTGAACTGTCTTCGTTCGACAAGATGTTCGGCGGCGGGAAAACCGGAATTCGCAAGCTCTACGGCATGACCGGAGCGGAAAGCATCCCGGTGTTGGAGCGGGCCATGTCTGAACTCGGGGACGATGCCGACGACGACTACTGGGAGCCGACAGAAGGTAACGCGAAGAGGGCGTTGGCGCAGTTGTTGGCATTGGCGAAGATGCGGCCGGACGGCGTATGGGCCGGGGATTGACGTCCCCTAATTACTCAGATACGCGGCGCAAGGCGTCCGCAAAAAAAGACCCGTGGGGGTAGCCTTGGAGGGCGAAACATTGGACGGAAAAGCAGGGGCAAAAAAAGCGGCCGGTGGTTCTCAGGAGGAACGCTGCGCGTGCCACGAGTGCGGCCAGGGTGCGGCCGTCGCGCTGGGGCATATGGGCAAGGACGGGCGGGTTGTCGTGGATCGTTACCTGTGCGTCAACTGTGCGGGAGGTTGGCCCTTCCCGCGGCTCGCTGGGCGTCGGCGCCGAAAAACGGCGCGCGAGGTTGCCCCAGGAAAGGCGAGACGCGGAGGGGCAGGGTAATTGTATGGGTCAAAAAGAAGGGCCGGGAGAAATCCCGGCCCCGAGCTCTAAGGTCCGCGCCGCCTACGTTATAGCCTCCTCCTCGCCTCCTCTCCTCGCGCCCTCAGCGCGGCCCAGACCCAATCCGCTACCACGACGGCCGCGACTATCACGAGCCAGCGCATTATAGGCGCTCTACATGCCACAACAGATCATCATATAGGCCATCCCCCAGCCAGCGCCGCAACTGCCGGGCCTCCGCCGCGCAGGCGCGGAAGATCCGTTCAGCCTTCCGCGAATCGTCGGAATAGCCGTAGTCTGCACACCAGTCCGAGAAGTCGCGGGCGTTCTCGACTCCCGCCGCATCTGAGGCTATGCAGTCTAGTACCTCCTCCGCTTTAGGCGCGCGCCCGTTGTGGCCCCAGCCCAGCGAGTAATGCGTGACCATGCGGCGCTTCCCGCGCCGGAGCGTGACGCGCCAATGGTCCATGTCTCCGCCGTCCTCCATGGTCGGATTGCTGTCTACCCTCTCCGCCGTTGCCGTGATACGCTTCTCTTGGCACCATTCGCGAATGTTCATGTGTCTTTCCTCCCAGCGCATCAATCATCCTCTACCAGCCCGAGGGCCTCCCGGCTGGCTGCGTGCGTGACCCGCGTAGCGTCCTCCCTCGCGGCCTCCTCGCTGGCATACGGTCCCCACCAATCATCCGTCTCGGCCCCCGTCCCCTCGTCGGCCCAATACCATCCTTTAGGCCGGCTCTCACCTCCGAAGTATTCGACCCGCATGGCGTCCCCTCCCTCACCAGCCGCCGTCTGGGATATAGTACAGCTCCAGCGTGCCATGATCGCAGCCCGACGCCTCGCGGTAGATCTCCAGCACCCAGTACTGATAGCGGTCATAGCCGCCTCCGCCCGTGGGCTCCAGGCGCTCCGCCTCAGCGAGGCACCGGAGGGCGGCGCCGTCGTGAGACGTGCCCACGATCCGGGCGGCAGTGCCCTCCGCCCACTCCGCCCCCTCCAGGGCTGCGAGGACGTCCCACGCATCGGCCCAGCCCACGCAGTGGTTAGCGACCCCGTCGCCCGCCCACGACTCCATCGCTACCGATCCCCCGCACCACTCCAGCTGCGTCCGCGCCAGATGCTCGTCTGCCTCGCAGGCCCACCGTATCCTAGCCATCTCTCTACCTCCTTTATCCCCATAGCGTAACATCATACGGGAGGGGAGCCTGTACGCGCTCCCGCTCCCGCTCCCGCAACTCGTGCCGCACAAGGCCCGCCATCACCACGTCGCCCCGCTGGCAGTATAGGGCCAGCAAGCGGCGGAGGGTGAGCTCCGGCCACTGCGCCCGGTCCCGCAACGCACGGGCCAGGGCCAGGGCATCAGCGGCCGTGCGGGCCTCAGTCATCGACCGCCCCTGAGGGCGACCTGGAAACGTACCGCCAGGAGCAACGACCGGAACCAGAACAGCTCACGGCCCCAACGCACACCGTACCACGCTATCCCGTCAGTCATCCTGTATCGCATGGCCTACCCCTCTCCCTGCCCCGTGACCACCGTCCGAACTAGCTCGGTCAGGCGCTCGGCGAAGGCGCGCTTGTCGGTGGCCCGCGCCGCCGCCCGTTCCGCCGCCCGCGCCGCCTCATCCGCCGCCTCCTCCGCCGCCTCCGCACTCCGGTCCTCACCTGATAGCCAGCGTTCGGCCCAAGTGATATAGGCGGGAGGGAGAGCGTCGCGGTGCCACAGGGCGACGCGGATGGCAATCTCGACGCGCTGCTCTGTGGTGAGGGTCGGCAGGGGCACCTTACGAAGTGTGCGGAGCCAGCGGCTCCCACCCTTCGTGCCATCGTGCTCCACCGTCCTTCCCGCCTCCGCTTCCCAGCAGATCGGGTGTTCGATGTTCGCGTGTATTGGGTTGAAGAAGGAGGCGAGCTCAGGGCTGTTATACTGATGAATGACGCCGGGCGAGCCAAGACCGCCCGTTCCCGTTGCCTCGTGGCGCACGCCCTCACCCCACAAGGTCCCATGGGCCTCCCCCCGCCGTGTGTAGCCGTCTGGGTCCGTCAACTTATAGACGCTCATTTCCTCTCCTCCGTTCTATGCCCTGCGAGCATATCACTAAGACGCGAAGAAGGGGAGGCGTGGCCTCCCCTTCGCCAGACCCGGGGATCAGGAATCCAGGTCGAGGCCGCCCTTGTTCACTCCCGCCGCCCGCGTTGCCATCTCCATGAGAACATCCACCCCAACGCAAAAGTGCGCGACGTCCCCCTCCCCGTCGCACACCACCACATCCACCATCCCAGGTTCGTCGGCTTTTGTAAGCGTGATTTCCGTAGCATCGTCGAGCACTGCACGGTATGACGCCCTGAACGCCTCAACCATCGTTGCCTCCATAGCGAAGATCCCCGGTGTTATGTTGCGAGCCCTGCAAACCCGTGCCTCCTCTCGACCTCCTTCCTCTGCGCGCTCAGGCGCTCTAGCAGAAGTTCCTCGCTAGAGGGCTGGACCTCCCTCACCCGGTCAATGTATGCCACGACATCCTCCTCCGCAACGTACCAACCCCTTCTTCCCTCTATCTTAAAGCGCCGAAATGGCGCTCTCTCAAGGCGGGCATAGTAGCGCGGAGACAGGGCCACCATCTCACACGCCTGCCGAAACCTCAGTATCCTTGTGGGAGGCTTGACTTTACTGGCCGGAGGTACTATATTCGCGGTGTCTTGAGAATGGGGCGTGGGCATGGGCTACCTCCACCGCAAGGGAATATATAGTCCCGCCGGGAAGAAGTCAAGTGGGCATGAGGCGAGGATAAAAATAGGGTGTTTCGAGAGGAGAGGGCAATGGTAAAAGGAACAGGGGTTGGACGGCAGAAGGAGGAGGCGGAGCGGGAGCGCCTCCAAAAGGTGAGGGACAAGCTCATGCGCGACGAGGTGAGCCGCCGCCTGAGGACGTGGGCGCTCCGCGCTGGGCTGAATCAGACCGACCTGGGAATCGCTATGGGCGTGGGCCAGCCCTCCGCCTCCAAATGGATGCGCGGCGTGAATGGCCCAAGCCTGTACGTCCTGGCGAGGCTTGCGAAACTCTACGAGCTCGACCTGAACTGGTTGCTCACGGGGAAGTCGCTCGCGGGGAACCAGGCCCCGGTGACAGGTGGCGAGGAGGAGCCGCCCGCCCCGAGGCGGGGTCGGCCGCCGCACCGCGAGGTGCGTGGCGCCGAGGATCTGGTCGCTCTCTTGGCCGATAGCGGCAAGCTGGAACAGCTCCTCCGAATCCTGGAGGCGCTACGATGAGGCTCCCCAAGGTCCACCACTGCCGCATCGCGGGGAAACCCGGCTTCTGCGTCTACTGGAGCAGGGAGGGGCATCAATATAGGATGCAGGTGCCCATCGAGGACGAGGGGCTGATCCGGGAATACTGCGAGCGCGAGGAGCGCGCCATCGCCATCGAGATTCTGGGGCTGGAGCCCAAGGTCCCGGCGGGACGTCTCTCGGTGCAAGAGGTGGTGGACCGCTATTTCAAGGACGAGATGTACGTCCCCAACCGCGCCGAGAACACGGTGCAGGACCGAAGCGACCGCCTCAAAAAGATGATGGCCCACTTCGGCCCCAGGAGCCCCATCGCCAGCGTGAACGCCGAGAGCATCGCCGCGTGGAAGCGAAGGCGCTTGCAGGAGGCGGCGGCCACGACGGTCAACAACGATCTGCGCGCCCTGCGAGCTCTCCTCCGGTACGCGCGAGACGCGGGGCTCGTGGACGCCATTCCCCCCATCTCGCTTCCTCCATCCAAGAGCCACCGGGGCGAGGTCATCCCGACGGAGCACGTCGTGGCCATCCTTCGGGGGCTCGACCTTGACGACGCGCATGAACGCGGGTACTATGTGGCGCTGATGACGGGCCTGCGAGGAAGAGACATCGCGGCCCTGGCCCCTGAGCACTTCGACCCTAAGGCGCACTCCATCACCATCGTGACGGCGAAGCGGGGGAGGAAGGTGGTCCTCCCGCTCCCCGCAGAGGTATGGTCCCGGCTAGAGCGTTACATGGGAGAGCGTCCGTTTTGCCGCTATCCCGCCTGCGACAGGGCGAAGAACCTGACCTATCGGCTCTGCGGGGCGCGATACGGTGCAAGAATCTGCCGTCCGACGTGGGCGAGCGGCCTGGCCGCCGGCGGCGCAGACTTCATGGTCATCAAGGCCCTCATGGGCCATCGCATCTCGGATGTGACGGAGGGGTACATCTTCCGGGATGCCGAGCGCCTGCGCGAACAATACGCCCTGCTCCCCTGGCTCCGCGAAAAGTATCTCCGCGTTATCACTGGGGGCGCGTAAATGCCTGGTATTGCTGGGTTGGCAACCGGCCTTAGGAGCCTGTGGGGCAACCCGTGGGGGTTCGAGTCCCCCCTTTCGCACCACCCTTATAAATCAGAGACTTACCTCCTGTGGCAGACCTGCGGCGTCCATGCTCGGGCCTGCATAACAATCATGCTCGGAGCGGCATATTCGATACGGTTCTATCACCCATCTATCACCAGAAATCTATCACCGGAAAGGAGGTCTCCATGAAGCGGATGATGTTGGTGGCGGCGCTGGTCGGCATGGCCGTCCTCGGTTTCCGAGCCCAGGAGGCGCAGCCCCATGAGCCCTGCGTGGCTCCAGAGGCGGGCGCGGTAGGGTACTGGCTGGGCACTGCCGTCGAGGAGGACGCGCAGGGCTGGCTCGTCACCTGGGAGCCCGTTGGGCCTGGGGGGGACTGGGTCTACGTCGTGTTCCGGCGAGTGGGGGACGCCTGGGCGCCGGTGGGGCTGACGAGCAAGGCGCGTTTCCTGGACCGCGCCCCGGTGCTGGACGGCCCGAAGTACCGGGTGTTCGCTATTCGCAAATAGCGAACCCTACGCGCGAAGTAAAGGCGGGGATGGCTCCCCGCCTTTTTTCTCGCCCTCTCACCGCATCCCAAGATGCGATTAGGAATCCAGCCTTTGCAGGCCATTACCTGCCCTCTGTCGTATATCCCGCATTAGGCCGACTAGTAGCTTTCACATTCACTGGCCCGGTGCTCGGTACTCCCACACTCCGGACAGTGAACGTGCTCGTCTGTTCTCTCGCAGTCCTGGCAGTGAACTACTTGGCAGTTCTCGCCCCCACACGCCTTGCACTTCGTGCCCGTTAAAGCCCCATAGGGGCCAACCCAACCGACTTCCCATTTTCCGCAAAGGCGGCACTGCATCTTTCACCCTCCAGTCGGCCCAATACGCGCTACCAGCGGACCGGGCCGTGCGGTTGCTGGTCGTTAAGCGTTGACGCGGTTCGGACACTATTGCCCGGCCCGCTGAAGCGCATGGCATTCTGCCG
>JAEHJW020002188.1_pt1 | contig 14359 bp, 12 predicted proteins | sample 9271431 | NCBI WGS metagenome assembly JAEHJW02
ACGAAGAGGCAGTGTGAAACGCATGCTTTGGTTGGACGGCGTCAGCCACCGTGGTCCGGAGGTCGAGCCGTTTATCCACAGTTTGCTGGGCCAACCCGAGCGTTTTGTGCTGTACATTGCCGGTGCGGGATTCGATCCCAGGGCTTCGCACCTTGCACTCATCGTCAGAAAGACGCACGCCCGGCGAAAGGGCATCTTTCTGCGGGAGAACCGCCCCGAGCCCGAACAGGCGCTTCTCGACCGCGCCCAGGCCAATGAAGACAGCCTGCGCGATGCATTTCCCGACAGCGAAGTCATCTCCATCGAAATTTTCGATGAAGACTATGCGGTCGTTGGCGGACACAGAATCGTTACCGAACTACGCCGCCGCCTCCGCGATGAGAACGGGCTGAACGGCATCACCGATGTCATCGTGGACATGAGCGCCATGTCCATCGGCATCAGCTTCCCGATCGTGGGTCTTTTGTTCGAGTTGTTACGCAATTGCGCAGGCGGCCCCAACTTGCACGTCGTGGCAGCAGCCGGTGGCCCGGAGGTCGAAACGGCGATCGTTGCCGAGCACGCGGAGAACTATCAGAACCCTTGGGGATTCAAGGGAGCCAGTTCCCCGGGCGACACACCCGTACGCCTCTGGATTCCGCAACTCGCCAATCCGAAAAAGGGCGCGTTCGGCATTCTTTTCGAGGAACTGGACCCGGCAGAGACGTGTCCGGTTTTTCCGTTCCCGGCTCGGGAGCCTAGGAGCGTCGAGCTGCTACTGGATCAGTTCGGAGATGAACTGTCCAGGTCGTGGGGCGTGGATCCGCGCCAGATGCTCTACGCAGCCGAGGACGATCCGCTGGACCTGTATCGCACGCTGTCCCGAATTCACGTGTCGCGCAAGGACGTCTACGATCGCCTTGGGCAACCGTCAGAAACGGTCCTGTCGCCCATCGGGTCGAAAGCACTGGCCATCGGCGCACTACTTGCAGCAATGGAGCACGCGTTGCCCGTAGCCTATGTCGAAGCCAGGCGATTTGAACCGCCGCCCGCAGGATTCAACGAAGACGCCGATCCAGATCGTTTCGTTCACGTCTGGGTTCTTGGAGAAGTATATCCTCAGCCCGACGCCGACTCTCTTTAACCATGGCGCGCCTTCGCCCTCGTGATACGCCTCGCATTTTTTCGGTGGGCTTGATCGCCTTGGATATCTTGCGTGTTGCTGGTCAGCCTGAACGCGCCAGTTTTCGCGCAGGCGGCACGGCTGGGAATGTGGCCGCGATCCTCGGCTCGCTCGGTTGGCCCGCCCAAGCTGCGGGGCCAGCCGATGGCTCGAGGGCTTCCTCATTGCTGCTTGACGACCTGCAGCGCTGCGGCGTCGAGTATCACGCGCGGGATGGCGCCTGCGTCCCCGTCATTGTCGAGGAGCTCGGCATGGGTGCACAGCATCACTTCTTGTTCGACTGCCCCGTGTGCGGGCGCGAACTTCCGCGCTACCGTAGGGATAAGTTCGCAGCGGGCATCGACTCCCAGGCGGGCGCTTACCCGTTCGACGTGTTCTTCGCCGATCGCTTGTCGGACGCAATTCTTGCGCTCGCTGGCGCCGCAAGGAACCAGGGCGCTTTTGTCGTGTATGAGCCCTCCGACCCGGCGGATGAGCCTTGGGCAGGTGCGATGTTCGCCTTGGCCGACATGGTGAAGTATTCCGGTGATCGCGCATCCGCACTGCCCTGGCTGCAGGCTGGCGACTACCTGGAAGTCCGGACATCCGGCGCCCAAGGCCTGCAGTGGCGCTGGCCTGGCAAGGCAGTCCCCGGATGGAGGTCGATGGAGGCCGTCCGTGCATCGCGCGTGGTCGACACGTGCGGCGCTGGCGACTGGCTGACGGCAGGGATCCTGGTCGGCCTGCTTGAGCCACTGAAGTGCCTACAAGACCAAACATCGCCCTCGGTACTGGAAGAGGTCCTGCGCAGTGCACAGCACTTGGCGGCCTGGAGCACCGGCTATGCCGGGGCGCGAGGTGCGCTCTACGAATCCGGCCCCGCCGTGGCGAGAACCATCATGCAGCGCGCCGCCCCGGCCGAGCCAGACCCGTTTGGGGAATCGACGGCCGCGGTCACTTGCCTCGTGTGCCAGGCTTGAGCGTCACCTGACCGGAGAGCAAGTCCGCCATGTCCCGGAACACCGCCGAGAGCAGCACTGCGGTCTCCGGAGCCCGCAACGCCAGATCACGCGCATGCTTGGTGAGCACAGCCTCGGTCGGCGGGAATAAATAATTAAAAATATCCCGAAGCGTGTCCGAATTGCGGGCTGGCTTGGCCGAAAGGGCCGCACCCACAGCGCCTGGTGAACGGCCAATGTACTCTGCCAGGGCCTTCTTTTTCAGCTTTGACTCCTGCAATGCCGCAACTGCGCGCGCCTGCATGCGTGCGGCTTCGTCGTCGCGAGGAGCAGGCGGGCGGCCAGGCTTCTTCAATTAAAAATATCTTGATGACAATTCTTAATTAGTATATATTGCGATTTTAAGGAGGGCAACCATGGCCGCTGAGATTCGGTTCTACCGGGCTAACGAGCGACCCTACGGGGCGTTCAGCAATCTTTACCGGCGTCCGGTGGAGCTGGACGGCGTGGTCTACTCGACGGCCGAACACGCCTATCAGGCGGGCAAGGCCCGCAAACCGGCCGTGCGGGACTGGCTTATGTCCGCCCCGTCGCCCGCTCTTCTGGCGATGGCCGCCCACGGTCTATACTACTGGGACATCACCCCCGGCTGGTCCACAAACAAGTTCGATCGCATGCGCCGGGTGCTCCTGGCCAAGTTCTCGCAGCACGAGGACTTAAAGCAGCTGCTGCTGAGCACCGGAAACGCTCGCTTGGCGGAGTCCGCAACGATCGACAATGAGGTGAATCGACTCTGGGGCGAGGTCAATGGTGTCGGCCGCAATATGCTCGGAACCTTGCTCATGGAGATCCGCGAGCAACTGCGGGCACAGCAGATCGTGACACGAGTCCGCCCATCGAGCAGCAAGTTGGCCCAACCAATTTGCGCGACGGCGTGACGCGCCGGCCTCAAGCATGTCATTGGGTCAGGGTCAGGGCATTTCATCCCTCCCCATTACCTTACGAGAAACAAGTGGCTGAGGTCGCGGTCATGTGGCCGCCGAAGCAGTCGGCTCGAGTTGGAATCCGAGGGCGGCAGCGCGGCGTTTGAGCACAGCAATCGAGCGGTCGCGTTGCTGCGCCTCATAGCGTTCACGGCCTTGGTCAACGTATTCCTCGCCACGCGTCAGCATGAAGTACACCATGCGGGCCAGTTTGTGCGCGACGGCGGTGTTGGCACGCGGCTTGTCCATGCGTGCACATAGCCGTCGGTAAAAGGCGCCGAGTGCCGAGTCGCTGCGGGCCAGGCTCATCGCAGCCAGCTTCAATACTTGGCGTGCGCGGTTGGCCGAGCGCCGGGTGCCGGCCGCCAGAACCTTGCCGCCACTGACCTTGGTACCCGGGCACAAGCACAACCAGGAGCAGAACTGCTTGACGGTGGCAAAGCGGCTGAGGTCGGGACCCATCTCGGCCAAGAGCTTCATCGCTGCACTCACACCCAGACCGTCGATGCGCGTCAGATCGGCACCGGCCCAGTTGGCCAGCGCCTGCCGTGCGTCGAAGGTCGGCGCGTGCTTGACCCTGGCCTTGGGTAGGGGCCGAAGGGCTATGGCGTGTCGCTGCATGGGAGCCAGCAGGGCTTCGATCTTGCGATCACACTCGATGACGCGCTCACCGAGGGCGTCAAATACCACCAGCGCCTGCTGGAGCACGAACAGGTGCTCCTCACGCCAGTTGCCGGTCAGCGCGCGCCGGACTTCCTCACGGCTGGCCTTGAGGCGCTTGCTGTGATGCCGGGCCAGCGCCGCAGGATTGCGCTCGCCCGCCACGATGGCGCGCACGATCGCTTGGCCGGTCACACCCATGATGTCGCTCAGCACCTCGCTGAGTTGGAGATTCATCTGGACCAGCGCTTTCTGCATGCGCTGCACCCAGCTGGCCTGCTCAGTGAGCAGCACGTCGCGTTGACGGACCACGGCACGGATGGCACACACGGCCTGTCCCGGTCGCCACGCAGCCCGCAGCAAGCCCAGACTCATCAGCTTCTGGATCCACTGACAATCCATGACATCACTTTTGCGCCCCGGTACGTACTTCATCTGGCGGGCATCCACCAGCCACACTGACAATCCACGCTGCTCCAGCACCTCGTAGACCGGGATCCAATACACCCCGGTGGATTCCAGTGCGACCGTGTCGACGCCACACTGCATCAGCCAATCCGCCATAGCTTCCAGGTCGTCCGTCATCGGCCCGAACTCGCGCACCGGCTCCGTGTCCAGCGCCGCGGGTACGGCTACCCAGTGGCTGGATGCACCGATGTCGATACCGGCTGCGTGGGGAAACACCTGCTCCGCCTGCTTGCCTGTTGCCTGCTGCTTGCGCTTTGTCATCGCCCACTCCAAGATCGTTGAGGAGTGGCGGTGCCACGGGAAACGTCGTAATCGACTCGATCTTACGAACGGGATACGCATCGCTGCGTTCACCACTGTCGCCGACGAATCCCTGACCATGCTGATTCGCGGGCTCGTAGCAACTCGCACCAGTGGTAGGTCGGTCATCTCGGCACCGCCGCTCCCTTTGTAGCGCACCTCATTCTTCGTAGCGCACCTCGTTTCTCTGCGAACGCCTGCCCCGCGCGCGGGGTTGAGAAGCTGATTAGCCTCGAAACTCAGCCGGATATGTCTGCATCTCGTTGCCGAGCAAGGTCTTCGTCACCATCGGTGCGTCCACCAACTCAAGTTCCGCAGTTGGAGTCGCAAGTGCCTGACGGCATTGATGTCCGATGGGCGAAAATGCCACTACAGGGCGATGGCTTCGTCGGGGATGGGGAGCTTGAGGCTCTTGAAGAGGTCGCTCTGATCCGGGGTGATGCGCTGGTTCCGGTGACGGGCGTGCGCTGGATCTCGACACGGTGACGCTGGATCTGGCGCAGCAGCGCCAGCGCGCGCTGCGGCGACAGCGGATGGCGACTGGCGCGCAGGCGCTCGCGCAGGACGCGATGCAGAACCAGGGCGACGAAGCAGATCAGTGCGTGCCTAAGCTGCCGTCGGCGGAATTCGACTTTTCGCTGCAGCGGAAAGCCAGCTCCTACTTGAAGGTGTCATCCTCTTCCAGATCCTCGTCGCCAATCCCCTCTTCGGCGGTGCCGATGAAGAAGTGGTGGTCCGGCTCCGACGCAAAGTAAGCGCGTAGCTCGTCACGCGCCTTGGCGAGGTTCTGGTAGTAGTTGCGAAAGGGCTGCGAGACCTCGGTGGCGTGCTCAGTGTCTCGCGGAATCGGGATGCGGATGGCGAGGTAGCGATCCCCGACGTCTTCGCGGTTTGTCTGCATGAAGATGACCCGCCGCCACTGATCCCGCACAATGTTCAGCGTGAGCGCCCACGCCAGGTAGAACGGGTCGAAGTTGGCCTTCTTGCCGGGGCGCACGACGATGACTTCCTTCGTCGTGACCACCTGCTCCTGGCCCGGCATCAGCATGCAAAAGTCGCCAATGTTCTTCGACGTCCGCTCCGGGCAGATAAGATCCCAGGCGTTGAGGCCTGATGACTTGCCCCGCCAGAACTTTTCGGCGACAGCGAGCGGCACACGGTTCGTCGGGTTGATGTTGACGAGCCCCGCACGCAAGTCGCTGACCTTGATGTAGGGCACCGTGCCCACCCGCACGCTCTGCGTGGGAGAGCCATGACCGTTGCGGATCGTCAGCAGGTCACCCTTTACCATTTTGCCGATCGTCATCGACGTAAATGTCTTGAACTTCTCGGACTTCATCGCCCCGTCGAAGGCGTCGTCGAAGCGCCGGTCGTAGTACGTCGGAACGGCGCTTCGCATCGTGACCTGCTCTGCCTTGACGAAGCGGAGCGTCGCCGTAGAGTCACCCACACAAAGAGCCTCCATGTCGATCTTCAGCTGGTCATCAATTGCGTCGACGAGTTCACCGGTCTCGAGATCCGGCACCTGAACACGCTGGCCGGTGGTGCGGTCGACGAGCGGCAGCAGCCGACCACCCTTGGTGAGGCCACAGGTCGGTGCCGTCGACACCATGATTTCGTCGTCGCGGAACCATGAGGGCTTGTGGATCACGCTGCCTCCTCCTCGCTCGTCGCCTGCCCCAGTTCAGGCTCGCCGACCTTCTCGAAGATGTAGAAATTGGTCTTGGCGCGGCAGAACTCCTCGAAGGCTTCCATCGCGATGTTCACCATGCCGCGGAGCTTGAGACGACCCTCCAGCCACTCGGGGAGCCAGCGGTAGCTGAACGAAAAGAAGTAGGTCTCGGGCAGCACGATGCCGACGCGACCGCCCACCTGCAGCAGACGGTAGGCGTGCTCAAGGAAGATCAACCCGATCTCCAGTTCGGCGTATTCTGCCTTCTTCCCAGCTGCGGCCGCTTTCGCGATCGTGTACTTGCCTGCCCGCGCGTCGGCAATAGATACCTTCAGGTTCTCGCCGAAGGGCGGGTTCGTCATGACGACGGTGAACTTGCGAGCGACACCGTCCGGAATGTGCGCGCTGCCGAGTTCCTGCTGGAGGCGCGGGAAGTCGCTCACCCAGTTATTGACCCGGACCGAATCGCCCTGCAGGACATGCGTCGAGCCGTCACGGCAAGCGATCATGAGCGCCTTGGTGAGCTTCACCCCAATGCTGTCCATGTCGACGCCGTAGAGGTTGTCGTTGGCGTACTTGACGATGTGGTACGCCTGCGCCTCATCCGGGAACTCGTTCTTCCTGACCTGGCGCAGAGCCTCGTGGAGGAAGCCGCCCGTGCCACATGCCGGGTCAATGACGGTGTCCTCGGACGTGATCTCGAGCGCCATTACGCAAGGACGAATGACGCGCTGCGGCGTGAGAAACTGACCCTCGCCGGACTTCAGCGCGCTCGCACGGAAGACCTGAAACGCCTTAGACAGCACCTCCATATCGTCACCGAGAATCCGGAACGGCGACAGCTCGGCGACGACGCGGTAGAGCGTGGCATCGGTGAGTTGGATCTCGTCGCGGTCGTCCTGATTGAAGACCCGGTTCTGCTGCTTGGCGAAGTAGTCCTTGAATTGCTTCCGGATAGCCTCTGCGGTCTTCTGGACGCGGGTGTGCTGATCACCGTAGACGCGGAAGCGCACCGGCCCGTCAGCGTGGACCGGCAGCGAGAAATAGGCGTCATTGTCGAGTTTAACGAGCATGACGTGCAGCAGCTCGCGGAGCTGATCCTCGCGTCGTGTGGCTCGCGAGTCTTGCACCACGACGGTCGCGACCAGGCGCTTGAGCGCAGCGCTGAGCTCGACCTCCGTCGGAAGATGGAGCGCATTCCACGTCAGGGGAGCCGACGGCGGGCGCGTCAGGTCATCGTCCGGCTGCGGAAGCGGGGCGCCCTCGATCTGGAGCCAGTCGTTGGTGTGCTGCTTGTAGATGGCGAGGCTAGCGCTGCCGTTCGTCCAGTAGCCGAGCTTGGCCATCGGCTCCATCGAGAGGTAGCGCATCAGCTGCTCGCGGCCAGCTTTGATGTCCGGCGCCTTGAACTCGAAGATGACCTGCAGCGCATAGGACTGGTGACTGTCGTCGGCGAATGTCACTAGATCCGCCGACCCTGCGACCGCGTACTTCTGGCCGCGCTCGCGCTTAGACAAGTCATGCGGGGTCGCGGGGATGGGCCACTCAGGCTTCCACTGCAGTCGGTCGGAGGACCAGCCAAGTGCTTCGAGCTTGGCGACCACATACTGCCGGACGGTCTCTTCGGGCTTCATGGAACTCTTTCAAAAAATGGGTTTTCCGGATGTTAACACGCCGCCCTGCATGGCGAAGAAATGAGCTGCTCCTTTACGCTTTGTCGATCGAATAGCCCTTCTCAACGAACGCGTTTCGTAACTGGCCAAACTGGTTACAGAGTTGGATTGCCAAGCAGCGTGAGCGGGCAGAACGCCTGGTGCGTGTCGAAACCCTCATCGACCTGATCCGCCTTGCGCTTGCGCACCACGCGCTGCCGCCGGGTAGCCATGAACCAAGCAGCCGTTGATGCCGATGCGAAGTCGCAAGGACGGCACATCCTGCTGACCAAGGATCATGCGATTGTCGGCTGTGTTGGTCGTACTTTGATTGTCGGAAAACACATCGGACCGCGGTGGTGGCCTGCTGGCCGAATTTCGGACCAGTTGATGCTTAAGATTCTGGCTCCCGCTGACAAACGAGGAGCACATGAAGCAGTCACGATTCACCGACGAGCAGATGGTCCGGGATCCTGCGGGTTGCGGAAATAGGCTTTCACGTGTTCCGGTTCGCGGCCGATGATGGCAATGTGCTCCTCGACCGCTGCGCGCAGTTTGGCCTTGGTGCGTGCCTGTGCCGCCAAATGGCGCGAGAGCGGCCGATTCAGTCTTGTGCGTAAGCCACCGATTAGCGCCTGGGCCGCAAGACGCGTCGCCGCGAGGCGCAGCGGGCTGCCGCATGGTCGGTGTTTGAGTGCGTTCTGGCACGTCTGCATCGGGAGGGGTTGCTCACCGCGCCGGCACTGTTCGCGCGATTGGCTGCGCACTTTACCAATGGTGGCAAGACGCCTTTTGATCACATCGTGGTGGATGAAGCGCAGGACATCAGCGTGCAGCAACTGCGCTTTCTGGCTGCACTCGGCGCACAGCGCGCCAACGGACTTTTTTTCGCGGGCGACCTGGGACAGCGCATCTTCCAGACGCCGTTCTCGTGGAAGGCGCACGGCGTGGACGTGCGCGGGCGGGCGCGCACGCTGCAGGTGAACTACCGTACCTCGCATCAGATCCGCATGACCGCGGACCGGCTGCTCGGCCCCGAGGTCAGCGACGTGGACGGCAACAGCGAGGTGCGCCGCGGCACAGTCTCGGTATTCAACGGTCCAGTCCCGTTGGTGCAGACGCTGGCCAACGAACAGCAGGAGGCCGACGTCGTTGCACGGTGGCTCAATGACTGCGCAGCAGCGGGCATCAGGCCCGGTGAGATCGGCATCATCGTGCGATCGTCTCAGGAAATACCCCGTGCGATCGCGGCCGTGACCGCAGCGCACCTGCCACACCACGAGTTGGATGCCTGGGTGGACACCGAGCCGGACAAGGTCGCCCTCGGCACCATGCATTTGGCAAAAGGTCTCGAGTTCCGAGCGGTGGTGGTAATGGCCTGTGACGAGGACATCCTACCTTTGCGTGCTCGCCTGGATGCAGCAGCCGACGATGCGGATTTGCGCGAGGTGTACGACACCGAGCGGCATTTGCTGTACGTGGCGTGCACGCGTGCACGCGATCGCTTGCTAGTTACCGGGACCGACCCGCGATCCGAATTCCTTGATGATCTGCACTGACCAGCACCCGCGCGATCAGCATCGTTTTGCAGGTGGCTCGTCTTTGGCAGATCAAGATCTGGATCACTTGAACTTGTCGATCGATGCGAGCGCTACTGCTCTCACTACAACGCTCTACGCAGCAGAGCGCCATGATGACATCAGGTTCCATAGAACTGGACACCGTGGTGAAAGAACTCTGGCAGTTCTTCGTCAGGTTTGCATAACATGACCGAAAGCGGCGTTGACCAGTCTTTCAGCGCAGGCTTGATCCAAAGGCTCGTGAGTTGAAGCAACCGCTCGTGGTGGGCTCCGGGGACGACGATTCCGAGGAACAGCGAAATGTCGGCAAACTCAGGTCCGCGATGAAGCTCGACCAGATAGGCCGCGCGTACCAACGGCTCGGTTGCAAAGCGCTCCCGCAGAATCGAGGTTAGCTCATCGGTTGGGCAGGACGGTGGGCACGCACCAACCTGCTCCGATTCCGTGATCGCTTCTTTCGAAAACGTTCCGATCGATTGTCCAGCCAGGATCGCGTCCACCTCGGCCGGATAGAGCGCGATCTGGTCCACGTTGGGGTTGAGCATGAGGGTCGCACCGCGGGTCAGTTCCAGCAGTTCGCGGCCTGCCATGGCGATGATCGCGCGAACGTTGCCTGCGGCGACCTCGGCTTGTTCGCGATCGCTGAAAAATGGCAGGACGGTCTGACCGTTGTCCGGGCGCACGAACTGCACGAAGCGCATGCGCCCGGGGGGCGACGGCGCAAGGGGGATGTGGGCGTAAACCGTCGATTTGAGCAATGCCCTGAAGAACGCATCTTCGGCACGGGCGATTTCATCGCGCTCCGTACTCTGGCGAGCGGCTTGCAGTAGATCCTGGAGCAGTTTGGCGGACGCCATGGCGAGAAGCTCTGGATGAGTGGTCAGTCGATGTCATTGCAAGCGCCTGATCCAGCATGGAGCCGCGCTGATAAGATCTGCGGTCGCTCATTGCGCCCGCCTGTTCTTACTGTGCTTCGCGCGTCGATGCGTGCGTGTCGCGGCATCAATGCGACGACCCCCAGCAAACATCAGCACGCCCGCACTAAACATAAAAATCCACATGCCTGGCTTATGCGGGAGCACCGCCAGCGCCACGAAGACGGCGATGCCGACCAGCAGAAACCCGAGTCCGATCGCCGCCTCGAGGATCTCGCCTCGGATTTCGTCCACGAGTGCTTGAGGCACCGGTTCAAGCCTTGAGGCGCCCGCGCCCATGTTTGAGGCAACGTCGTTGACCGGCACAGCAGGCCCCAGATCGAGCTCCTGCGCTGCCGCACGACCCGTATAAAGATCTTCGGGATTGTCAGACGTCGCATCTTGTTTGGGCGGATCGGTTCGGTGTTCCCTTCGCGCCGATGCTTCGGCGGCATCGAAAGCTTCCAATGTCCGCTCAAAGAGGTGGGTCAGCTCCGTCGGCAGCCGGGTGACCTTGCTCTGGGGTGATGGCGGATCGGGATTCGGCATGATTCCGGAAGATTGTTCAGGCGATGTGCGCGAGTGTCGTCAGGTAGTCGTCCGGAGTGATTTTTTTCTGCGCCACGTACTGTTGATAGAACACGCGCAGGAAGTGCGCCCGGAGTTCGGGCGACGGCGGCTCTGGGCGCTGCATCGCCCACGCCGCAATCAGGTCGGCGATTTCAATGACGGCGAGCCAATCGATGGTGTCTGGGTTGAATTCGCCTTGGTGCGTACCCGTCAAGACATACAAGATGTCGATGCCCGCGCGCGCGGCTTGGCTGAGATATGCACTGTCGGGCCGGTGCGTGCCCGACTCGTAGTGACTCTGCGAACTCAGGCTGATGCCGGCGACTTCAGCCAACTGCGTCTGATTCAAATTCAGCCGCTTGCGCTCCTCGCGCAGGCGGGAGCCGAGTTGCGTATCTTGCAAAGTATTCTTCATTTACGATACTTTTATCACATGACGCAAATGTTGCGCAACGCCAATCCACCGCGAGCCGGAGTGCGTACGGCCGCCGATGTCAGGGAAGATTTTTTCGCGCGCGGCGAGACGGTCACTGGCTGGGCGTCACGCAACGGCTTTGAACGCCACGCGGTCTATGCCGTGCTGAGTGGACGAACCGTCGGACGGAGAGGCGCCGCCCACCGAATCGCCGTGGCGCTTGGCATCAAGGCAGCGCCGATCGAGCCTGCTTCGCAAGCGCTAGGGGCACGCCAATCAATGACCGATGCGTCTAGGCGCGGTGGCCGATGACAGTCCTGCCACCTTCGCGCGCGTCGAGTGTCGTCCTAGATACGACTGCTCTGCGAGCGAACCTCGACTGCATGTTCCGCGTCCCCGACTCGGTCGACAACCGGAGGGTCATGCCATGCGCTAGTTAAAACTCAAGGGGTCGAAAAAGCGAAACCCCGGCAATGACGGCCGGGGCTCGCAAAAGGTGGCGTTGGTAGCGCTCGCCTCTACCGTACCCCAACTCCTCGCAGCTTGCAATCAGCCTGCGCCCGCGGGTCGAGGTTGGCCGTGCCCATGCAAAGCCGGCCCGGATCGCCTCGTCGCTAGACGCCAAGCAATTTAGCAAAGACGACGGTACGACGCGGAGGATTTGCCATGCCCTTTGGTCAGGCAGAACTAGATCGCTATCTGTTCGAACACAAGATTACTGGGCCGGCGAACGACTACATCCGCGGCGCTGCGGCCGGCCTGTCGCGCGACGTTCGGCCAAGCGGCTTTGCGTCGAAGTGCGTCGAGTATCAGTCCCATAAGATGGGCGTGACGGTCAGCACGGAGAGCGACACCGGCGAATATGTTTTTGCACGCAAGCTCGAATATGACCCGCAGGTGCTCGGCTACTACGAACAGCCACCCAAAGTCGAGCTGCATCGCCAAACCAAACGCGGTTACAAGCGACTCACGTCGTATCACCCGGACTTCTTAGTCCTAAGGATCGATGGTCCCATCGTTGTCCAGGTCAAGAAAGCAAACGAACTGGTCGACCTCGTGGCATCCAGCCCTGATTGGGCTCAAGAGGTCGACGGTAGTTACCGGGATTTGCCTGCCGAGGAAAAGTTCGCCGAGCTACAACTGCGCCACATCGTAGCCGCCATCGGTCAAGCGGATCAGCAAAGCGCCGCGAATATCACGCTGCTCCTGCGCAGCGCCCGCACGACGATGGATGTTGAGGACGTAGCAAGGCGCGCAGCGGCTCATCTTGACAAGCACGGCATCCTCTCGCTCGCCGAACTTGGCGACGCGCTCGGACTACAAGACTACACGCCGCTCATCCGGCTCATTGCCAACAACACGCTCTGTACGGACATTGAGCGCTACTCATTGGCCCATCCCACGACGTGTTGTGTCGTTCTGGACCCCCAACTCTTGTCGAGCGATGTCGCTGGTGCCTGGGCGGAGCTGCGACTCAGCAAGCCGGGCTCTGGCGAGCCATGCGCATCACAGTCAGCGTTGCCACTTGCGAAGCACCTTGCCAAAGGCATCGAAGCGGTCAACGCACTGGCACGAGGGCGAAGCGACCGCACCGCGCGGCGATGGAAAGCCAAGATTCGTCAAGCGGCAGCGGAAGGCGTCACTCCGATCATCGCGATGAGTCGCGACTACTCGAGACGTGGAAACCGAAACGTAAAGCGGCAAGAGGCAATCGAGCTGGCGACGCAACACATCAAACAGATGTGGGGCAGCGGGCTGAGCCCCCGGGCTCTCTATCGCCTTCACAGTAATGCCCAAGAACGCGAGCGGCTTTGTACGCAGCCTGTCAGCCGACCGACGTACTACAAGCTCATCGCGTCTCTGGCAGGCAAACTCGCGTTTGAACGTGGAGGCAATCGCGCAAAAAATGCAGCACAGGCACCCGCGCCCATTGAAGATCGAGCGCTGCGCGCCGAGCGTCCCTTCGAATTGGCCACCTGCGATCACTATTTGTGCGACATCCACGTGGTCGCAATTGGCGCAAATAACGTCTCTTACACGATGCAGCCTTGGCTGACTGTCCTTCGTGACGTGGCCACCACTTCCGTGTTGGCGTTTTGGCTACAACTTCGGTCGCCAAGCCGGCGTAGTGTCGCGCTGGTGATCCGACAGTGCGTACGGAATCACAGGAGACTTCCTGAACGCACAGTTGTCGATAGCGGCAGCGATTTCCGCTCGAACTATTTCTCGGCTCTCGCGGCGCACTGCAGTATGGATCTGATGTCGAGGCCGGTCGGCCATCCGCGCTATGGCTCCGAAGCGGAGAGATATTTCGGTCAGTTCAAGGATTTGTGGTTGTCGGCACGTGCAGGCAATCGCGTGGACACCCGCGAGGTGCGCTCTGTCTCTGGATCCCATCGACCCGAAAAACGGGCATGCATCACCCTGCTCGATCTCTGGGAAGATCTCCTCACCTTCAATGCATGGCTCGACGAATATACGACGGACTCGGCGCTTGCTTCGCCAGCAACCCGCATGCGCGAGGGGCTCGCGCGATTTTCGTGCTCTGGGATCGAAACAGCGTATGACGATCGATTCATCATCGCGTCCGCGGTTGACGATGCCCAGTACACCCTCGATCCCGCGCGTGGGCTACACATCGGTGCATTTCATTACTGGCATCCTGATCTTTCACGCGTCACTTGCAGGAAGGTTCCGGTTCGGATCGATCCGCAAAATCCCTACCAGATATACGCCCTTGCACTGGACCGCTGGATCACATGCCAAGCATCGCCGGCTCCCTCATACGCAAAAAAATCCGCGCTTGAGCAGTTCGTCGAAGGTGCCGTATTGCTCGCTGGGCCCGATCTTCGCAACGCAGTGCGTGCCGATGCCGACCGGAGCCTCGTGCAGGCAATCACAACACGATCCAACGCCAGCTCAATTGCCCTTCCGCCGGCCGCGATTAACGCAGGCTTGCCTACTCAGCTTGCCAAGGACAAGGATATTTTCGATGAAATTGCACGTGATGCGCTCCCACGTTTGCCGGAGGCATCATGGGGGTAG
>JAEHJW020007556.1_pt1 | contig 14355 bp, 15 predicted proteins | sample 9271431 | NCBI WGS metagenome assembly JAEHJW02
CGTCGCCGCGAGAAACAGTCGTCTGATGATAGCTGAAGCCCTCCCCGAAGTCCGCGAGTCTCCCGCCTTGACGGTGGTGGCGAGTCGGAGTCGCCCGCTGAAGCCTCTCACCCTGCCCCACTTCCGGGCATGGTCGCGCGACCTGATCCTCGATACAGGGCTGCCGTTTGCCCTGGAACCGTTCCAGGCCCTGCTCGTCGCCGATATCCTCGCCCGGGCGAAGGACGGCACGCCGCTCTACTCGGAGATCTGGGACATCCTCCCCGAGGGCAACGGCAAGACGACGCTGATCGCCATCGTCTGTCTCTACGTCGCCGAATTCCGGCCGTTCGCCGCGATCAAGGTTGGCGCCTCGTCGCGCGACCAGGCCAACATCCTGTACGGCCAAGCCGAGGGAATCGTCCTCCGCACGCCCCGGCTGTATGAGCTGGTGACCAGCCCCATCCAGCTCGCGAAGGGCAAGCGCAAGACGGAGGTCCCGCGCTTCCAGTGCCTCGAGGGCTACCGCCGGATCAACCACTTCGCCGGCGGGCGCATCCAGATCTACGCCGCCGACGAGAACACCGGAGATGGCGTGATCCCCGACCTCTGCATCATCGACGAGCCGCACCGCCAGGCGAACCTCGGGCTCTACCGAACGTGGTCGGGGAAGCTCAGCAAGCGCAACGGCCAGATCGTCGCCATCAGCACCCGCGGCGAGCCGCGGACCGACTTCGAACAGACGCTCGAGCGGATCAAGCGCCAGGCTACGCGGTCCTCGACTCGGAGTGCCTTCACGCGGTACGAGGGCCCGGGCATCGTCCTCCATGAATGGGCGCTCGCCGTGGACGCGGACCCCGCCGACTTCCGGGCCGTGAAGGCCGCCAACCCGTTCTCCGGGATCTCGATCCGGAGCCTCCGCGCCAAGCACGCCCGCCCCACTATGACGCTCCATCACTGGCTGCGGTTCGTGTGCAATCGGCCGACGCGCGCAGCGTCCGCAGGTGTCGCCGAGGCCGACTGGAAGGCCCGCGCAGCTCCTGAGCCCATCCCCGAGGGCGTCCCCGTGTGGCTGGGCCTCGACGTGGCGTGGAAGTGGGACACGACGAGCGCCGTGCCACTATGGGAACGCGACCCACACTATCGCCAGCTGGGCGAGGCCTTGATCTGTGTCCCGCCGCGTGACGGCAGCTCGCTCGACAGCCACGAAGTCGAGCGCGGACTCCTGCGCATCCACCGGCGGAACCCGGTGCATACCGTGGTCATGGACATGAGCCGGGCCGAGCAGCTTGCCCAGTGGATCCGCGAGACGCTGGGGGCCGAGGTCATCGATCGCAGCCAGTCGAACGGCGCCGCGGCGCACGACTATGAGCGCTTCACGGCCGGGCTCCGCTCGGGCGAGCTCTGGCACTCGGGAGATCCCGAACTCACGGGCCACGTGATGAACGCGGTCGTCAAGATCCTGCCGCTCGGCGATGGGCGCTTCGATCGCCCGAACGATGGCCGTGACAGCCCCGATCAGGAACGCCGAGTGATCGATGCCCTGACGGCCGCGGCGATGGCAAACAGCGCGGCCGTCGACCACGTTCCGGACCCCCCCCGCTCGCCGAGGTTCATCGAGCTGTGAAGCGCGTGACCGTCGCCCTGCGCCGCATGGTGGCCGCCGTCGCTGGCGCGGTGGGTCTCGAGGGCACATTCCTCCTGGTCGGAACCGGGCTGCTCGCGGCTGGTTCAGCCCATCTCTCCCCCGCCGGCCCGCTCTTCGTGGTCGGCGGGATGTGCGTTCTCATCGCGCTGGCGCTCGTCGTGCCGGATCGGAGGCGGTGATGGGACTGATCGCCCAGCGGTTCGCCGAGGCCGCCGAGATCCGCGCGGCAAGCGTGGCGGATTGGCTCAACGACGACGAGGACGACGGCATGCGCACGCCGTCCGGCGTCCGGGTCAACCGGGCCGTGGCGCTCGGCCTCACAACCGTCTGGCGATGCGTCGACCTCCTGTCGTCCGCCGTCTCGATGGCGCCCGTGGACATCACGCTCAAGGCCGGCGGAAAGTCGTTCCCTGCCTACGGCAAGCCGTCGTGGCTCAAGTTGCCGAATCCCGCCGACCCGAATTACAACGGCTCCGACTATTTCGGCGAGGCCTCTCTCTCGATGCTCCTGGAGGGCAACTACTTCGCGTTCGCCTTCCCCTACGTGTTCGACCCGCAGATCATCAAGCTCCTGGACCCCGCGCGGGTGGATGTCCTCCCCGGCCCCCACTACCGCGTGCGCAATGAGCGCGGCGAGGTCGTCGGCGAGGCTGGGCCGATGGAGATGCTCCATGGCTGGTGGCTGAAGTTCCCCGGCGCGCTCCGCGGCATCAGCCCGCTTGAGGCCCTCCGCCGCGGCATCGGAGCGGCCGTCGCCGCGGAGGACTTCGGCGCCCGGTTCTTCGGGCAGGGCGCGACGCTGTCGTTCGGCGTCGAGGTCCCCTACGCGCTCGAGGATGAGAGCAAGGTCAAGGCGCTGCGCGAGAGCCTGCGGGCCAAGTACGTCGGCTCGCGAAACTCGCACGCCATCGGCATCCTCTCAGACGGGGCGAAGTTCGTGCCCAACCTCTCGCCGACGCCGGAGCAGGCGCAGATGCTCGCCACCCGGAAGTTCTCGGTCGAGGACCTCTGCCGGCCCTACGGCGTTCCCCCCTCGATGGCCGGAAGCCAGGAGCCGGGCGCCGCGTCCTATGCCAGCGGAGCGGTGTGGGATATGCAGTTCAAGCAGCGCGCCGTCCAGCCCCTCGCGACCCGGATCGAGCGTCGACACGAGCGGCTCCTGGAGGTCCCGCCGAGTATCACGGACCCCGACGCCGAGATGCAGATGCGCTTCAACCTCGACGCCATCGCCCGAGCTGACCTCCTGACGCGGATGCAAGCGCACGGCGAGGCGGTGTCCAAGGGCATCCTGACGCCGAACGAGACACGAGCCCTGGAGGATCGCGCGCCGCTGGCGGGCGGTGATCAGCTCTACATGCAGCAGCAGATGGTCCCCATCAACCAGCTTGGCCTGGCATCCCCCGCCGCACCTGCGGCCCGCAGCACGGAGGCGGCAGCCTGACATGGACGACCAGCGCGCGGTGTGGGACACCGCCTACATCGATGACCTGCCCGACTCGGCGTTTCTCCACATCGAGCCCGGGGGCACGAAGGACGAGCAGGGCAAGACGGTTCCGCGCTCGCTCCGTCATTTCCCGGTTCGCGACGCGTCCGGCGCGGTGGACATGCCCCACCTGCGCAACGCCATGAGCCGAATCCCGCAGTCCGACCTCCCCCAGGCGACGAAGGACCGCGCGATGGCGAAGGCGCAGCGGATGATGGACGAGATGAGCCGCTCGAGCCCGGATTCGGAATACGAGGTCCGCGGCACCGACCTGTGGCCGGACGCGGCGCTGGAGTTCCGGGCGACCGGCGACGGCCTGACGCTGGAGGGCTATGCGGCGGTATTCGACACGCCGTCCGTTCCGATCCCGGGCGGCCCGCGCGGCGCCTTCACGGAGACGATCCGCAGCGGCGCGTTCAGCCGGACGCTCACACGAAACCCCGACGTGACGCTCCGCTATCAGCACAACCTGACCACCCTCCCACTGGCACGAACCCGCTCGGGGACGCTCCAACTCTCCGAGACGTCGCGCGGCCTGTGGGTCCACGCGAGCCTGCCCGACAACGAGATCGGCCGCCCCGTCCGCGATGCCGTCAGGCGTGGCGACATCAGCGGCATGAGCTTCCGCTTCCGCGTGCCGTCCAAGGCGGGCGAGAAGTGGTCGAGCGACTACAGCCAGCGCGATCTGATCGAGGTGGCGCTGGGGGCCGAGGTCTCCGTCGTCGACTTCCCGGCCTATCCCGATACCACCGTCGCCGTCCGCCACCTCGCCGAGACAGCGGACGTGCCGGTGGACGCCCTCGCAGCGGCGTTCGATGTCCTCCGCGAGCCGGATGCGCGGCTCACCAGCGAACAGCGCGACCTCCTCTATGCCGCAGTCGCGGCGAAGACCGATGCCCCATTCGTGGGGCCGAGACTGGCTAAGGCACGGGAGCGGCTCGCCGCCCTCGTTTCGTAGCACAACCAAGTACAGCCCACCGCCACACCTCGCCGTCAACCTTCGCTCCCCCAGGCGTGGGAGCACGCGGGATCACCGACGGCACGTCAAGGGCCGGGCTCCGCAGATAGGAGCACGACTCAGATGGACAACACCGTCTACATCCAGCGCGAAGTGGACGCCCGCGCGAAGGACGAGGCCGACGCCCGCGCGATCCTCGACGCCGCAGCCGCGGAGACCCGTGACATGACGGCCGAGGAAGAGGAGCGGTTCGACCGCTTCATCGCCTCGTCCGAGATCCGCAAGGCGCGGATCGAGAAGCTCCAGAAGATGGACGCGGACTCCACGGGGCTCGCCGACGCCCTCCGCGACCGGATCGGCGACGTCGACGACAAGGACTCGGGCGCCGCTGGCGGCGAGGCCCGGGGTGACGACCAGCGGATCGTCGCTGCGGTCATGGAGCAGATCCGCGTCCACCAGCACGGCGGCGACAAGCGCGAGATCAACCTCGATCTCCCGTTCGACGAGGAGCGGATCAGCAAGGTTCGCGAGGAGGTCCGCGCGATCGCGGACTTCTCGACCGGGACGTCGCTCTACATGAGCGACTTCACCACCCGCGTCGCGGTCTACGAGCGGACGATGAGTCCCTGGTTGAACCTCGCCGAGGTCATCACGGCCGACAACGGCCGCCCGCTCGTCCTGCCGAACCTCTCGGCGGACGTCACCGGCTACTCGCCCGGCGAGGGCACGGCGATCACCGAGTCCACCCCGACGATGGGCACGGCGACCGCCACGCCGGTGAGCTACAAGGCGCTGGCCTACGTCTCGATGGAGGCGGAGGAGGACGAGGTCGTCGGGCTCATGGGCCTGATCTCCAAGTCGCAGGGCCGCTCGCTCGGCCTTCAGTTCGGCTCCGCATCGACGACCGCGATCCTCGCCGCCGCAACGAACGGCGGCACGGCGACCGGCCTGTCGGGCGGCGGCACGGCGACGTTCGTGGGGTACGAGGACCTCCTCGACCTCAAGTACGGCCGCGCCGCGCCGTACCGCCTCACGGGCGTCTGGGTCATGTCGAACGGCATGATCAAGAAGGCCAGGAAGTTCACCGACAAGAACGGCCAGTACCTCTGGCAGCCCGCGATCTCCGCGGGCGAGCCGGACCGCTTCGACGGCCAGCCGGTGTACGAGGACCCGTACCTCGCCGCGCCGGCCTCCGCCACGAAGAGCGTCCTCTACGGGGATGCCTCGGCGTGGACGATCAAGCAGCGCCCGCTGCGGGTGGCTGTCTCCACCGACTATCGGTTCAACACCGATGAGGTCGCGATCAAGTCCGTCCTCCGGGCGGGCGGTGCGCTCGCCGACGCGGCGGCGCTCGCCTTCCTCGTGTCGGCGAACACGTAAGCCATCAGATGAGCCGGGGCGGACTGGCCGACACCTTCCGCCCCGGCCGCCACCTCTGTCGGGAGGTCACGTGAAGATCCTGTGGATCTCAAACGCACCGTGGGCACCGTCCGGCTATGGCAGTCAGACGCGGCAGGTCGGCCTGCGCATCGCCGCGGCCGGACACGAGATCGAGTTTTCGGCCAACGACGGCTCCCGCGGAGATCGCGACTGGAACGGCCTGCTCGTGCGGGGCTCAGGATCGGACCGCTTCTCGCGGGACTCGGTCCGCGAGGATCTCGACCGCTCCGGTGCCGACTGGGTCATCAGCCTCTACGACGCGTGGGTCTACACAGAGCAGGGGCGGGACCCCTTCGCCGGCCTGCCACGGGTCACCGGCTGGGTGCCGGTCGACCACTTCCCCACGCCGCTCGCGCTCCACGGCTGGCTCGAGGAGCACGGCGCAATCGCCATGAGCGAGTTCGGCCACCGCTGCCTGCGTGACACGTCGGAGGGCTTCGCCAAGTCGGGCCGCCGGGCGTTCCCTGTGTCCTACGCGCCGCACGCCGTGGACGATGTGTTCGCCCCCGTCGAGTCGCGGTTCCGCGAGCAGATCGATGTCCCCGAGGATGCCTACCTCGTGGGGATCGTCGCCGCGAATTACGGCACCCGGATCTATGACCGCAAGGGTTTCGCGGACATGGCCCACGCGATGGCCCTCTTCATGGAAACGCACCGCGACGCCTACCTCTACGTCCACACGCTGCAGCAGACGTTCGACGGCATCGATCTCCCGATGCTGTTCGCCTTCAAGGGCGTGGACGCGCACCGCCTCCGGTGGGCTGATCAGTACGCGGTCAAGAAGCTCACCGTATCCGACGAGCAGATGGCCCACATCTACTCGTCGCTCGACGTGCTCCTGGCGACCTCGCGCGGCGAGGGATTCGGCTTGCCGGTCATCGAGGCTCAAGCGTGCGGCACGCCGGTCATCGCGTCGAACTGGACGGCCCAGGCGGAGCTTGTGGGTGAGGTGTGGAGCGAGGGCCGCGCCGGCTTCCAGCGGCATCCCTCGGGCTGGCTCGTGGCGGTGGATCCTGACTGGGACCCGCGGCAGGGCGCCGACTTCGCGAAACCTCTGATCGGCAGCATCACGAGGGCCCTCAACGAGGCATATGAGCGCCGCGGCGACGTCGCCATCTCCGAGGCCGCGATCGCCAAGGCCGCGGGCTACCGCGCCGATGCCGTGTTCGACCGCTACTGGCGTCCGATCCTCGCCGGGATGGAGGCCGAGTTGCGCACCCCGAACCGCGAGGATCGGCGGGCGGCGAAACGGGCCGCGGCCCAGGCCAATCGCCAGCGGCGCCAGTTGAGGGCCGTCGGGTGAGAGCGGTCGTGACCGGCGGCGCAGGCTTCATCGGATCCCACCTCGTTGACCGGCTCGTGCGAACCGGCTGGGAGGTCCTCGCCGTGGACGACCTCTCCGGCGGACGCAATCCCGTGCCGCCCGGCGTCGAGCTGCACCACTCCACGGTGCAGGCAGCGGTGCCGCCCGGTGTGCCCCTCGACGCCGTCTTCCACTTGGCGGGCAAGGTCGGTCCCGTGGGCGTGCTGCGCTGGGCCGGGCAGATCGTGAAGGACACCGTCGACGCGGCGGCGGCCGCCGGCGAGTGGGCGCTGCGGGCCGGCTGCCCGCTGATCGACGTGAGTACGTCGGAGGTCTACGGCGACCCCACGGGGCCGAACAGCGAGGCGTCCCCGCGGGTGTTCCAGCCGGGCACGTCCGCGCGCATGGAGTACGCGGTCGGGAAGCTCGCCGCCGAGACGATGCTCTTCAACACAGATGGGCTGGATGTGCGGGTCGTCCGCCCTTTCAACGTCACGGGCCCACGTCAGCTCGTGGACGGTGGATTTGTCCTCCCGCGGTTCGTCCGGCAAGCGCTCGCCGGCGTGCCCCTGACGGTCTACCAGCCGGGCTCGCAGCGACGCGCCTTCACGCACGTCGCGGACATCGTCGACGGCATCCTCGCCGTCTACCAGCGCGGCAGGTCCGGCGAGGCCTACAACCTCGGACGTGCTGAGAACGCCTGCACCATCCGCGAGCTCGCCGACGAGGTCCTCGCCGCGACCGGCTCGCGTTCCCGCGTGTCCATCGTCGATCCCTGCGACCTCCACGGGGCCGGCTTTCGCGAGGCGGCCGACAAGGTCCCCGACGCCACGAAGGCCCGGCGCGAGCTGGGCTGGGCGCCGCGCTGGGACCGGGCGGCCATCGTGGTCGACGTCGTCGGCTATTGGCAGCGGAGCGCCGCGGCGTGAACGATCTCGCGGAATGGGCGCGGCGCTACGTCGACATGGTTCCCCACGTCTCCACGCTCACCCGGCTGGCCGGTGATGCACGATCCGTCGTGGAGTGTGGGGTCCGTGGGGGCGTCTCCACCTGGGCGATCCTCGACGGCCTACCGCCTGATGGCCGCCTCCTCTCGATCGATATCGATCCTGACGTGCCCGAGATGGTCCCGCCTCGCGTCCGCGATGATCCGCGCTGGACGCTCCTGACGGCGGACGACCGCAAGGTGGAGTGGCCCGTGGCCGACCTCGTGTTCATCGACACGAGCCACGAGCACCAGCACACGGCGGACGAACTGCTGGCGGCGTGGCGGGCCGGGGCGCGCACGATCGCACTTCACGACTACATGCTGCCGGCCGTGGAGGACGCCGTGTGCGTCTTTGTGCGGCGCTGCGGGTGGTCGCTGGAGGTCGAACCTTCGGAATGGGGCCTGGCGGTGCTGCGATGCCCGTGATCGGCGTTCCCGTGATCGCCCGCCCGGACCTCTTGGTCCGCCTCCTCGATTCGATCGACGAGCCAACGTGGGAGGTCATGATCATCGACAACAGCGACGGCCAGGAGATTGCCGAGGCGTGCGCGAGATCTGACGCCACGCTCGTCGTCCCCGGCGCGAATCTCGGCGTCGCCGCGTCGTGGAACCACGTCATTTGCACCCGCCCGAGCGAGCCGTGGTGGGCGTTTGCCAACGCCGACACGGAGCTCGGGCGCGGAGATCTCCGGCGCCTCGCCGACGAGATGGCGAAGGGCGGCCCCCGGTGGGTCGGAATGAACGGCGACTGGCGGCTGATGGGCCTCTCCACGGAGGCAGTCGAGGCGGTCGGCCTGTTCGATGAGAACTTCCACCCGATCTATTGCGAGGACGCGGATTACGAGTACCGCTGCCGCCTCGCCGGCGTTCCCGCCTACTCGATCGAGGGCGCGGCGAAGCACACGGGCTCGGCGGTCATCAGGAGCGAGGCGCGCTATGGCGAGGCCAACGGTCGGACCTATCCGGCGAACGTCGCGTACTTCGAAGCCAAGTGGGGCGGGCCGCTCCGGGGCGGAGAACGCTTCGATCGACCATTCGACGATCCCGGACGTGGCATCCGCGACTGGACTTTGGACCTGTCCCGTCTGCGGCTGCAGGCGTGGTGAGGGCGAGACGACGATGCTGCCGCTCGACGAGGGCGAGGCCCGATGATCCTCTGCGGCTGGTGCGGCCGGGCGACGCCGGATGGCGAGCGATGCGCCATGTGTCATCACGACGACCCGACCCGTCCCTACGTCCAGCGGCGAGCCGAGGTCCCGCACGTGGAGGTGCCCCACGATGGGCGTCCGGCCCTCTCGCGGCAGGACGTGGCGCGGCGGCTCACCGCCGCCCGGACGACGCTCCGCGGGGCCGGCCGCCGTGTGACCGTGGAGGCCCTCGCCGAAGTGCTCGAGGTGTCCCCGCGCACCGTCCGCCGCTGGCGCGAGATGGCCGGATGATGGCCGCTTTCCGCGCTGTTTCCGCCGCCCCCGCCCGCCCGAGGATGCTGCCATGACCGCCACCGCCATCGGCGCCTACGCGACTGCGGCCCTCCTCAAGGCCCGGATCGCCATCAGCGACACGACCGACGACACGGTCCTCACGTCGATCTGCGACGAGATCAACCAGTACGTCGAGTCCAAGACGCACCGCGTCCTCGCGCCGATCGCCTCGACGACCTACCTGTACGACGGCAACGGGGGAGACACCCTCTACCTGCCGTTCCCCGTGGACAAGACGCCGATCGGCGGCATCCGGGCCCTGACGCTCGTCGAGGTGGCGGCGTATACCGCGGCCGCGTTCGAGACGCTGGCCTCCACGCAATACTTCTTGCGCAGCCGCGCCTCGATCACGGGACCGTTCGAATGGCTCCACTTCACGGATCGCCCGACGGGTACCTACACCCGCTGGCCCCGCGGCTATGCGACCGTCCGCCTAACCGGCACCGCCGGGTGGGACGCGATCCCAGACGACATCGCGGAACTCGCCCTCACCGCCGCGACGAAAGCCTGGCACGCGGTGGAGTCAGGCCAGACAGACATCGTCGGGACCGACGAGATGGGGCGCCCGCTCGTGAGCCGGTTCTTTTCGGCACGCGACATGGAGACGCTGCGCCGCTACGGGACGGGGCTGCCCGGATGACGAGCCCGGTCATCGACTTCTCGGCGATCTGCACCGCGCTCGCAGCCCGGTTCCTCGCCGCCGCTATCGGCACACCCTCGGGCGCCTCGGCGATGCGAGCGAGTTATGCCAAGCCGCCGAAGGCCGTGCCCGCGACCCCCGCCCACCTGCTCGAGATGCAGGACGGAACGGTCATCGCCAGCCCGGGGCAGTGGAAGCACGAGATGCGAATCGACGGCGTGTTCCTGCTCGCAAAGCGGCCCGCCGATCCCGAGCGCGTCGAGGCGCAGCGCCATCTCTGGCTGCCCTATCTCCTCCATGCCTGTGTCGATCAGATGAAGCTCGGGCTCGGCAGCGCGACCGGCTATAGCGTGGACAAAGCCATCCCGACCGGGTGGGAGTGGACCGAGTACGCCGTCGCGGGCGACGGGTACGACGCGATCACCGTGCACTGGACGGTCTACGTGACCGAGAACGTGAGCCTGACGCCATGAGACCGCGAGCCCTTGTCGTTCCGGCTGGCGGGATCATCAGGCTTTCCGTCGAGGGCCTTCCCGAGGTCCAGCGCCTGTTCGCGAAGTTGGGCGACACGGCCGAGTTCGAAAAGGTGCTGCTCAAGGCGACCGATTCCGCGGCGCGTACCGTCATCAGGTCCGCCGTCTTCGCCGAGATGCCCCCTGCCCGCCGACCCGGCTCGAGAGCCGCCACCCGCGGGGATCTTCGCCGTTCGGTGTGGGTCCACCGGGCCAGACGCAAGCGCGGCTCCGTCGGGACGCTGGTCACGAACAAGCGTCGCATCGCCTTCTGGTGGCCGATGGTCATCGGCGGCTCGCGCCCTCACCGCATCCGCTTCCCCAATCAGGTCGCTGCGGGCGTGTCTCGCAGCAACCTCAAGAGTGGCGCCGTCGGCGGCGGGAGCATCCAGCATCCCGGCCACGGCGCGAACGATTTCCTGTCGCGAGCGTTCGCGAAGAGTGAGGCGCCGGCGCTCGCGAAGATCGATGCGGTGATCGGCCGCTACCTGGATCGTCTAGCGCGGGAGTAGCGAACATGAGCGACAGCGCCTACAACATCGTCGCCCTCGGGCGACAAGCCAGCCTCGCGACAGCGGTCGCCGCGTCGACCGTGTTCCCGGTGGATGCCGGGTTCCTCGGGTTCGAGCTCGACCGCGCGACGGAGAGTCCGGACGAGGATTTCGGCATCGCCAGTCGCGAGTACCCCGGGCGCGAGTCGCACGGCGTCCGCTGGGCCACGGCCAGCCTTCCCTTCGTGGCCCGCTTCCAGGACATCATGCACCCCCTCGAGATGCACGTCGACACGATCGGCACCCCAAGCGGCACCGCCTCCCCCTACTCGTGGGCCTACGCCTTCGACGAGTCGGGCGCGGCCATGGAGACGGCCCTCAAGCCGTACACGGTCGAATACGGCGTCGACACCTCGACACAGGACGAGTGGCGGGCCTACGGCGTCTTGGCCGACACGCTTGATCTCGGGTTCGATGCCCTCTCGGCGCCCGGCAACTCCATGTGGAGGGGCTCGCTCGGGCTCGTCGCCATCGCGCGTGAGGCGAACGCACTCACCGGCACTGCCACGCCGCCCGCCACGCTGGAGACGATGGAGGGGCACCTCACGACGCTGGCCGAAGGCGCCACCTCGACGGCCTTTGCGTCGCTCGCGGCCCTCACCGGCAGCCTCAAGCAGTTCAGGCTCACCTCGACGCTCGGGTTGAAGGGCCGGGCCTACGGCGGGGCTTCGGACCTCGCCACGACGATCGGCCGCGGCGAGAAGGCGGGCGCGACATTCGTTGCCCTGGTCGGCATCTCAGCGACGGCCAAGACGGACATCCATGACATCTACAACGTGGCGGGCTCGGTCGCCTCGGAGCGCCGCTGGCGACTCACGATCGGCGGTACCGGGACGAATTCCATGACGATCGATGCCCGGGTGCGCTTCCGCAGCGCGGACGTCGGCGAACACGAGGGCGAGCGGCTCTACGCGGTGTCGGGTGTGTGGGTCTATGACTCGACGCTCGCGGCGCGCGGCAAGTTCACGCTCGCCAACAGCATCGCGACGCTCCCGTGAGCCGCTTTGCGGATCAGTCCGCGACGGAGGTCGTCGTCATCGGGGTGTGTCAGTGCCCGGGCACGCCTCATGAGCGGGATGAAGCGACCGTGCGCCGGCAGCTCAGTGGCTCTGCCCTCGCCCGGATCGGCAGGGCGGAATTGGAGGGGGCAGTCAGGCTCGACCCGATGGCCGCCTATCGCCAGGTGATCCTCGAGTCGGTCGTCTCATGGAATCTCCTAGCTCTCGGCCCGGCGGGGAAGGAACGGCCGATCGTTGCCGTGCCGATCACACCGGCGACGGTTGCTGAACTCGACAGCGATACGCTCACGACGCTGGCAACAGCGATCGATGCCCTGGTCGCAGCGGAGGGCCAACTCCCAAACGCCTCCGGCGCTCCCTCAGCGGAATCGTCACCAGGGAGCGCATCCCATCGCCGGACTCGGACCCCGAAGCATGGGACGTGATGACGGCATTGACGACCGGATGGACTCCAGACGTCTTGGCCGAACTGCCGGATCGGTTTCGTCGGGCATGTCACTGGGTGCTCCACGCGCAGGCCATCGTCGGGTCTGACGGCTTGCCGTCGATTACCGTCCCACGGGACGCCTCGCTCGACGAGCGGGCGGCAGCACTGAGGGCGACGGTCGAGATCGCACAGCTTCGCCGGCTCCTCTATCCCGAAGACTCCGGGGGCGACGATGGCTGAGCGGAAGCTTTCGATCCTCGTCCAGGCGATCGGCGCTGCGAAGACGGCCAAGGACCTCAAGGGCGTCGACCGGGCGATCAGCAGCATCGGGGCGCGGGCCGGTAGGGGGTTCCGCACCGCCGCCGACAACCTGCAGCGGTTTGGCGTGGTGGCCGCCGGTGTTGCTGCGGCGGGGCTCGTCGCGGCCGTGAAGGTCGCGGCGGATTTCGAGAGTCAACTCAACACGATCAATACGATTGCGCGCGCCACGCCAGAGGGGCTCAAGGCGATCGGGGACCAGATCCGATCCATCGCGCGCGAGACGGGCACACCCCTCGAGCAGCTCACGCAGGGTTACTACGATCTTCTGTCGGCGGGCATCAAGGCCGCCGACGCGCCGAAGGTCCTGGCCGAGGCGAACAAGCTCGCCATCGGCGGCCTCGCATCAGCGGCCGAGACGGTCGACCTCCTGACCACGGCCATCAACGTCTACGGCGGCGATGCCTCGAAGGCCGCGCGATTCACGGACGAGTTTGCGAAGGCGATCGAGCGCGGCAAGGTGACGGCCGCCGAATTGGCTGGCTCCTACGCGATGGTCGCCCCGCTCGCCAAGAGCCTCGGCATCGAGAACAAGGAGCTGGCGGCCGGATATGCGCGCCTGACCGCTGCCGGGACCCCCGCCGCGGAGGCGGCGACTCAGATGGCGTCGGCCATGACTGCGCTGCTGAAGAAGACACCCGACCTTGCGAAGCTCGAGAGGTCGACCCGCAAGAACTATGCCGCCATCGCCGGGGCGCAGGGATTCAACGCCGCACTGGAGCAGATGCAGGTCGACGCGAACAAGGCCGGGATCGACCTCGTAAAACTGGTGGGTCGCAAGGAAGCCCTCCTCTACATCTTGCAGACAACAGGCCCCAACCTCAAGGCCTACAACGCGGATCTCGCGGCGATGGGCGACGCGGCCGGGACGGCGGCGGGCCAGATGGCCGAGCGGCAGAAGGGCCTCAATTTCCAGCTCTCGCGCCTGAAGGCGTTGGCGCTCGATGCCGGGATCACGGTTGGATCGAAGCTCCTGCCGAAACTCACTCCGCTCGTCGAGCGCGCAGTCAAATTCCTTAATGAGCACCAGCCCGATCTCGATCGGTTCGCCGACGCGCTCGCCGGCGCATTCGACAAGGCCGGGACGTTCGCCGAGCGGATCCCCTGGGGGCAGATCGGCGCGGGGCTCCAGATCGCGGCGGATTGGGCCGGCAAGCTTATGGGCGTGTTCGCGAACTTGCCACCCGAGGTGCAGACCACGCTCATCGCCCTGGCTGGACTCAACAAGCTCTCCGGTGGCGCGATCTCGGGCATCGTCGGCGAGCTCGGCAAGGGGCTCATCAAGGGCGTCCTCGGGATGAATGCGGGGGTCGTGAACGCCCGGGCCGCGGTGGTCAATGTCGCGGGCGGGAGCGGGGTCGGCGGCGGTGCCGTCGGTGGGGCATCCAAGCTGTTCATCGCCGGAACAGCGGCAGCCGGCCTGGGTCTCGCGGCGGCGATGAACGCGATCTGGAACGACGACATCATGCCGGGGCTGCAGGCGCAGGCCGACAAGAACATCGACGCCGCGGGGAACCTCCTCAAGACGGGCGGCATGGCCGACCTCGAGCGGTCGCTGCGCGGCCTGGAGGAGATGCCGGATCGGCTCGATCCCCTCCAGAGGGGTCT
>JAEHJW020007084.1_pt1 | contig 14352 bp, 29 predicted proteins | sample 9271431 | NCBI WGS metagenome assembly JAEHJW02
CGCCGCCACCCAAACATGAATAAAAAAACAGGTGCTCCCGGCATCCACTGAATTTTATTATTATACAACATGGAGGATTTTAGAATGGATGAATTTTTAGGAAAGTTAGCTTTTACGAAAGCAGGATAAACGGAATGGCAAAGTTTATGGCGCTTAATCTTGAAATGGTCTAACGCCGTTTTTAAGCCGCGCCGCCGATGCTTGACCTGATTAGCTAATTTTTAATTCTTGGAGGAGCGGGATGGGAAAATACGATTCGTATAAGTTCCGTTGCGGGGGGCAAAAACTCCCTAAAACAGAGAAGGAGTTAATGAACATACTCATTGAGTTCGGAGAATCAATTGATCCTCAAGGGTTTGATGGTGGGGATTATGACACGGCAATGCAGAAAATACTGAGAATCGTGTTTGAAGGTTACCATTGCATAGCTAACGCCAAGCAATGGTAAGGGTAGATTTTTTCAAACCCTCGGGAAAATGGTACTGCACCGAAGCCGTTAAGTGGACTGGCGCATGGAAAGGGAAAACGGAAGATGGGGGCACTCCGATTCACGAAGCCTTTGCCAAAAGTTTACGCGATCATTTGAAAAACGGCGCTTAGAGCCATACCATGAATTTTCACACCCTATTTCACTAAAGCACGGCGCATGGAAGGCGGAAGGCTAACGTTCAGCACCAACGAACACCGCCGCCAATGAAGGCGGCTTGAAAACCTGACGTTATCGTGTTCCAGAGAAATTTTTAATTCTTGGAGGATGACATGAGTTTAGACATTGACTTGGTTCTTATAACACCAGCGTGTGCTTGCTGCGGGAGAAAGGAAGAGAGCGATGTTGTGTTTTGGGCCAACATTACTAACAATCTATCCACGATGGCCGAACATGCCGGGATATATAAGCATCTTTGGAGACCGGAAGAAATTGGGATAACCGAAGCTAAGGAGTTGATTGAGCCTGTGAGCAAAGCTCTTGAAGACATGAAGGCAAGGCCGGACTATTATAAACAGTTTGAGTATCCGAACGGGGGGGGGCTATATGAACATTTTGTGCCGTGGATTGAGCGATACCTTCAGGCGTGTATTGATTACCCTGAAGCCGAGATCGAAGTTTCTCGCTAACGTCGTTTTTAACCTGCTGCCGCCAACGCCAATTGTTAGCAAGCAAAACCACGGAGGAAATACATGGAGTTTTTATACCGGGCCGCGATTGACATAGCCAAGAGAGCGCACAAAGACCAACGGCGGAAGTACACCAATGAGCCTTACATTGTCCACCCATTCGCCGTGGCTGGGTTGGTTGCCTCAGTGACGGAAGAAGACGACATGGTGATTGCTGCCATCCTGCATGACGTTGTGGAGGACACCCCAATGGAGCTAAATACCATCCGTGGCATATTCGGGTTAAGGATTGCCCAAATGGTTGACGACTTAACGGACGTTTCCAGGCCAACCGATGGAAACAGAGCCAAAAGGCAGGCTATTGACCGCGAGCACACAGCCAAGGCAAGTCCAGAAGCCAAGACCATCAAGCTGGCAGACCTAATTGATAACACGAAGAGCATCTGTTCTTTCGATCCTGAGTTCGCCAAAGTTTATATGCCGGAGAAAAAGGAGCTGCTTGAAGTCTTGCAAGACGGTGGCGATCCTATGCTTTTCTCTTTGGCTGACAGCCTGGTACAAAAGTATTTTTCTGCTTGCTAACAGAGTAACAAGCGGGCAACGGATAACAAACAGCAAGGAGGCACCGAATGAAAGATTTGTCGGGCATAATGCGGAGAAAGGATATGGCGCTGAAAAATGAAGAGTGGCCGGAATGGGCGAAACCGGAAGCGACCGACCAATACGGCAATGTGGCATGCAAGGTTTGCGGACACATTCAGTCTCCGACCTTTAACGCCTGCATTTCATGCTGTGCACACGCCGCGCTGAACCTGACGGAAGACTGGCACGGCCCGGACGACGGAGGAAGATGGGAACTTGAGGCTGTATGCAGTAAATGCGGGAAAAACTTCTTCTCGCTCGAAGAATTGCTGCGCGGCTACAAGTTGGTACGAAAATGATGCCCAACGCCAAGCATAACCAGCGGCGGCCCCCGAGCCCCGCTAAAATAACCGCGCTTCCCCGCCGTCTGCGTTGATGCGCTTGTTATACATTTTTTGAGGAGGTTGTTATGGAATACAAAGCCGAAGTTTACGGTGCATTATGCTCACTGTCAGAATTTACGATTAACGGTATTGACGCCGACGAAGATGATTTCGTTGATCAATACGACCAATCGCCGGAGACTGCCGAAAAGTACGGTTGTGGGAATATGAGAGCCGACATCATTCCCGCTACCGATGAGGTTTTGAAAAAATATGGCATTACTGCTGACGAATATGCAACCATTGCCGCAGATGTTGCGAAGAAAGTTTCGTGTGGATGCTGTGGGCGGTGCACCTAGCGCCAAGGATAACTTGCATTTTGCGTATTAAAAATGACCAATTTTGAGACACAAAGGAGCACTGTAGGACAGATCAAAGCGGCATTTCTCAAATACTATCACTCTCCGCGCACATATTGGCCAGAAAAAGAACTAACCGACACAGAGGATGAAGATGAAGAATTCAGTGATTTTTTGAAATTTTTAACTAGCTAACAGAGTAATAAGCGGACAAACAACAAACAAGGAGAGGGCGCAATAAGGTTATGGAATACAAAATCGAAGTTTACAATTCCTTGTGTCCGTGTGCTGAATTTACGATTAACGGTATTGACGCCGACGAAGATGATTTCGTTGATCAATACGACCATTGTGGGAATATGAGAGCCGACATCAAGGCTGCTGATGATGCGGTGCTTAAAAGATACGGCATTACTGCTGATGAATATGCCATCATTGCCGCTGATGTCGCGAAGAAAGTTTCGTGTGGATGCTGTGGGGTGTGCACCTAGCGCCCGGCATGAGCCGCGCACGAAAGGAGCTTTATGAAAAAAGAACAGGTCACACAACGTCGGCTCGATGCCGATGTTCTCCTTCGGCATAAGTTTTGCCGTAATTCTGATTGTAAGACTTGCCTTGATGACCACCAGACCCTCGGTGAAAAGCTGGAATGGCTGACGGACAATGATAGTAGTGACCACCTTGGGAAATACCATGCGTGGCTTTCGAAGAACGGCATAACGCCTGAGACTGAATGGGGATGGGCTACCCCTGAGAGCTTTCTGAAGGTGAATATGGAAGCATATGCCGACGACTTCCTCGGTATTATTGACCTGAAGAAATTGGAAAAGCAGATTGAAGAAGCCGACGAGGCGCTTGAAGCACTTCAGGCAAAATACCGCGCTGAGACAGGCAGGAGGCATATGTGGTTCAGGTAGAGGATAACCGAGCATGAAGCGCCGCCGCCAATGAACTACTTGTGAGCAATGGTGCTCCCGGCGGTCGAATCGATGCAATTGTTAGCCTGGGTTGCGGATTGACGCCTTCCGCGAATACCCCCCGATGTTTGCCGAGTTACGGGATAGCCTTTCCCGAATAGAAGCGGCAATGGACAAGATCAACGACACACTTGAACGGGCCGAGTTGTAATTCACCAACGGGCGGTTGCCACATGCGCCGCCCAACAGCTTAATAAAAGGAGGAACCAAATGAGGGCCAAGTACGTGGACAAGCACCTGATCGAATTCGATGGCAAGATACAACGCCTAACCGCGTGGGCTAACGAATTCGGCTTTAGCCAGCAGACGCTATACCGGCGAGTGCGGGAGATGGGGGTGGCGGCGGCGTTCGAGCTATCCGCAAACGGGAAAAAGCTCAAAGGTGGCATTCTTATCTACAGCGGCCCGACGATAAAGCTAGCCTCCGGCTACACGGTGAAGACTGGTGAGGGCCACACAATGGCGCAATGGGGAGTGCTGACGAGGATTGACCGGCGGACACTAGACGGTAGGCTCCAGCGATGGGGGCAGGATGCGTTCAGCTTGGTTATAACCACGCCGTTGATCTCCGGCGGAGGGAAGGTGCCCAATATGCCAAACCCTGGGGGCAGTGGGAAGAAAGCCGAAGCGCAGCCGCCCGTTGAAGCGAAGAAACGCCGTCGAACAACGATGGATATTCTGCGATGCCGGGCCGAGAACCCCCGGAACCGGTGTACACCCTGCCCCTTCAGGGAGGGATGCTATGGCACATGACGACACCAAGGCTTGCCGGAATTGCGCCCATTACCGGCGGCTATCAAGCGACTTAGGGTTCTGCAGGGTGCGCATACCGCTGGCCTTGCGCCATCCAGACTCCAGTTGCCCGGATGAGTATCAACCCAAGAAAAGGGCAAGCCCCTATACGGATGTGCGAGGTGCTGGCCTATGAAGTCATTTCTTCATTCCTTGATTGGTTGGCAACAAGCTATGCCGTGGCGGTTTAATTTCCTTCCTTCGATTGACCAGTTGAAGGATTTGGTCAAGGGCGTAACGCCGGGGCCATGGGAAAGCAACTGTGCTTCTGAGATATTTGCTACCATCGACGGAGAATCTATTAGAATTGGTCATTTCCAAGGATGCGCTGCTGACGCAAAAGCAGTTGTTGATTTGATAAACGCAGTTCGTGGTTTCAATTCATCAGGACAGATTGACGCTACGCAGCCGGTAAGTGCTGACGAAGCATAACGCCGTTTTTAAGCCGCGACGCCGATGAACCAGCGCGAGAGAATCTGAAGGCTATCGGCGTCGGCCTTCAAAAACTTTGTTAGTGTGCTGGGAAGCACGGAGGAACGATATGGAACTTTTGGATAAATATTTTGAGTTGCAGGAGCAAATTTATACTCACTTTGGATACGTTGAAGACTGGCGAGTGATCCCTATCAATGACGCCCGTGAATACTTCTGGAGACTGGAAGGCGAAGGGCCAGGAGAAGTGCATTTTGCAGACTCTGAGCAGGAGCTTCAAGCCCAGGAAGGGAATTACTACGTGAATGAAATTTACACGCAGAAGCATCTTCCAAAATGGGTTTATCGTGCCAATGATTTTACAATGATATGTGTTGATACGCACACCGACGGGAATAAGTTTTTGCAAATTTTTGACAACGCCAAGGAGCGGCCAGAAGTATACTAACGATGACTTGAGCGGCAGGCCCAGAGCGGACGGGCCATGCCGCCGGAGTTCTCCCTGTCCGCTCTAAGGTTTGGTTATGCTTAATTGTTTATATTGCAAAAACGCTAAAGATTTTTCTGGCCCTGAGAGGTTGTTATCTTCAAACACTATTTCTTTTTGTTTTACGTGTGTAAGTGGTGTTGTAGATGGACCTTATGGCCCAGAGTACGGGGAACACTCCATGATTTTTTGGGTTAATGATTTAAAAATCTGTGTAGATGGTGGACAAGAGATCAAACACGATTCTTGTAAATACTTTGTCGATAATAGAGCATAATAGAGAAATAAGCGGACAAAAAACAAACCAGGAGGCACCGAATGAAAGACTTGTGTACAGAATCAATGACTGATGAAGCAGCTCTTACTATCTGAAAGGTGATATTTATGGAAAAAATTTACAGGGCGCTTACCAAAATAAAAGAAAATTTCGAGGCATCAGGGAAAATAGAAATACAGATGGAGGGAGAAAACTTAAAAATCAAAATTGGTTGGATAAAGCCTGATATTAGCATGTCCCGATCTGATAATTTATTGATAACTAAAGATGAGATCGAAAACGGTGCACCAAATGCTATTCTTAGAGATTTTTTACACCAATGCACAAAACCAGCCATGAAGTTTGGAGACAAAGTACGTTTTAGAAATTCCGCAATGGTACGCCGTGAAAATGGAGCAAGCGAAGAATGGTGGTACTATGGCACATTCCACTCTTTTGTTGCCGGGGGAAGGCATGACGAAGGCATTGACGCCGATGGTGGTGATAAAATTTATTGCTGCCGTAAGCCAGACATGAGGCTGGATAGGTTCCAATTTTGCGAAAAAATTTAATTGATGACAAATCGATCATTATTTTTATGCAACGCTCAGTTTAAAGCTGATAAGCATTTGATTTGTAGCCGGGTCATTACCGGATGAACTGCAAAGAGTTTCGGGGGAGTTGCAGAGAGATTGCCAATAAAGCCCGTCCATTTAACGATGAGTTGAATAAGCGGACAAAAAATAAACCAGGAGGCACCGAATGAAAGATTTGTACGACGAGCTAATGTGGTGGAAGGCGCAAGAAGACCAGGCGAAGGCACGGATAGCCGAAATTGAGGATGCCATTATCAAGCGGCTAGGCGACGATAAATTGGAAGGGGCGGTTACCAGGCACGATAGCGGCTTCAAGGTGGTGGTTACCTATAAGCTAAACCGTACACTGGACTATGACGCTTATGAAGACTTAGGCCTGCCGGAGTCGATGCAATTTGTGGATTTGAAGCCGACGATCAACCTTGCACGGTTGCGGCTTGTCGAAGAGATCAATCCTTCATTGATTCAAAAATGCGTCACAACCAGGCCGGGTAAGACGCAGATTAAAATAACCCAGGAGGAAATACAATAATGAACTTGAAAGACCTTATCTCCGCCGAGATTAAAAACAAGCCCCCGCGTATCGTCTTGCACGGCGTCCACGGCGTAGGCAAGAGCACATTTGCCGCGCAAGCCCCCAAGCCTATTTTCATCCCCACTGAGGACGGCTTGACTAATATCAAAGTGGATCACTTCCCGGTGGCGAAGACAATGGAGGATGTATTCTCCTACCTCGGGCTGCTAATCACGGAGTCGAACGAATATAAGACCGTGGTGATCGATACGCTAGACTGGCTAGAACGCCTAATCTGGGCGCATGTATGCGCGGAACAGAACGTCAAGTCCATTGAGGCAATCGGATACGGCAAGGGATACTTAATGGCCCAGAACCATTGGGATCGGCTTCTGCAAGGCTTGGATAAGCTACATGACGAACTTGGCTACGCGGTGGTGCTCCTGGCGCATAATGAGATCAAGAGCTTCTCCCCCCCTGATGGGGTTGCATACGACCGGTGGCAGATAAAGCTATATAAGACCGCCGCAGCCCGCATTGAAGAGTGGGCGGATATGGTGCTGTTCGCCAACTTTAAGACGCATATCAACACGACCAATCAGAAGGTAGTAAACAATTCAGAACGGGTAATATATTCGGCTAACCGTCCGGCGTGGAGGGCGAAAACTCGCTACCCTTTGCCGGATGAACTTAACATGGACTTTAACGCATTATTAGCGGCGCTGAAGTCACAACCAACCCCTGGAGGTAACTAGAATGAGTGAACCAGCGCGAGAGAATCTGAAGGCTATCGGCGTCGGCCTTCAAAAACAAGCCTGAACGACCTTGACCGCCAGCAGGTGCGGCTTCCGGAAGCTGTTGGTTCGACGCCAACGGGCAGTCATCCAAATATGAAAGATGACGAAGAGATGCCCGCCGATGAGCAGGTTTCTTTGATTTTTGTGGCGGTGTCTTTAGCCGCAGATCAACAGTACGACTAACCAATGACTGAACTTCTGACGAACAAGTGTCGATAAGTGGCTAACGCCTGAGCTAACCGGTTGCTCGGACAAGTGTCCATCTAATTAACTGGTCATGTGGAGGTCTTTACCTATGAGTGAAAGAGGATCATTTGTAACTAACTATATCTACTGCGAAAGGTGCTTTGAAAAAGCAAAGGAAATACTCGTCCAAAATGATAAGTATCTAAAGGGGGTGACAATCCCGCATTGGGATGAGAGTGAAGACGAGCTACCAATAATCGCAGGTAAAATAGGGGGGCTTGGGCCAGGTGATGAATTTTTGCAGATGGAATACGAGATTAAACCACTACTAAATTCTGTGCTGTGTCATAAAATGACCATAGCTATTTTGCCAGAGAATGGGATGAACGCCATTATAAATTGTGGGCCTGGGGAGGAGGAAAGAGATGAGAACGACAAGTTTCGCCGTCTGCCAAGCGGCATGGGATAACGCAGAATAGCTGCGTCGCATTGGATGAACTTAACATGGACTTTAACGCACTATTAGCGGCGCTGAAGTCACAACCAACCCCTGGAGGTAAGCAAGATGAGTGATTTGTCCACAATGGGAATCGACCCGAATGTTGAAGAGAGTAACGGCGGATTTACCCTTATCCCTGAAGGCACGTATAAGGCCGTTGTCGTCGGGGATACAATTAAGATGACGAAAGATTCCACCGGAAGGATTATAGAATTGCAGGTGCAGATTATCGAAGGCCCTTACGCGGGGAATGTGATTAAGGATTGTATCAATATCGTGAATAAGTCCGCCCAGGCGCAAGCTATCGGCCAGGGGCAACTGAAGCGTATCTGTTCGCTTACCGGCTGCCCGTTCCCGCCTTCCGATACAACTAAAATTTACGGCAAGCTCTTGTTGATTACGGTCAAGCATGAAGAGTTCATAAGCAATAAAACCGGGCAACCGCTTAAGAGCAATAAGATTGCAAACTACAACACCGCGACTGCCCCCGCCCCCGCAGCACCTAAGCCAGGGGGTGCTTGGTGATGTCCGATTTAACCGAATACATCAACCGGGACGACCCGGCCCATGCCGTGGAATATTGGTATGAGGCGAAGTATCAACCCCGGAATAGGTTGGGGCTGTCGGAAGTAGGGCATAAATGCCCACGCTGGCTATGGTTTAAGCATAAAGGCCACACGGGGGAAGCCCCTGAAGGGCGGGTTCTACGGTTATTCCGTTTGGGCGAGTTAATAGAAGAGCAGGCGATTATCGACTTGAAAAGCGCCGGGTACACTATCCATAGTCAGCAGAAAGAAGTCAATGTCGATATGCTTACCGGGCATATTGACGGTGTAATCGAAGGGTTGGTCGAATCGACAGCACCGCATTTGCTTGAGATAAAAAGCAGTAGCAAGAAGCGTTTCGCTATGCTGAAGACGGTAGGTTATGAAAAGTGGGATGAGAAGTATAAGGCCCAGATTCACATCTACATGCTGCTGATGAAGCTGAACCGCTGCCTAGTGTGGGTAGAGGATAAAGACACTAGCTCGGTATATACCGAGCGCATAAGCCTGAATCGTCAATTCGCCTTGAATACACTAGAGCGGGTTATAGGTACAATTACTAGCATCAACCCCCCGCTTCGTGCCTGCCCAACCCCAAGTTGGTATGAGGCTAAGTTCTGTCCGTTTATGAAAGAGTGCTGGGGGTAATATGGATATATTCAAGCCTAGTAAATGCTTTTGGTGCGGTGAAGTAAAGGCTAGGCCGTCCGTGGGAACGGGAGTTCATCTTCATCTACGGACGGCAAAAATAGCTTGCGAATGCGGGATAAGCGGCCCACGGTCTATTGAATCAGATATTGAGACAAGCGTTAAGGATGCGTGGAAACAATGGAAGAAATTCAAAAGGAGATTTGACGATGGAAGTGAAGCGGAAAAGAGGACGGCCTAAAGGCACGTTCAAGTATGGTGGCGAGGAAAGCCGGCGGATTAAGGTGGGGTTCTCATTGCGCCGGGAGAATGTAGCTTGGCTCCGGGAACACTTGCCAATGTGTGAAATGCTAGATTACTTAGTGGAAGAGGCAAGAAAAAATGAAAAAGATAATCTTAGAAGTAATCCCACACAACAAGCAACGATATGACACAGTAGGCGACTATTGGGAAGATAAGGATGGGTGCTGGCAGTTCCGCGTCTCTGACATGGGGGATAGCGATTATGAACTTGCCGTCTTCGTCCATGAACTTTTAGAGAAGGCGCTATGTGCCAAAGCGGGCATTAAAGATGTGGACATTGACGTTTTTGACATGACGTATCCTGGGGAAGGCGAACCAGGGGATGATAAAAATGCCCCGTATCATCTCCAGCACATTCTAGCCACCATGCTAGAGAAGGCATGGATTAGGCTTAACGAAAGGGATTGGGACGAGTATGGAAGGAGAGTAAATAATGTGTGAAATGATCTGGAACGCATTTAAGATTCAGTTATCAGAGGCATTTGATCTGCTCCATATTGGCAGTTTTGCCGAGCTGGTGGCGGTTATTGCCGGGGTGGCGGTGGGATATGCTATGTTGACCGCTTTTGTCTGCCTGATGTGGGGGGCGGCGCAATAAGGGCCGAGTGCTATGTTTGATAACATCCAAAACGCACAACTTAGACAATTAGTAATGCTGCAAGCCCAGGCAGCAAGAAACAACGGATTTCCGCAAGTTCTTATTGGTCAAGATGTCGGTATTATGGAAGCATATCTGCAGCCCCCATCTCCTGGGATTACCGAAACAGAACAACTATTACTTTTAGGAGACGACGAATGAAATTAACACCATACAGAAAAATTTTGGCAATGACAAAAGAGGCAATTGATAAAACTCTTGTTCCGATCCGTTCCAGACAAGCCAAGCAGCAGGGCGAGCTTGAAATGATGAAGATTGAAGAGCAAATATTGACTCTTGAGTCTGAAATCCAGGGGATAACGGTAAAACACCCTCTCGACTACAACACTCTTTTGGGGAAACTTGACAAAGTGGCTTTACTTGAGCGACGGAAAAAACAATTTAGTCGTGTTATCAAAGAACTTTTTGACGAAGAGGCAGCGTAGATGTCGTCCAACCGATTAGCCTGAGGGGCGGCGGCCACTGAACTTGGATCGAAGAAAGCTGATCCCCGCCGTCAACTCGATGCGCTTGTTGGGTGATCTTGCCCGGAACCTTAATTTAAAAGGAGTCTTATCCATGGAAGAGCAGATAAAAGAAGCATTTGAAAATGTCCATGTGATGTTAGAAGTGATGCTCGAAGATGACAGAATGGTCTCTAACATCGCTAAGATCATGCGTAAAATGTATCTGGCTTTGATTGCCGAAGGTTTTACCGAGGAGCAGGCTTCGCACATTGTTGCCAACTATAAAGTCATAAGCGGGAATTGACCGCCCAACGCCAAGGGTAACCAGCGGCGGCCACTGAACTTGGCCGCGATTAGCGCCGGGGTGCTCCCCGCCGTCTGGTTTACCCAATTGTTATGTGAGGTTTTTATGGACAAGCGAGATTTAGTATGCGCTTTGTGCGAAGTAGATAATGGACGATTTGAGGACATAATCCATGTCATCAAATTCACTGATAGTTGTGCCGAATGCGATCATTTTAACCTTTCTATCAACGATTGGCGGCGAGGTTATCGTTGTAAATGTATGCCATTATGTGCTGCCGCCACTTTAAGCAAAGAATTAATTTCCTACCTTAATTGGAAACTAAATTGGATAGACGAAAGACAACATTTAGCCAACTTAGGGATTACATAACGTTTAGCATAACCGGCACCGGGCCGGTGAATGTGCAGAAAACAAACAAAGCGGCTCCCCGGTGTCCGCGTTGATGCGCTTGTTAGCAAGCCAGGAGGTGGCTAATGCCCCGAGATTTTAAGTGTAAACCGTCAAAGGATTACCGATATTTTCTTTTTGACGCTGAAAATGGTGACATGCTGTATTACCGAAATATTGAAGACAGAGACGATGCGTACAAAAGCTGTCTTGGCAGATGCCTGGAAGACAACGAATGGCTTGATTCCACGGATCATATTTGTGTTGGAACAGTAACAGGGGTCACACTCCCGCTGAATGATAACCCAGAGGTGGACGGGTACGATTACGGACTCGTTAAAGTGGATTGCTAACGCCAAGGGTAACCAGCGGCGGCCACTGAACCAGACGACGAGCAACGCTGCTCCCCGCCGTCTGGTTGACCCAATTGTTGGGCGCTGCCCTACCGAGGAAAGATATTGATTACACATTTGGTGCATGTCCCTATTTTTGGCAGGTCTGTTTTCTTCGTGGGTGGATGCGAAGGCCAGGATGCCGAAGAAGCAATTTACCGACTCCGCAAGAAAAGAACGCAGGTCTCTTTGACATATTCCGCTGACGGCTGCGTAAGAGATAGCGGCGGGGATGTCTTTGTCTGGGTCAAAGATTTGGACAGGGCAAGTGTTGTTGCTCATGAACTGGCCCACGCGGCTTGCTCGATAATGGAGGTATGCGGAATACCCCAGTGTAGAGACACAGAAGAGGTCATGTGCTACCTGATTGGGTGGCTCAAGATAAATGTGCAAGACAAGGTTTACGACAAGTTAGAAAAACTCAAAACAAAGGAGAACGATCATGATTAGAGCAAAGTTTGTAGTAACCGAAGTGAAGGAGCACGGCCCCGACTAGCCTGGCCAGCACACGATTAAGCTGGATTGTCGGTATGACGATATGATTCCCGAGGATCAGCGATTTTACAAGTGGACTCCTGCCGGACACGTCGAAATGACCGTAAATAATCCTGCCGTGGTTGAACAAATGACGGTTGGAAAAGCTTTTTATGCCGATTTTTCGCCTGTTGTCGAATAATTAACCCAACTGTTGACGATGACGGGCGGTGGCCACGTGCGCCGCCCAACGCCAAACATCAGTGGTGCCGGCCACTGAATGAGGCTCGAAGACAGCAGTTCCCCGGCATCCACTGAATGTAATTGTTGGGCGATTTGCCCGTTAATTTCGAGATAGGCGATGAAAATGAAGACGAGATATCCAGACCACGGACTAATAAAAGACCTTAGCGCAAAACACCTAGCAGTCACAATTACAGATAGCGAAAGGGTTGATTTGATAAATCATCTACGAGAGGCATATCTCGAAGCTAGAGCTCCAAAAGAACTCGAATCTTTGATTGACACGTGCGAGTCATGTATCCAAAGACTGGGGTGCAAGATGTCATGCGATGTCAGAGAGCAACTACGGAACCATATTAAGTGCTCTGAAATTACCATGCGTGGCAAAAACGAAAAAATATCCGACCTCACAGGAGCGTTAAGAGACTGTCTCCGGCAACTTCAAAGGGCTATAAATGGCGAGACCATGAGCGGTGATTGGCTTGCTGCGGAATTACACGGGCGTTTAACTCTAAACGATTGACGATGACGGGCGGTGGCCACGTGCGCCGCCCAACGCCTTACATAAGGCGCGGGCCAAGAAACTTGTTTGAGGCGACAGAGCTTATTCCCGTCGCCTTGATGTAATTGTTAGCAATTTTTCTTAATTACAGGGAGGGCACATGATACCAGCATTTCCAAAGATATTTGCCATAGGAACCGACTACATACGTGATATTTTCATGGAGCCGGTTGAGGTTACCGAAAAAATTGATGGATCTCAATTTGCTTTCGGGCGCGTTAAAGGAGAACTGTGGATAAGGAGTAAGGGGGCACAGCTCTATACCGATAACCCCGAAAAGATGTTCGCCGAAGGCATAGCCTATATTGAGCAAATACAAGACCGATTGCCGGACGGGATGGTGTTTTATGCCGAGTACCTGAAGAAGCCAAAACACAACACCTTGGCCTATTCTCGCATTCCAAGGAACCACTTGATGCTGTTCGGTGCCATGCACATAAGCCAAAAATTCCACACCAACATTGAAGAGTACGCCGACCTGCTGGAGATTGAAACCGTCCCGGTGTTTGGCCGACTCGTTGTGAATAATTCTGCTGAGTTGGCGGCAATGCTTGACCGGGAAAGCGCCCTTGGCGGGGCAAAGATTGAAGGCGTGGTAGTGAAGAACTTTGAGCGCCAGTTCCTCCTTGGCGGGCAACCAATGCCGCTGATGGCCGGAAAGTTCGTAAGCGAAAGCTTCAAGGAAGTCCACCGGGAACGGTGGGGAGCGGAAGAGAAAGGCAAAAGCCGGATGGAAGTGTTTTTTGACAGCTTCCGAACTCCGGCCCGGTGGGAGAAGGCAGTTCAGCATTTGGCCGAACGCGGGGAACTTGAAAACGAGCCTCGGGACATTGGCAAGCTGTTTAAGGAGGTGCATAACGACATCGAACAGGAAGAGATGGAGAACGTAAAAAACTACCTGTGGAATGAGTTCAAAAACGAATTGAAGCGTCGGGCGACATGTGGCCTTCCTGAATGGTACAAGACCAAGCTTGCTGCACGGTCTTTTGATTGCTAACGTCGTTTTTGAGGGGCCGGCCTCAAAAACTTGAATCGAAGAAAGCAGCTCAATCCGGTCCCTCTCGAAAAACTTTGTTATGTGCGGGGTGAACTCATGATTTTGATTGATTTTTACATTGACGGGGAGATTTACGCCTCCAGGACTTCGCCTTGCGTGCCACAAAAAGGCGATACAGTGGTTTTAAAGGATAGAAAAAAATACTTGGTTGTTTGTGTCGATTGGGTGTTTTGCGCGCACAGCACTGGGCATGAGCAGTACGTTAATATCTCCCTGGCCGAGTAGCACATAACAGAGTAATAAGCGGACAAACGTCCATCTATGCGGATAACCAAAGACGAAAGAGGAGGAAAGAGATGAGAACATCAAGTTTCGCAGACTGTCAAGCGGCATGGGATAACATGGAACCAGAGG
>JAEHJW020006205.1_pt1 | contig 14350 bp, 26 predicted proteins | sample 9271431 | NCBI WGS metagenome assembly JAEHJW02
TGACCAATAAACCGTCTACTGTCGATACGTGCATGGTTGTTAAATGGCTGGATGAAACCGTTCCGGCAGGCGTTTTTGACAATGAACGTTCCGAGCGGTTGTGGGATGCCTGTTGTAGCAGTCATCCAGAAAATCCGTTTGAAGAATGGGAAAAGCTTGACATCCTCCTCGCCCTAAACCGCTGCGCTAGTGCTTCGCACATAAAGAACGAGGATTCCTTCCTGCCAACAGCGACCTGACTTCAGTCGCTTCGAGAGCAACTTTGGCGTTAACCATCTAGGTTTCCCGCCCGAAAGTTGACAAGCGCCATTGATAAGAATATAACAATCAAACTGACAGACGGGGATATATAATGAGCCAATGGAAAGTCTGGTGTGACGGGGCTTGTGCGCCGACGAACCCCGGCCCTTGCGCCTGGGGTGCCGTGATTGAATCGCCGGAAGGGGAGCGCACGGAGCATTGCGGCTTCATTCAGCCCATGGGGACCAACAACATTGCCGAACTGACGGCGGCCATCGAATCTCTGCGCAGGACCCCAAGTGGTGTCCAAGCGGTGCTCTACTCCGACAGCCAGTACACGCTGAAAGGTCTGGGGGAATGGCTCCCGGGCTGGATACGGAAAGGCTGGCGCACCGCATCCGGATCACCGGTGCTGAACAAGGAACTCTGGCAGGCGCTCCACCAGGAATACGCAGCCCGCAAGGTGAAGCTGGAGTGGGTCCGTGGCCACAATGGGCACCCGGAGAACGAATTGGCGGATCGATTGGCGAACCAAGGCCTGCGCGGATGAGCTTTTTTGATCAGGAATCGCTTCGAAAAGCGGGCAAGGTTTTCTGCGGAGAATGTCGGCATTTTGAGCCTGGATTCACTGCGAAAGGGGTGGGTTTTTGCGCTCTCACGAAGGGTCGCACTATCCTTGTGAGGGAAACCAACAGAAACGTCCCGGATCGTCAGGGATTGCCGCCTGACACGAACCCGGACATCGGCTATCCGGCGTGTTTTCCTATGGCGCCCAGGATGTGTAAGAAATTCGAGTTGGTTAAGTGATGAAGCATGACATGGAAATGCCAGAAGATTTTATCGAGCGGTGCAACGTGCTCGATCAGGGGCCAAAAATATGGGTACGCTGCATGGTCTTGTTTGTCGTATCTATTGTGGTTGCCATATTTTTAGGCCACGCATGGGAGCAGGGATTACTGTTGTTGCCCATTTTTTTCTGCGGACTATTGGGCATTCCCGTTGGATACAGGGTTAAGCGTAGACGAAAACGGTCAGAGAGGAAGCGATGAGTCACGTCATCCTCAATATCAAAACCGACAATTGCCACCATGCAGCATATGTTGCCCGCCCTTCCCCGCTGGGGAATCCTTATGCCGTTGGGGTGGACGGTGATCGCGACGAGGTGATCGAGCGGTACCGAGGGTGGCTGGATGCCCGTATTGCTGAACGCGATCCTGTGGTCTGCACGGCGCTTCTGGGCATCCAGAATGAGCAACCCATTTCCTGTCATTGCGCTCCGGCCAGGTGTCATGGGGAGGTGATCGCCGAAGCCCTGGAGGGCGGCGTGCAAGAGCGGTTGCGGACTCGCGTGGAAAGGACTTTGCGCTATGCCGGCATCGGCTCCCGGAGCACACCAGACCATGTGCTGCAAATCATGCGCAGAGTGGCGCATCGATTGTCTGAGATGGGATACGCCTTGCTGTCCGGCGGTGCGGCCGGCGCTGATTCGGCTTTTGAGGCGGGTTGTTTTGGCAATCGGGAAATCTATCTGCCGTGGCCCGGATTCCGGCACCTGCAGGGACGGCATTGTGTCACCCTGCCAAGCGCGGAAGCGTTTAGGGTGGCAGAGGTGGTCCATCCTGCCTGGAAACGGCTGGGTGATACTGCGCAAGCCCTCATGGCGAGGAACAGCCATCAGGTGCTGGGCGCCGATTTGAGATCTCCGGTGGATTTTGTGGTGTGCTGGACGCCAGACGGCTGCGAATCAGAGGCCACCCGATCCAGGAATACAGGCGGTACCGGTCAGGCGATAGCCCTCGCAAATCGTTGGGGCATTCCCGTTGTGAACCTGGCGGGCGGAAAGGTGGCGATGAACCGGCTGGCGGATCTGGTTACACGAGACGTGGCGTAACATCACTGGGAACCTCGGAAAGCCATCTTGGTGGATTAATTTGACACCGCTGTATGATTGATATATTATAATCAGGAGAGCCGCCGTCTGCGAGAGTTACTGGAAACGATGATACCGACTGTAGGCACAGTACATGAGGAAGGCCCCAGACTATGAGTGTTTACATTGTCGCACCATTTTCCTTGTGGAAAAAGTCGAAGAGCCATGTTGGCGAGGCGGAATAGAAAATACGTGGATATTATTGCTCAAATCGGATACTCCCAGGCGGAAACATGGGCCGCCCGTGTCTATGGTGACGCGAAGCCCGCCCGCATGGAAGATATCCCGCTCCTTCCCAGGTCTGGCTGGATGCCCGTTGGAACGGTGGAGTTCTGTTGGGCGGCTATGGCGCGGCAGGGCGTTATGCCGCCATTGATATCGACCTATCCGGAGGTGCTGAGGTCTTACTTGCGTCGTCCTGTCTGGACAGGCAAAGCCATACAGGTTCGAACAAGTGAACAACGGTTTTTTGTGAAACCGGTTGACCCTAAGGTGTTTACAGGTTTTGTCTGGCAGGATGGCGGTTTTGACCAGTATCAATTTATGGCGCAACCGGATGATTTACCAGTATGGTGTTCTGACGTGGTGTCGTTTGTTTCGGAATGGCGATATTACGTTTGCAAAGGAACGATTGTTGGGTCAGGGCGTTACGATGATGGTTCGGACGATGCGCCCAAACCCGATATGGACATCATTGCCGAGATGATCCGCGTCTTTGCGCCGGATGCCCCCGCCGGATACAGCCTGGATGCGGGTGTTCTGGACAGCGGCAAAACAGCCCTGGTGGAGGTGAATGATGGGTGGGCTTTGGGCCTTTATAAGGGCACCTGCTCGGCTCGGGGTTATTTGGAATTGCTGAAAGCTCGATGGACAGAAATTGCAGGTTGATAACAATCGTGACACCCAGCAGCCGCGATCCTGCACGATGTTCTGGAGGACACAGCGACATCGTTTACTGACCTTGCGGCACGGTTCACGCCCCTGGTGGCCAGCCTGGTGCAAGAGTTGACGTCAGACTCCGCAGAGATCACCCGTGTCGGCAAGTTGGAGTACCTGAAAAGCAAAACATAGTCATCAACCGGATTCGCCCTGCCTGGGCTTCTGCACAACCGCCCTGGGCGATGACGTGTGTAAATCTTGCGGGAGGACATTTGAGGAAGTCACCAGTTGGATTGTCATGTTACCGGAAGAGAAGGCTGTAACATGGGGAAGGCTGAACCGGGATGGGTGGTGGAAAGCGCAACAAAGTGCCTCCGGCGCTAGCGAAAAGTGCTTGCACCAGCGAAGCGGAGAAGCGGATAGGAGAGCAAGAAATGGCGGGTGATGGTAAGGAACCACAGGAATTACAGCGTGTCACCGTGCTGGGCATGCTGGATGGCGATGGCCAGAACAGCGTTGTGCTGCATCTGTTTCCGTCGGCGATCACCCGCGTGATGGTCGCTGCTGAATGGGCCAAGGTGCACCCAGAAGCGGAACACATTGATATCGTGTTGCACGGCGAAAAACCGGACGCGTTAGTCATGACCATGCCGCGCACGGCGCTATTAGTAATGGCGGCGGACATGGCGAGGCAGGAGCAAGGGATCACATTGCAATGACACGGGCCGAAGTCACACAGACAAAACGCATCTGGCTGGACGAGGGCCTGCCGGTAGGCGTTTTGGATAACGAGCAGTCGGAGCAGCTATGGGATGCCTGCTCCGCGTCTTACCCCGATGATCCGTTTGCAGAGTGGGAAAAGCGCAAATCAGAAGGAAGCGTGAGGAACAATGATACCAAATAACCAAGAATTACCGACGCAAGCCAGAAAAGAACACCCGATCTTGTTCAACGCGGAAATGGTTAACGCCATACTGAGCGGAAGAAAGACAGTCACCAGGCGCATCGCCAAGGGCGACCTTTTGAAATCGCCAGCAGGCAAGCCAGGCGATGTTCTCTGGGTCCGGGAAACATGGATGGACTTGGCCAACACGGGCATTTACGATGCCGAAGGGAAACCACAAAGGTACGCGTATGGTGCCAACTGCTTGCCGGGCAGTGCCAGCGATGAAGCACGCAAAGATTTTGGCTTGAAGTGGAAGCCCTCCATTCACATGCCACGCGACGTATGCAGATTACTTCTGGAAGTGACCGACGTGCGGCTAGAGCGGTTGCAGGATATTTCGCCAGAGGAAGCCCGTGCTGAAGGTTGTCCAACGGCTTCGCTGAAAGACCCTGTAGGTTGGTACCGGTCGCTATGGCAATCCATTCACGGGCAAGCATCATGGGATGTCGACTTGAATGTATGGGTTATCCACTTCGAGGTGCTGCGATGACCTGCACAAAGTGCGAAGCCCTCTGCGCGTCTCGCGCGCAAATCGTCGAACCTGATCTCCCAGAATTCGACCGCCCCTGCCGTGTCCTTGTGATCGGTGAGGCCCCGGGCGCAGACGAGGACACCCAAGGCAAGGGTTTCGTGGGGCGCGCTGGGCGTACCCTGCATACGTTGCTGGAAGAACATGGGTTGCGCCGTGGTTTCGACTATGGCTGCGCGAATATCGTGCGCTGCCGGCCGCCGGAGAATCGTCGTCCGACGAAAACAGAAATTGGGAATTGCTTGCCGTATTTGGCAGAGATCCTATCCAGATCCAAGCCCAGAGCTGTGCTGGCGGTTGGAGACACCGCGGCGCGTGTTTTTATGGGGAAATCCGGATTGAGGGAAAGCATGGACAGACTACATCACGCAGACCAGTGCCCAAGACGATTTCTTGGATATGGGTCTATCCTTGACATGAAATGGCCGTACAAGACCAATCTGTTCATCATGCCGCATACCAGTCCCCTGGCATGGAATCGAAACGCTCCGGATGGGCGAAAATGGAGCGAGATCGGGCGGGAACAGGTGCGGTTGATGGCGGAGCGTTTGCGGCCATACTGATAGTCATTCAGTGTGAATTTCGTTACGGAGTGGCGATATTATGTATGTGCAGGGATGATCGTGGGTGAGGGACGTTACGATGACGGCCCGGATGACGCGCCGACGCCAGACCCTGCAGTGATTCAATCCATGCTGCGGGCTTTCACAAATTCTGGCGCGCCAGCCGGGTATGGGTTGGATGTTGGCGTTATGGACGATCGAAGGACGGATATGGTGAAGGTTAACGACGGATGGGGGTCGCTTTGGCTGTACAAAGGCACCTATTCGCCACGGGAGTATCTACAGCCAGTTGAAACACGGTGGATGGAGATGGTGGCTCATGGATAAAGCGGCAGAAAAGAAAGGCCCAGGACGTGGCGGCAAACGCGAGGGTGCGGGGCGTAAAGCTGAGGACGGTGTCACCATCTCCAGTACGGTACAGATCACTGCACGGGTAACGCCGGAGCAACGCGAGCGGTTCCTGGATCTGGGCGGCAGTGCATGGTTGCGGGCCATTATTGATCGTGAATTTAACAAGGGCGTGTGATTAATGTATGATAATCATCATATCACATCAAATAGACCTGATACCGGTAAGTCTGGGAACGCGATTAGGCCCGTGGAGTAGGCTTGCTACGACGCCGGTACGTCACGGGAACATCGTGTTTCTTATTCGCGGGTTCAGGCGTTGCGTGCGTAACAGGTACGGATTCTTCAGGGATCATCAGGTCTCCTGGATATCTGAATCGCGGGACGGGTCTTTCTCCCGGCGCGGTGAGCGGTTTGTCTCCGGGGCGCTGCGGCTTTGGCGCGGGGCTTCTTCTGGAGATATCCAGGTAATAGCGCGCCGGCATCTTGGCTTGATGGAACGGAATGCCGCGTGCGCCTTTTTGCCTGGGGCGGGACTCCTGCAGCACTTTCCGAAAATCCATGGCCTGGTCGTGCATGACAACAATGAGTTGTGAAATGATGCCAAGGTGACCAGGCACTTGCCCTTTCTGCGCGTAATTGGTGATCGAGTTTCCGTGCATGTTCAAAAGCGACGCGAACTCCCGGATAGAGAGCCCGGCGTGCTCCAGGTTTTTGGTGAATTTTCGGTATTCCATGATCGTGGATCATAGCGGAAGTCAAGCGTGGCTGGCAACGAAGGGAATGCCACGTTGCAAATATATCTGTGTGCAAGGGGCCGCCGATGAATCAGACCTGGAAGAGACTATGAAGCGACCTGCCCCGGATGGTCCTCTGTGGTCTGTGCCACGGCGGCTTCCCGTCCTCCTATACGCTCCCGTACCCGGTCAAAAGCCGGGCGGACGTCTGTATAGATGGATGGAGCGAGCCGGTTTATGGCTGATTCGACCCCGGACAAGGCTTTGCCCGCGGCATCCATGGTCAGATCATTGGCTGTCAGTAAACCATCGGCCATGCCGTACAGCGCCCTGGCTGCTTTGGCCAATCCAAATCGGCCCATGTGCGTCACCGACGTCTTTGATGCGTGCTCAATCTTTTGCGCCGCGCGCGACATCTCGGAATACAGGCTATCTATCGCCTGGAATTGAACGCCAGCCTGATAGGCGTGCTCCGCGCGCGCGACAAACCTGATCTGATGATCAGTGGACATCTCTGTCAAAGGTGTTGCGTAACGCGCTGATTCCGTCAGGCGGTCCAGCGCCATCCTTTCTTGTTCCGGGTTGTTGCCATCACTGACCGACATCCTGTGTGCAAATTCTGCCTGAATGCCGCGGAAAAAACCGGTTGGACTGGTCTCCGCATAGTCCCCGGACGGTATCGCCATGCAAAGCGGGTGCAGGGCGGCGACAATTTCTGGGGCATAAGCGTTTTTCTCCTTTTCCCCGCTGAGCGCGATGAATGTCTCGATAGCGTCCTTGGCGTCACGCAAGTAAGCGTCCACCAGGGCGGTACATGGGGACACCGCCCCCTCCCACACTCTGTTAAGCATGGTCAGGTTGTCCGTCGCCTCCTGGGCGCAGTCCATAACGGACAGGGCCGATACCTCCATTTCGTTCATCGTCGCGTGTTTCATGGTTTGTGGCGTCAGGACGGAGATCCCTCTGGCAATGTCTCTTTGGATGGCGGCGTGAACCTGGGCTGCAGGGGCGCCATGAGCTTTAACGGCCTGCAATTGTAGGTGCGCAAATAACCGCAGGTGCTCGCCGATGGCTTTCTGTCGGATGATCGGGTGATCCTGGTCATCCTGCTGGGCGGCCTGGCGCGCCAGATGGACAGAAATGCCCTGCGCCACAGCTTCTTCATGCCATGTGCTGTAATGATGACCATAGGTTTCAATGCTGGCCCGGTGCCGTAAGTGCGACGTGGCGTGCCCGACCTCATGCAGAATAACGGCGGCATACGCCTCTTTGCCTCCGTCAATGTATTCCGACGGTGTCATGCAGATGCGCAGGTTCTCCGAATCAAAGTGCGAAGTGAAACAAAATGGATCGACATATTGGATGGTGACGCCAGAGGCTTCCACCTGGTCCAGTATTTCCCGCATACGCGGGTTTGCATTGAGCCATTCCGGCCTAATACCTGCGTCTTTGGTGGCGGACCTCTGTAGAAAACGCTCAATGCCAGCGTTCTCCGAAATGGCGCCGATGTTGCGAACCCGGTTTTCGTCAGGTTGCGGTAAGCGCATGGGGCGGCCATGCGCGGCGACCATGGCGGCTTCGTAGTAGTGGCGTACACCAAGGTGGCGCGTAATAGCGTCGTGTAATTGCTGGTTCTGATTACCGCGCAGAACAATCGAAGAGGCAGACGCCAGCAGCAGGTCATCTTTCCCGGAATGCTCGTCCCGGATCACACGGGCGCCCGCCAAAGGGTCATCATTGTCCGAGGAAAAGAACTGATTGAGCAGTTCCCGCTCCAGAATGGACAGGTTTTCATCTGGCGCGTCATAGTCGTCTGGCTCGAAGGTCCCGCCAGAATAAAAGTGCCCGCGTGCGTTGATCCTTGTGAGGCGAACCAATGTATTGGCACCGACATGCTCGGGAGCCTCCGTTAATAGGTCGGCTACTTTCTGCATGGGTGCCGTATCTTTCATCTCCGTGATGCATAACGCCAGGGCGCCGATGGTTCGCGCCTGTTCGCCCAGGCCTTTCCGGCTGGTTTGAAGGATCGGGCTTAGGTTCTGAATGGCAGCGTCAATCTCGGGTGGGGTGACATGGTGTCGCAAAACAGGAAATCGTTCCGGGAAATTCGCGATGGTGTCCAACGCCTGGCCTTCCGGCGGGGCCTGTCTCAGCAGGCGGCGCATTGCCTGAAATGGGTTTGGAAGCATGAGGCACTCCTTTAAGTCCGCTCAGCATCGCGACTCAAAAAGACAATGGGTCTATGTTCAGCTCGATGAGCGCACGGCGCATGTCCGATTGCAATTCAAGGGCTTTTTCAGCCCGTTGCTCTTCTGGCAGCCGTAAGATTTCTGCCACGCTATCGTGTGACCAGATAGAAAAATCGCGCAGGGTCTGCTGCTGGAGCGGCGTAGCCGATCCGTCCTGCAGACGCTCTGCAATCAGCCGGTCAAACTGTTGGGCCAATGTTATCAGGTCGACGGGCGGCATGGGGTCCCCTTTGGCACGTTCTGGTGGATATATTTTTTATTATACCGCCAGCCTCGCGGATACCGAACAGATTTGTAGCGCGCCAGTTTCCACTTGATAAAATTTTGATAATCGCTATAATATCTATCATCGCATTACTTAGCGCAAAGGGTGGCATGACAGACATATCAAAGCGGATCAGGGCTGAGGAGGCCGCCCTTACGGAAATGGTGCTGCTAAGCAAGTCCGGGAGCCAGCCCGGCGATTGGCCGGAGCCTTACCGAAAAATTTTTGCGCAGGCGGCGCTCCCTGTTCTCCAGCCGCTGCACAACCTTGCACGCCCTGTCCCCAGGGCTGAACACGCCAAGGGCCTGCTGTTGGCGTATCACTATTACGCCCAGCAAATGGTCCACCCCGTTCTGGAACGGTTGCCGGAGTGGATCGTGCGTGAAGCGCGAAGGGAGGCAAGAAGCACTCGACTGGAGATCGCCGCGGAACGTATACGCCACAACCTGATTAGAAGGATTGGTCATCATGGCTGCAAACATGGATGAGTTGCGCACGCTTACCCGAGAAGATGCCGTCCAGGTCATTACGGAAATGGTACAGGCTTATCGGAACGGACATGATGGCAAGATGCCGCGCGCTTTGATCGCGGTGGGCGGCGCCGCCATGGCGCTGCATAACATCCGGCCGATATCGAATGACATCGACCTGTATGCGCCAGAGGACGCCTTTTTGCCCATCGCACTCGACCTGGAGAAAAGAACCGGTATCCGTATCGATGTTACCAGCAAAACCAATCTGTTTGGGCACATCAATGTGCGGGATGTCGAGCAGGACGCCCAGGTGCTGGAGCGGGTCACCATGGAAGGGTTTCAGATAGACATTGCAGCGATCAGTCCTGAGACCCTGTTTGTCATCAAAGCGTCCACCATGCGGGAAAAGGATCGCGCGGATCTCCCAGGGTTGTGGAATGTCGTCACTCCACAGGACATCTTGAAGCGCACGCAGACCCTGCTTCCGAATCTCGACACCAGTTGGACGGGCGAAGAAACCCTGCTGAACATCTTGTCGGAGATGCGCCTGTCCGGCATGTCCCAAGTGGAGGCATCCTGGTTTCGTGACGCCCCGGTACTGGCGAAGAAATACGCATCACTGATCGAGGAAGCGTTTGGTGTAGACATTCTACGTGGCGTGGAACCTGAGTTTGCGCACAAAGAAGTTTATGAGCCGGCGCGGCATGGCACAGGGGGAGTGGCGCCAGGCAACGATGGGTCGACAGCGATGCCATAAGGCGTGCGATGTTGTTGATTAGTAGGCATCGATCACTCACCAATAAAGGGGTTCATATGACCAAAACAAAAACTCAAAACACCGGAATGTCCTTCATCGGACTGTTGCAAGGCGTCCCGCCCGGCGCGCGAATTTGTATTGTCGATGTGGGGAAATCGGTGATCCCATTTAATGCCCATCCGCGCAGGCTGCAGGCCCCCGCAAGAACGCTGGCGGCTTCGTCCAAACGCCGCCCGGAGTCGTTGTGATGTTCTGGAATTTGATGTTGCTGGCGTGCAGCATGTTCTTGGTAGTTGTGACATGGACTGGCGTTTTTCTTACCGCCCGTCCCGTAAAGCCTTATCAAGCCCCCAATGAGAACAGTTTATGAGACGAACCAATGTGGATGGTACGGTTATGACCAACAATGTAGCCCTGGACGTGGACGGCGTCCTCGGTAATTTCGAGACGCACTGGCGGGAATGCGCGGAAGAAGTGCTTGGCCGACCCATGCGTAAAGCGAACGAGCAGCACAGCATGGGTGGCCGATACGAATTGACCAATAAGGAAGTGGATGCTGTCTGGCAGGCATTCCATGCAACGGAATGGGGAAGCGTGCCCATGTACGACCACGCTTCCGAACTGGTGCTCGCCCTGGAGGATCTGGGTTGTACGGTTTGGGCGGTGACCAGCATTGATGAGCGGCATCGCTCCGCCCGGGCGGAGAGTCTTGCCGGGCTGATTCCTGCCGGCCGTATCGTGTGCGTGGGGCATGCCGCCCACGCCTCCGCCAAAGCCAACGTTCTGCGGGACCTTGGTGCCGTGGCTTTTCTGGACGATCACCCGGCCAACACCAATGCGGCTATTGGTTCGGTTCCCTTATCGGTCCTGCTGGATCGGGGCTATCACGGTCTGGAGGCTCCGGAATATGGGGTGACGGTCATTGATGATGTGATGGATTTCCCGGTGCTGGTGGAAAGTTTACTGAAAAGGACGGGGCGCATGCCACTGGCGGAGGCATTTCTGCGCCGGACGGAGCGCATGGCATGAGCATAATTTGCAATCAGCGCAAGAATGCAGGCTTTGGGGAAGAAATGAACAGCACACACTTGATCATCAAATCTCGCACGGTGGCCGCGCAATTGCAGAAAACGAATCCCGGCGCCGCACAGCGGCTGGTCCGATTGGTGGAACGCTGGGAGGCGCTGCGCTCGGCGCAACGCAAATTATGCGCTGAATCCGTAATACGAAGATTCAGACATGAGAGCGCGGAAAACAAGGAGGAACACCATGCTGGTTGAACAATCCGCAAGGAATATGGATGTGCATTGGAACGATATTTCCCACAGGCTCATCTGGTACATCAAGAACGTAGTGCAGTTCATCCTGTTACCGTGGATGGTTTTGTTCTTCATCGTCATTGCAGGTCTGGTAGCTGAATGGGCCACTGGTGATCTTGGTCGCAACGGCGGAATGACGGTACTATTTCAGAGCGTGGGATTGCACCCGCATACGACTTACGAAGTGTTCCTGTGGATTACCGGCATTGGGGTGTTTTTCGCCGTGGCTTGGCTCTTGTGGAATGCGTCCATCGTATTGATGGATGCTGCAGGACGTCGAATGCAAAAAGCTGGCATGAAAGAGTGGATCGCACGAAAAGCCGCACCACTGCGTAATGCCATCGCTTATTTTGAGAAGTCTCATCCAAACATATTCATCGCATTGGTTACAACTCCCCTTATCGTCGGAGCTATTCTTCTTGCCATGCCGTCCGCACCAAAAAATCGGATGATAGTGTGGCCACCGGCTGGGCTGCAGATAGTACAGGCCAGTCTTTATAGTAGCGTGTTGTTACGGGTGCCAAATTCACCAGATCCGAAAGCAAAGGGCGCCATTCCCACACACATGATTCCTGCAACGCACGCGATTTCCGGTAAAGCCATCGTGACGAAGATCGGGCCACACGTTTATCAAGTGAGGATGATCCCATGATAAACGATACGGACATGGAAAACCTCCGCCACATGCTCGCCATTGGGTCGCATATCAAAAAGCGGCAGTGGGGCTACCGCAATCATTTTGCTCCAGGTGGTGCGGATATACAGAGCATGGAACGGCTGGAGTCTGCGGGCTTGGTACGCAAGGGTCGGGCATATGAAGAGACTCATTATTACCATGCCACGGAAGCGGGATGTGTGGCTGCGGGATTGAAGCCATATCAGATACGAAAGGCGATGGGGTTATGAGAAATCAAACATGGACTAATTTTCGCGTGGGGCTACCGTTATTTTTGCGCGATGAGTTTTGCACTGCTTTGCTGTTCATTGCCTCATTTGTGCAACTAGAAGAATGGATTCAAGCAAGGCCTGGAGCGCCAGAACATCCTGGTCGCGCATGGCTGGCGGGTGTTGCGGTACACACTAACGGATGTGCGGGATCGGCTGGATGATGTAATGACGGAGATTGGCGCGGCACTGGCCACGTCGTTTGAACAAAAAGGGGATGCTTTGTGAACGAAATTGATATGGAAGAACGGTTGAGCGATGTCAGCGATATAGCGACACGAAACGAGCAGGCGAATATCGCCATGCGCCTGGAAGAACGGAGACTGTCCATGCTTCACCAGGAGGCGCCGGACGAGGACGCCAACGGCAATCGATTTTGCCTGGATTGCGCGGACGACATTCCGCCAGCGCGCGTGCAGGCGGTCAATGCCGTGCGTTGCGTGGTGTGCGCCGAAAAGCGGGAGCGGCTGCTGAAGTTGGGTGCGCAACGCGGCGGAGCGGGGCGGTATATGGAAGGGGAGGGCGCGTGATCTACCCGGTTTCGGCAAAGGCTGCCATCCCGGCCCCCCTTTTTCTGTTTGGCGTCCGGGCGCTTGCAGGGTGCGCCGAGCGAATGCCGCATTCTTCACTGGGCACACAAAACCATGTGCATATGGGGCGCGTCAGACAGTCTTTGCAGTGTACCTTTCCGTTGTTTCCGTTGCCATCAGAAGAAAACTCTCCGTGATGTAGGCGGGGTTTACGGACGCAAGCCAACTTAAAGCCAAGGAAAACAGAATCCTCGGTCTTTATGTGCGTAGCACTAGCGCAGCGGTTTAGGCCGGGGTGACTTCAAATTCACATGGAAAGCGACCAGCGATCAGCGGATGCACAGGTGTCCGGCATGGAGCAGCCCAGCTTAAACGCCTGCGAGAAGTTCGCTCTGCTGCTATTCGGTCAACGGTTACATATGCGGGCGCTCTCCGCGCCGAATCCGGTCACCGCCTATTTTTGGGGAGCCCAGACTTGGGCCATGGGATGTGCGGCTATGGGCGTTCAGGATGCGAACTGCTCGGGAGAAGTGCCACTTGCGAGGCTTCAGCAGTTGAAGGCTGCGGCAAGATCCGTCCTGGATAAATGATGGGCGTTCTTCGAGGCCCTCCTTGATTTGACACTATAACGCCATGTTAGGCATAATGGCGGTTCAACAGCTATTTTGCCTCCGCTGAAAAGGTACATCCATTATGCGTAAAAACTTGTATCGCAATTTTTTTATTTCTGCCGCACTTGCTTGTGGTTTTTTGTCGTCCGCTCCGGCTTTCGCCATGGGCGTGCCGCCAGCATGGCTGCCCTTCCACGGCCTCGCCGCAGGCCTGGGCGTCGGCACCGAAGGCGTCGGCATTCAGGGCACCACGGCCATCATCCCCAGGACGCTGAACCTGAATGTGGGGTTCGATTATCTGCATCTGTCCCATAGTTTTCACACCAGCAACGTCAACTACAACGCCGGGGTCAACCTGCAGGGCGAGCCCATTACGGTGAGCTGGTTCCCCTTCCAGGGCAGCTTCAATCTCACGGCGGGCGTGTTCATTAACCAGAACGGCTTCAACGTCACGGGGACACCGACGAGTGGCACGTACACTCTGAATGGCACCACTTACACGGCTCAGCAGGTGGGTACGTTATCCGGCAAGACGCACTTCAACGGTGCAGCGCCGTATGTCGGTATCGGCTGGGGCGATCCCATGGACGGTGGGCGTTTGACTTTCACCGCCAATGTTGGGGCGATCTACGAAGGTGCGCCTAACGTATCGCTCAATGCCACCGGCGCTGCCAGCAATCCGCAACTGGCCAGCGACGTGCAGGCCGAGCAGAACAGTCTAAACAACAAGGTGAGCGGCTATCAGTGGTGGCCGGTCATGGGCGTTGGGCTGATGTATCGGTTTGGTTAATACAGGTATTTGAAGCCGGGTATGTTCCCGGCATGGAATATCGGCACGCTGTGGAAATGGGCAAATGGCATCCCGATATGGAGCGGTTTTTGGCAGATTTGCCTGGGCGCGTTGGCGAGTCTGGTCATCAGGAAGCATTTGAGCGTGCGAAAGCCTTTGTCGCCCTTCGGCTTGCTTGCAGCGGAAAAAAACCACGACATGCAGCCTGCGAAGGTGCAGCATGGATGGCTGGTGGTGAT
>JAEHJW020002248.1_pt1 | contig 14323 bp, 18 predicted proteins | sample 9271431 | NCBI WGS metagenome assembly JAEHJW02
ACCCGAGAGCCGCCAGCGCAGCCTCGCCCTCTGGCGTGCGGCGCGCATTCATGATCGACTGGAGGATGCCCGCGGGGTTCGACAGATACGGCTGCATGTACGTCTTAAACGCCTGCACCTGCCCGATAGGCATGCCGAGTCCGCGCGCGGCCTTCTGCTGGTTCATGGCCGAGTTCGCCAACGCATCTATACCAAAGAGGCCGCCAAACGCACCGATGCCGCCGGCTGCCAGAGCGAACTTACCAATGCTCATGCCGAGACGCGCGACGCGAGCGAGCCCGCGCTCGACGGTCTTGATGCCGCGCTCGAACTTTGATAGACGCTTGTCGCTCGACTCGATGTGTCCGCCGAGAGTCGCCCAGGTCTTGGCGAGTTTTTCCGATGACCGATGAGCGCGACCGACGGCCTGGTCGAGCGCGTCAATCGCAGCGCGCGGCTTCTTGGTCTCGACGCTGAATTGCGCCCAGGCGTCGCTTAACTTGTCAGCTTGGGATTTAAAGTCCCCGAATGCGGCAGCGAATTTCTGGAACTTCTCGTCGTGGACATCGATATCCAACACGCTTCTAGGCACGGCTGGTCACCTCGGCCTGAGTCTGCGGCTTCATCACGCGCAACGCCTCACCGAGCAGGAGTGCTGCGGCGTTCGACCGACTGCGGCGCTGATCGGCGGCGTATTGATCGAGGCGCGCTCGTACCGAGGCCGGCAGGCTCAGCGTTACCCTTTGTGCTGTTTGTGCAGAGTTCATACTTGTCAGTACACCATGCTCAGACATGTGAGTAAATCGGTTTGTTTCCAATCTAAAACACCGCCAGCGCTCGGGTTGCCGCGTGCTCGGCTTCGGTCCGGTCCGGTGGCACCGCGTGCAGCAGCTCGAGCAGCCTGCCGGCGCCGTCGCGGTGGGTGCGCAGGAAGCGGCCAATCTCGCGGTCGAGGGTCTTGCGGTCGAGTTCACTACAGGACCATTCGGTTGTGTCGTAAGTCATCATATCCACCTCAGTTGTGATCGGGGGTCCTGCGGCATCGGCCGGAATCCGCGCAGTTTGCCGCCGGGGGGTGTCCACGTCGGGTTGCGTCCAATACGGCGTTGCCGTTCGAGTTCGACCTGATAGTCACGCTGCCACGCTTCGAGTTCGGCCTCATACACCGCAATAGCGCGCGCCCGCCGCTCGCCGACCTGCGTGGTAGGCGGCACAGGCGGTCGGTCTCCTGCATCCTGGTTCCGCTGGCGCGGGGAGTCGAGCAAGCAAATCGATGCTGCGGTGACAAATCCCGCCAGGAGTGACTGCTCGACTTCAGGATGTCCCGGCCGATAACCGAGGAGTTGTGCCTCTAGATGGTTGCCGGTGATGGACCGGAACACACTGTGCCTCTCATAGGCGCGAGCGCTGAGCTTGACCGATAAGCCGAGATTGACCAGCTCGCGAACCGCTGCGGCGCGTTCGTCGATGGTCTTAGGCAGGTCGGGTGCATCAAGGCGGGTGATCGCCCACGGCCATCCGGCACCTCCGCCGACGAGCCCGGCGCCGACCGCGCGCAGTGCGGACCACAGGGGATCTTCCGCGAAAATCTCAATTACGGGATTCTCGGCATGCAGCGCTAGCGCGAGCTCTTGCGACGTATTGAACGCACTCACCAGCGTGAACTCTGACACGTCGCAGAATTCGGTGAGTGCCCAATCGAGGACGATGAGCGGCCAGCCGATGACGCGATTAAATGCCACGTGGAGCATGCCGAGCGCGGCGCCCGGTTGGTCAGAAACCGCGGCAATGACGGCGATCCTGGTCGGCCCGTTCTCCTGGCGTCTCCACGGAAATTTTAACGGCGCGCCGTCGATCAGCAGTGCGTTACGATTGAAATATGAGCCACCGGCCACCTTGTTGCGGATCAGCGGCGAGAGCCCGTAGCGCATCGAGTCGATGAGATGATTGTGTCGATCTTCCGGCTCGGCGAGAGGATTGCCGGTCAGCCGGTCCACCCGGTAGCTGTAACGGTTTGCCTCGTCGATAACATGCTGACAGTCTGAGTGGATGACGATCTTTGAGAACGAGCGCAAATAGGCAATGCCATCCGTGATGGACCCGTTCCACTTCTCCGCACTGCGCGCGCCGGGGATGCCATTTCGAGAGAGATAGCTAACGGTCTCGGGCCGTGCGCTATCGCAGTAAAGCGTGTGATCGGACACCCCTGGCAGTGCCGCCTCGAGGGCGGCCGGCAGGATGTCGATGTCAGCACCCAGCCGCCAGAATTCCTTCGCAACGTAGAGCGTGCGCGACGCATCGTCTATGTAGCAGACGGTGCCGGCAGTCGGGTCCTGCGAAAAGCCGAAGTCCAAGCCGTAGAATGGTCCGCTCCAAGTGCTGTCTGTCTCGAATGCGTCAACAACATATTTCCCGCGTAAAATCTGCGCCTCGGTGACTGTGCGGAATTCGCCCTCCCAGACGTAGTTATACTGATCGATGTCAGTCTTCGCGCACCAGTCCTTTTCAATGGCGCTCTCTGCGCTCAAGAATGGGTTATCCCGCCAGGACACGCGCCGGGCGACAACATCGGGCCGCATCGAGGCAACGAACCGCTGCCATACCGGATCATCGGCCTGCGAGGGGTTGAATGTAATGTAGATTTGCGAGCCGGCGCGCCGGACGGTGGGGATCAGGTCCTCCCAGCTGCGCTCGCTGACGCGATGAGCTTCCTCAACCCAGCAGAGCGATATGTCCTCGTAACTCTTGAGCCGCTCGGCATTGCGGAATAGGCCCTCGAAGATGATCTCAGTGCCGTTTCGGCCGGTGATCTTGTCTGCGCCAATGGTGTAAAAATCATCGAGGCCCAGGTCGCGGATCTGATTGCAGAGCAGCCGGTACGCGCTTTCTTTGATCGAGGTTTGCGACTCGCGCGCACACAGAATGAGATGCTTGCGATCATGGCCTCGCGTTAACAGCACCCGCGCGACGCTCCAACTTTTTGCAGATGCGCGGCCACCGTAGGCAACGATGAAGCGCTTGGTGTCCCAGAGAAACGCGAACGCAGTCGGCACGAGCTCCGCAGGCGAGCGCTTCAGAGCGGCAGCCAGTGCGCGGCGCACCTTCGCATTGTCAGGTCGTTGCGGTTTCACTCGCGGAGATCTCATGGACTACGGGGTCGTGGACTACGGGGTCACTCGGCATATGCTCGAGGGCCGGGAGGCTCTGGCTGTCCTGATCCAGTGCTGCGAACGTCGCGAATACCGCGCGGCGTGCCTCGGGATAGGGTGCCAGTGCCTCGGCGATGTCGGCCATGAGCTGCTGGAACTCGGGACTCTCGGTGAAATGCAGATTGATCGTGGTCTGGGATATGAGCGGACTGTCAGCCCACTCGCCGGTTATCTTCGCGATGAGACTGCAAATTTTCGTGTACTGCGTCGCGGCCATCACCGCCAGCGAGGTATGGCCGGCCTCTCTTTCTTCGATCAGGAGCTGCCAAAGTAGCGCGCGGGCGCCGCGGAGGTGCTCGAGAGTCGAGGTGCCCTCTTCGGCAATCTGCGCGCCGAGCTCGAGCCGGGCAGCGATGGCTCGGGCGCTCGGCTTCAGCGACTCACGGAGCTCCTCACTGCAGTGGCGATTCCAGTGGCGGGAAAGTGCGTCCTGGGACAGGCCAGTCCGGCGGCTGACTGCCGCGAACGATTCGCCCGTTGCCAGCAGGAGCTCGGCGCGAGCTCGCTCTGCGGAATTACAGATGGTGCACTGTTTGCGCGCCATCAGCAGAGTCCGGACCGATGCAGCCGCTCGGCGATGCGGTCCTGGCAATAATCCGCCGCCGCTGCGCAAATCTGCTGGGCTGCGATGTCGAGCCGGTCCGGCGAGAGCGCCTCGAGGTCAGCCCGCATCCAGCGGCGGCTGATCCATTGAATCGGCTTCAGGCGCCGGATCAAGAACGCCTCATCCGACTCCTCGGCCTCGCGGACAGTGGGTGCCAGGTCGAGACATCGGTAAATGTTCGACGTGAACATCTCAGAATAGGTGCAGCCGCGGCCGATTGTGTTGATCGTGGTCATATGTTCTCAGGTGCGTAATTTTACCGCATCATGCCGCGGCATCATACTCCCGGCGTTGTGTTGGTTGAATTGGAACTTTTCCAACATACATCAGCACCGGACAGCGCAGCCAGCTCGGCTTCAAGGCGGATTCCAGAGAGGTAGCGGGCAACGCTACTTTTCCGGAGGTGTATGCCGCGCTGTCGGAGCTGTTCCTGCACGAGCTTGCCGGTGAGCGGGCGGGCGAGCGGGCAGCGGGCAGCATGCTCGAGGAGCATCTGGCGGATCAGCTCGCGCGTTCGAGCGCCTCGAGCGGCCGCACGGCGGTTGCGGGGTTTAATTTCAGCGGCCATTGCGGGCCTCCTTTGCGATCAGGTTGGTGGCGCGTGCGGCGCAGTCATACGCGGCGGCATGCCAGCCTCGTTCGAGGTCGAAGCGGGCACGGTCAAGCAAAGTGATGGCGGCGGACGGCGTGGACGGGCGTGAGGGTGCGTCGGCGAGCAGCTCCGCGGCGCCGGCGAGCGCGGCCAGGCCATCGTCCGGCCTGCCTCGGTCGAGCAGCAGGGCGGCTTTGCGGATGGTGTCTGCGAGCTCGAGGAGCCGATCAGACGGCAGGCGGCGGAGCAGACGCTCGAGGGCGACGGGGGTCATGGCGCGACCCGCAGGGCCGCAGCCCCACGCAGGACGCAGCAGGACGCAGCAGGATCGGCGCAGGGTTGACCCGGCCGGTTGGTATGGCTGTAGGCGCCGGCAGGCGGGGCAGGCGGGGCAGGCGGAGCGGCGGCGGTCAGTCGCGGAAAAACGCCTTGAACCTGTCTGGGTTCAATTCCGTGTAGCGGACCGTGTGCGTGATCGACTTGTGGCCGAGGTATGCCTGGATCGCGCGAGTGTCGAATCCCAAGCCGGCCAGGTAATAACCGAGCGCGTGGCGAAGCATATGCGGGTGCACTGGCATGGGGAGTTTCGCCGCCACGCCAGCCCGCGCGACGATATCGCGCACGGTGCGAGCCGTCAGCGGTCCGCCGCGTTCCGAGCAGAACACGTATGGACTGTCCGGCCAGTCTCGCTTGATCTCCCGCAGGTCGCGCAGCTCCGGCCCGCGCAGCGGGTGCACGCTCGGGGTTCCGCTCTTGAGCCGGCTCACGGCCATCGTTGCGGCCTCGAGGCTGATGGCGTCCCACCGCAGCGCGCAGACCTCGGACACTCTGAGGCCATGCCGGTACATCATGCGGATCAGCGCCGCATCGCGGTGGCCATAGCGGCCATTCTGCCGAGCGGCTCTCGCGAGCTTCGTCACCTCGATCGGCTCGAGGTGCTCCCTCGAGCGCACGTCGGCATTTCGCCTGCGCTTCGGCGGGGGAACTCTGCCGTTTACGGGTGCTGGCGCCTGGTCTGCCGGCTGCTGCAAGTGGTTGTTCTCGCTCATTGGGGTATACCTCGACTCTGCCGTTAACGTACATTCTCGGCGGAGTCTGCGAGGTAGTCAAGCGGTATACATTTGTGACCGTGAGCGAGCGTAACGGCCAAGGGGTCGGAGCGCCAGGGGGGAGGGGCGGCGCTGGCTCTCCGACCTCATCCGCACAGGGCTGGTTGCCGTGATTGCCGTGGCAGTGTTGGTTTGCGAGGCTACGGCAACCGCTGTAAGTCGCTGATATTGTAATGCTTTTATTCATATAGTTGCCGTAGTTGCCGTGATTGCCGTGATTATGGGAATGGATTAAATTTCTATGGGTTGTTCCGGGGGTGTAACTACGGCAACCCTGGCAACCTGACCCCCTCGCCGGCCACCCGACACACGCGGTGACGGTGGCGTGGGTCATGGCGCGGCGTCCGTTGCGCCGGCTGGGTTCAGCAGGAAGTCCACCACGGCTGACAGGAACGCATGCCGGTCATCTCCCGTGACCGGCTCTGCGGGTTCGGGGCTGATGTCACGAAATGAGATCAGCGCGCCGTGCTCGTCGAATGCGGCGACGAATCGGGCGCCGCAAATTGTCCGGGAGTACCAGCGGACAACGTGACCATCTTGTATTGACTCGATCATTGCGATTCTCCTTCTGCCGTTGTCATCATCGTTCGCAGGTCTGGTTCAGCTCGGCTCGTGGTTCCACTCATCCAGCAGTGCATCCGCATTGAAACCGCAGCGGACAAAGTCATCGTGTGCTGCCCGAGCGGCTGCGCTGAGCTTCGCGGGGGTCGCGCCGGACCACTCGACCGCGTTCCGCAGCATCCACGCTCGGGTGGTTTGTCCCACCACTTTGATTTTTCTCGGGTGCGTCTGGGCGCCTATGTCCTTGAGGACTGCTGTCACCGCTTTGACGCGCTGATCGTGATCTCGGGTCGATTCATTGTTTTCCTGAGGCACGAGCGCCTGCATCAGATCGGTGCTGCCGATGATGTCGTGGGGTGACGCCCGCACCAGCTCCACCGCGTCCTGCTGCACCTCGGTCCGACCGGCGGCGATCAGTTGGCGCTTGATCTGGTTCAACGGCGCGCGGCGGCCGGGGTTGAACTGCGCGATGTTCCGGTTCTTGAGGAACGTCCACACGGCCGCGAGAAATCCCTCGTCACCGAGCGCGCCGTAGAGCCGGGAGTAATATGCTGCGTCTCGCGGCTGGTCGGCGCAGCGGACGGCATATACCCTGCGGTCCGTCTCGGAAAGCGGAAGTGCATTGTCCGAGTTCGTGAACATCAGAACCCTTGCGCAGAATCTCTCGTTCCACTTCGGCTGGTGCTTCTCGTTGATCGTGACGATGCTGTCCGAAAGTAGGTTTCTGAGTCGCTCACGGTGATTGAATCTCTCGTCTGGCGCGGCTTTTGCCTCGTGCACAACCAGCATGACCTTGCACGTCAACTTCGAGTTAAAGGCGTCCTCCATCAGAGAGTGGAGGTCCACCTGATCGGCGTGCCGCGTGCCCCACAGGCGGACGAACAGATCGCCGAGCCAGGACCTGCCGGTACCCTCTTGGGGCGCGATGAGCAGAAAGTGAAAATGGGGCCTCACCTCGGTCCGCTGCACCGCGTGCGCGAGCCAGTCAAGTAGATCCTCCCGTTGCGCCTGGTCTGGGATCAAATACTCGAGGTGCTCAAGAAAAATCGCAGCCTGCGTGATGTCGGTCTCTGGCCACGTCGGTGGGTCCCAGAGATTCATATGGGTCATGCCGCGTTCGACATAGAACGGTCCGCGGCCAGGGTGGAAGGTCAGGTCGTCAGCGAGAATGCGTCGATCAGATTGCGACCACAGGCTCGTGACCTGCAGTGCTTTCTTGTCAATGGTGATCTTGAGATGGGCGTAGGCCGCCGCGAATTCATGCGGCCGCATGCGGCGCGAGGTATTGCGCCGATCTACGATCATCGGTCCGCGCGTGACGTGGACGAACCGCTCGAGCATCTCATCCGGCGTCATGGTCTCTGGTCTGGGTGTGCTGGCATCACCCACGGGCAATGGTCCGGGCTGTACGCTCTCCTTTCCTTCGGAAATTTGGCGCACCTCTGCATCGCCGAGCGGTGGGCGGCAGCAGGCTATGTTCATGGCCTGCAGCGTCGAAAAGATCTGCCCGATGCTGAATCCTAGCTTGCGCAACCTAAACGCTTCCTTGCTTAGAAACGCATTGCGACCGCCTTCCCTGATGAACCCATCACCGGGAGTGCCGTCGTTTCCGTCCGGTTGCTCTCGGCTGCTCGACGCTCGTTGTAGGAACTCGATGAGCGTGGCCGGCGCATCTGCAACTTCCTCGACCGCCGGCGGGTGCTCGGCGCTCCAGTCAACGACGAATCCGCCGGCGCCTCTAAAGTCAACTCCGGGTGCGATCTTGCCGGCAGAGTTTCGCAGCTCGACGTTCGCCGGGACCCTATAAAATAGGTGTTTTCCACCGGGCCGGCGTGTGTCCACCGTGCGGGTCATCGGCAACATATCTAGATGTGCGCGCCACCAGTTCTGAGCCTGCTCGCCGTCGATGTCGATCACGACAACGCGGCCTGTTTGAATGCCACAATGCGTCGCGGCATGGGCGTGCTCGCGGAACAGCGTCTCGATTGCCTCGGGCGTCGATACTGCGCTGCCGTTCGCCCAGCCCTTGATTAGGGGCCGCTTGGTGGCCTTGTTGGGGTCGCTCGGGTCAGGCTCGACGCGCACCGGAAAAACCGATACGCCGAGTTCTTCGGCGGTCCGGCAGGCGCTCGCAATAAGGTGGTCGAGCTGCTCGGGGGTCAGGGAGGTCATGGCGTCAATTCCTTCCGCATCTCGAGGAGCCACTGAGTGGTCTCGGTCGCGGCCCTAGATCCTGAATGTTTGTCAGGATGACAGAGCTGCAGCAATGTGCGCACCCGCGGCAGGTCAATTGCGCGCTCTGCACGTCCCTCGCGCAGACCACGCTCGAAGCCGAGCCGCTCGGATCGCTTGGTCTCCGTTGCGACATAACAGCGGAAACAGACTTTTGCCCACGGCTTTTTGGGACGGCCACAGGTGCAGGTGGTGTCGCTCACAGCGGCAGCCCCATCTGATTGTCAGGCGCTTGGTTCCAGTCCGGGAGCGCGGCGATATCCACGCCAGCTTCGAGCAAGCTCTCGTGCGATATCCACTGCGAGAGCGCAGTCAGGCAGCGCGGGCATCGCCAGGCAATACCGCCGTTGCCGGCGCACCGGCGCAGCTCGCCATGGGAACCGCAGGAGCAGCGGGGCGCGTTCATGCGTGTCCCCCGACTGGCAAATGCGCCAGCGCCGCGCGCTCTATGCGTTCGCTGAGCGCGACCGCTAGCGCTCCTTCGGGTTCGCGTTGGATTTCCAGAACGCAATTTGCGCAGAGTACAAAAAGGGTGTCGGCGACGGCACCTCGGATATCGGGTTCGTCATCGATGAAGGCGCACCCGCACGCTGCGCAATGGGTTAGGCTCAGGTCGCCCAGCTCGATTCGCTCGTGCGTGCCGGTTTTTTGTGCTATCGTTTCCACGTGTTGATGTCCTCAGCGAGAGGCGCGTTTCCGTAGCAGGGCGCGCCTTTCGCTTTTATGGGGTTGGGGTCAGGCTGCGGAGGTATTCGGCCGGCGAGGGCGGCCGGACGCGAGCAGGCGCTCGCGGGCAGCGGCGTAATCGCTCAGCCGCCATCGCGCGCGTCCACCCACATACCCAACAGGCTGCGGAAGATCGCCGCGGCGGACCATGTTGCGGCGGGTGCGATCGACGATGCCGAGGTCGTGGTCAATGAAATTGCCGTCGATCAGGCGGTCCTGATCGGTGAGAACGGCTTGGATTGTTGGTTGCACTTTTCACTCCCGTCCGGTTGATTCCGGACTCGATGGGAGCAGGCTAACCCTCAAAAACAAGAAACTACGGGACAAACCCCGGCTATTTTCGGGGGGTATTTGTCCCAGCTTTTCGGAATGAGCGCTTTCGTGCGGCTTCTCTGGGCAACTTCAGCTCGCGCATGAGTTTCTCGATCCCGCGCGAGCTGCCGACCGCATACGCGTAGAGCGACTCGATGACGGTCGCGAGCTCTGCCAGCGCGGAGCGCGGTCGGCCGGACGCGCGGATGTTCCAGAGTTCACGCCACAATGCCAAGTCCTTTTGGGCGCGCTTTGATAGAACCAGCAGATGCCCATCGGCCGAGTGTAAATCTGGCGTCGCGTGTCGAGATTCCAGTCGCCGCACCAGGATCTCGAGCTGCCGCTCGAGCGGTTTTGAGAGCCGCGCGAGGTCGCGCAGCTTCTCGCGATGTTCGTCCATGGCGGCGGCAAGCGTTTCGACGGGCCCTATGGCGGCGTCACGCGGTTCGCCGCGGCCTATGCTGTCGTAAAGCTTTTTGTTGTCCGAGATGGTGTCGCCACTCGCCATGGCGTCGCCAAGTGCCATGTCCTCGTAAGATATGATCGCCTTCGCGATCTGCTGGATCAGGCTGGACTTTTGATCCGCCGGCATATCGCCAGGCAGCGCTTTGGCGATGCGCTGCCGCCACGCCGAGGTCGGTTTAAATTTCATGCGCGCCCCTCGACGATCGCCCGCAGGTGCTCGCCCCAACGCTCGAGCGCCACGCGTTTCTCGGGCAGGTAGTTGTGCCTGTCGTACACCTCGGCAATGTCGCCAGTGCTGTGGTTTAGCACCTTCTCGACGTGCAGGCGCGGAATGCCGAGCTTGGTCATGAAGCTGGCCGCGGTGCGCCGCAGATCGTGCGGGGTCCATGCCGGGATGCCGAAATGCTCGCGGTTCTGGCGAACGGCGCGGCTCAGGACCGCATCACTGTAGGACTGCGCATGCGAGCGCACAGCATGCGCGGGCAGCACGTAGGGATTCGTGCCTGTGAGCACCTTCAGCTTGCCGAGCAGCTCGAGCGCAAGGCCCGACAGGGGCACCACGTGCGGCTCCGGCCGGTCGCGCCGGCTGTGCGCGGTCTTGAGCAGCTCAACGGGAATCGTCCACAGCTTGCCGGCGAGGTCGAAGTGATCCCATCGTGCATGCGTCAGTTCGCCGCGGCGCTGTCCCGTCACGAGCAGCAGCTTCAGCGCCAGGCGCGTCGGCTCGGCCATCTCGGCTGTGTCGAGCTTCTCCCATACCGTGCGGATTTCGTCGGCAGTCAGGATGCGATCCCGTGGCCGCTCGACCCCGCCGGGCGGCTTCACGCCGGCCATCGGCGAGGCCGGTATCAGATCCTTTGCGGCTGCCCACTCGAAGAATTGCTTGAGCAGGGCATACGTGCGGTTGGCTGCTACTGGCGCGCCGCGATCAACGATGCTGTCGAGAAACTGGATGATCTGCCGCTTGGTGAGGTCCGGCGCCTTCACGTGGCCGAGCTCGGACAGGAACGTCGGCACGGCCTTGACTCCGCGCCTATGGCGCCGCACGGGCGCATCCGGGGGCCGGTAGCCGAGGAGGGCGGCAGCGGCATCGGGGCGCTTGCGTCCTTCGGTGCGCGTCTTGACCCACTGGCCGCGTGCCTCATCCCAACGCTCGGCCCGCAGCTCGCGGTGGACGAACTGCTCGACGAGCTGCGCAATCGTATCGGCGCCATCGCGATCAGCGCGGGCACGCTCGGCAGCCCGCATGCGCTTCTCGCGTTCCTCGAGCGGGTCGAGTCCCTTCTCGAGCTCGCGCTGTGCCTGGTGATGCAGCTCGTAGGCTTCCGCGAGCGTCAGGGCGCCTTTGCCGAAGTTCCCGAGCACCATCACGCGGCGCGCGCCGCCGGGAGCGGTGTACCGGAATCGGAAGCTCACGGCGCCGGTCGGGAACACGCGGACCATCAGGCCCTCGCGGCCATCAACGGTCATGTCGCAGCGCTCCGCGGGGCGATTCTTGGGCTCGTGACGGGCTTCGAGCCACGTGGTGGTGATCTTCATCGGCCCACCGGTGAGCGCCGCTGGTACCCCGCTACAAGGGGTTTGAGCGGGTATACAAGGGGTGCGCTTGGGGTACCAGCCGGGGTACCAGCAGCAGCTCGAAATGCGCCGGGGTACCAGCCGGGGTACCAGAAAATCGCGTCTCGCGATTTCCTACCAATTCCTAACGGTGCCGTGTTAAAGTACCGGCGTTTGCAGGGTTTCGTGACTTTGTTGCGAACCATGCGCTAGGAATACACCGGAACGCTCAGGAAAGCAATATCTGCATGGGGTGCAAGGGGTCCCGAGTTCAAATCTCGGCGCTCCGACCATCAAAAACGATCGCTACGAAATCGAGTGTGTCCGCCCTGGTGTCCACTTTCGTTTTCGAGCCTTCTCCGTAGCAGCCATGGCGCGTGTATCCGCCGCCCAGCGGTGCAAACACAGGGCCGAGCGGCCACCACGCAGCGCGCATGAGGCGCTCCATGGCGGCTCAGAATCCTACCCGTTCCTGCAGCGCGATCCTTCATGCTGCGCATGCCCGGTTCGGCCGAATCTGGTCGCGCTGCTTGTGAGGGGCCGTCGCCACCACCAAACATCTCCGCGACGAGTCCGGGGAGGGCGCGCCGACCTTTGCCGATCGCGGCCGGGATCAGGATTCGAATTGCGCGAGGGATAAGCTAGTATCGTGGCACGTAAATAGCGGAACATGTAACATGCGCATACCTGAACTGTTCGAGGTGACCAGGTATGCACCAGACCGAGCTGAACTTGAGCAAGCAGGACCGTCGGACCGTGGATGAGTTTCGTGCCAAGGGGCTGCATCGGGCGCGGGAGTTCAATCGGGCGCACATTCTGGCGGCACTCGATCGGAAGATTCCAGAGCCGGTGATCATGCAGGTCTTGAGCGTCGGGCGGACGGCGATCTGGCGGACTCGGGCGGCGTATCTGCAGGGTGGATTGGATTTTGCCCTGCACGATGAGACACGGCCTGGGAAGCGTAAACAGTACGAGGCTGACGCCGAGGCGCAGATCACGACACTGGCCTGCTCGGCGCCGCCGCCCGGGGCGCAGCGCTGGACGATCGGGCTGCTGACCGAGGCGGCACGGCGCCACCCGAAGATGAAGACGATCAGCCGGGAGACGATCCGGCGGGCCCTAAAAAAAACGGCTATATCCGGATTTCCCAATGAACCAAGTGCATAAATTCAGACCTCCGGACATAGCGCCTTTGGAAAATGTCCGGTTTCGGGGTGGTCAGGAGGCCGGGGGCGCGTTCGTGGCGCTGCGGTGGGCCGGTGTGCCTGGAAAGGCGAGACCGATGAGCGGCGCTGAACGTACGGCGAAGCGAAGTCGCAGCCGAGTGCCCGGGAAGGCGGTGGCGGTCTCGCTGAGAAGCTTGCAGAGGGCCTGCGCGGCGCGCGTTCGATGCGGGGAGTTCAAAGGGCGCCAGGGTGATTTGCAGCTCCTCCTGAGTGAGGTGGATGTCGCCGGCGGCGGCGAACAGCTCGTGGAGGAGCGTGCGGCCCTCCTGCTCGGCCCGCGGGTAATGCGCCCGCAGGAGATTGAACAGATCGCTCTCGGCCTGGTAGGCGAGCATCTTGATGATGTCGGTCAGATGCTTGCGCTCGGTGGCGAGCTTGACGACGGTACGCTCGCTCAAGTCCCGGATCTGAACGCGCGCCGGAATACGGCGCCGCTTGTGCATGAGCCTGCGCAGATGCTTCCGGGCGGCTCGTAGTTGTTGACCGAGCTTGCCGTGGGCGATCTTGAAGCCGCGCATCGTCGGGCGGTACTGCTCGGTGTTGTCGGCGGCGGCGGCCCCGTACTCACGCTCGATTTTAGCGAGTTCCGCGCGGGCGGCGCGGCACTGCTTCTCGAGCGCGCGTCTTTCTGGATTGGGGATGCTGCGGGTGGGGTCCTCCGGCTCGATCCGGTAGTCGACGAGCGCATCGAGTAGGAACTCCTCGCGCATGTACTTGAAGAAGTTCTCCTGCCGCCAACGATCGAACATGCGATAAGCCACTTCGATGTCGCGCAGCTCCCGCGGCTGGTGATGATCTGCGTCTGATGGCCGCCCTCGCACAGGCGCGTGGTCTGCCGCAGGCGCAGCTTCCCTTTCAGGAAGCGCACCGCCTGATCGTGCAGGTCATAACTGACCCAGCATCCGTCGAGCTTGGCGCGGCGGTGCACGAAGCGCCGCTCCTCGACGAGCCGGCCCTTGCCTTTGCGGTAGGTGAGGATATCGAAACTCTGTTTGATCATGCTGCGGAACAGCTTCGGACTCCATCCGCCGCGGTCAAAGACGATGGTCACCGGCCCCTCCCCGAGCGTCGTACGCACCCGGCTCAGCAACTCGGGGAAGGCCTTGGCCAAGGAGGCATCCAGCTCTGCGGTGATCAGCAGCAGCGGATCGCCGCCGCGATCGTTGATCCAGTAGTCGGTGGTGGCGGGCATCGCCAGATGGCGCCGTGCCACGTAAGCCTTGGAAATCGTGCGTTCCCCGTGATAGGCGCGCACGTGGCCATCGACATACAAGAACCCCATCAGCTCGCCGCGTCCGGCCACGCGCACCCGAGCCAGCTGCGCGCCCATTTGCTCGGCGCAATGATGGGCGGCGAGACGGCCGAGCGCCCGCCTGAGGGTCTTGACCTCGGGCGCCCGGTCAAGCCCGAGGAGTCTGCCGAAGGTGGCCGGATCGCGCTCCTTGAGCTGCTCGGGGCGCTGCACGCGCAGCAACGCCATCAGGAACAGCGTCAGCAACGTCGTGCGCAGTCCGTAGAAGGCGGGCCCGATTCCCCCGTAGAGCTTACGCGCGATGCGCAACACTCCGCTGTGCACCAGGAACGGTACGGCCAGCAGTGCGCCGAGGCCAGGTACCCGCTCACCGTCACGGAACATCGGTGCCGCATCCTCGAGCAATCCCAGATACGCCATCTGCCGATCGCAGGTTCGATCGCTCGCGTCCTGGTCCAGACTCAGCGGCACCGGCTCCGCTTCCTCAGTGGTTTCCCCG
>JAEHJW020005229.1_pt1 | contig 14322 bp, 30 predicted proteins | sample 9271431 | NCBI WGS metagenome assembly JAEHJW02
CCCGGTACAAGCAGCTGCGCCAGGGCCCCTGGTCCAACCAGGTCCTGTTCCCCACCTTTGACGCCATGGTCAACCTGATCCGACCCGCGGCCATCCGCAACTACAACCGATGGGCGGCCGTCCTGCTCGATCCGGCAAGCTCTTCTTTTTCACCGGCTCTTGGGACCTGCAGCGGCCAATGAGACTCGTCCGCTCTGCAGAAGAACCGGGCCTCGTTCGGCACCGGCGAGAACATGTGGAATTCATATGTCAGCTCGATGCGCAACTGGATGCTGCAGCATTTGGCCTGGATGGACTCGGCCTTTGACCTCGTGGCCAAGGGGAGCGTTACGGGGCTTGCCCAGGTCCAGGCAGACAGCACGCCGTGAGCCGTGCTTCGCGACTTTTTCAAGTTCGCTGCATTGGCAGCCCAAACCAAAACTGAAAATCGTTGGTGATCATCACTCTGTTCTGACTTAGCTCCTGAAATCCTATAAAAGCCCGTGTAGCCACTGCAAATCCGATCGAAGGGAGGTTCTCTGCACCCATTTCGCCTAAACATGACAGGAGGGTCACCTGACGATGACGAGAAAATGCTAGCAGCGGACGAAGAGATGCTAGACGACGAGCCGTCCAGGCCTCTTGCGGCGCAGGAAGGGTAAGACGGCGGCATTCTCTTTATGCTTCCTTTTGTGCGTCCTCATCGTGCGGTTTGTAGATTTTTGGGATGAAATACTCGGTCATTCGAATAAAAACAATATCATCTATTCAAAACATGCGCTCCCTGTTGCAAAACACATCAAATGCTGTTCAGTCCGACGCACCATCGTGCCGTAAGCGCGCTCCGGGTCAGAGCGGGAAAAATCTCCATGTGCTGTAGTTTTGCCCTCTCAAAGACTAGTATCTAACAAAGATGGTCTTCCTTGACCCACTTGCAGGGTTCCTGCCGCCGCTGCACCCGAAGGGGCGCAACCGGAAGATGCCGCCGATCCTGGGGCGGCGACAGGTGCCAGGGAAAGGGTGTCCGCCACCGTGATCCGGGACGTCGACGGGAGCTATATCATTTCAATCGATGACCGCAAGGTAATGGACCGCAGCCGCAGCTTGACGTGTCCCGCCGTTTCTCACACCTCGTCGAGTCCAGGTCCGTGTCGAGGGCGCCGAGGAGACCCCGTCCCTCTACACGCTGCTGAGGCGCTGGGTCCAGAACGACCCCGATGCTGACTACACCCCTGTGGGAGTTTCCGGATCCAGGTGAGTCAGGGAGGGAGGAAACGGATGCTTTCATCGGGTTGACACCCGCATCGACGCCCACGCACAGGAGCTCGCAGCAGCAACGGCTGCCGCCACCGGCCCCACGAGCGGCCCCCACGGATCCGCCGCCGGCAATGGCAGCCTCCTCCAGCGACGACTTCTTGTCCCAGGCAGGTCGCGGGTCCCCTTGTTTTTCACAGCCCTACGTCTTCCCGTCCTCTCCCAATGTGCCGGCGTTCCCCCCTCCCTGCGTGCAGGTGGCTGCGGATCCCGAGACATCACCTCCCGCGGCCGACCTGCTCGCGATCTACCAGCAGCACTGGCAGCAGGTTAGCCAGTACTGGCGCGACCAGAGCCGGGCAAACTATGACAGGTTCACCGAGCGCATGGAGCTGCTCCTGCCACTGGAGGACACGCATCAGGTCCCCAGGGCACAGGGCAACGGCACAGGGAACACCGCCGCTAACGGGACCGCCTAGCCATAGCTATACGTACGTGTTGGACTGCGACTCACATAGCATTAACAGTTTTCCATACTATTAGTGAAGTGAAGTGACCCCTTTTGTTCTCGTTGAAAGGAGAATGCGATGCGTGCTATGTGCTAAGTAGCGCTGCTGTACAGTGTTGCTACCAGTCCTCCTCCTCTATGGCCGCCTGCTGCTCCTCTGTCAGGTACCTGGCTCCGTGTTTCTCGTTGTAGGCCACGTAACGGCGGATCTCGTCCGGGTGAACCGAGGCCCGCTGGGCCCGGGCAGCCATCTGCAGGCAAAGGTCAGGCGCATGAGTCGACAGACCTAAGCACGGGTCGAACACGAACACAAACCAAAGCAGCTACAGCAGCAGTCGGGCAGCAGGGAGGCAGGGCATGGCAAGCGGCGCCTGCCTGGAAGTCTTTTATGACAACGGGCCTGAGGTGGTCCTCGCTGAGTGCTCCCATCTGTTCCTCCTGCAGGTGCTTCATCGCATCCCGCACAGGGCCCTGCGAAATTCCGGGACAGGGTGACAAGGCGCAGCTCACTAGACTCGGCACTCGGTGTGTGTGTGTGCATCGCGACCCAAGGGCCCGAGAGAGATAGCTGACAGGCCCTTGTTCATTAGCCGGTGCAGATGCGCGCTATCGTGGAGCAACTTGGGCCGAGCAGAGGCAGCTATGCAGGAGGCACACCGGGACACGGGGCGGGAGCCTACCTGGCATGCTTCTTGCGTGAACTCCTTCATGTCGGAGCCCGAGTACCCCTCGGTCCGGTCCACGATCTTGCATAGATCCGAGTCGGACAGCGCGGACTTGACACTGCGCGGGGGGTGGCTCCAAGAACGGATCAGAGAGGGGAGGGGAGGAGAGGGGGGTTAAACAGAAGAGAGGCGGTGATCTGCGCAGCGGCCCCGCCCGTTTTCTGTCAGCCCGATTGCCCCGAATGAGAGTGAATTTGCACAGGCAGCCGGTTCCGCAATTGCCGCTCGAGGACCAGGGGGGGGGGAAGGCCACTGCAGTGACAAGGCCTGTATCTCCCGCCTTTCCAGGCACCGGGTTCTCACCCACGCAGCTGCCGTACGATCATCTGCCTGCGGGCCGCCTGGCAGGGCAGAGGGATGTACAGCTGCTTGGGCATGCGCCGTCTGGCTGCCTCATCCAGCTCTTCCGGCCTGAGGGACAGCGCACGCGTCAGGCCACCAGCAGCAGCAGCGGCGACGGCGTCAGCAGCAGACAGTCAGCAGCAGCAGCAGAAGCGGCAGCAGGAGCAGCATGTCATGATAGCACGTCTGCATCAGGGAGGGCAGCGCAGCGCAGCAGGGCTGGATCTTCACCCCGCCGCCGCCACCTGCATGGGGTCCTGCCTCACCTGTTGGTGGCCCCAATGAGAAGCACCCTCCTCTCGGTGCTGCTCGGGTCGCACCCGTCCATCTGGACCAGGAACTCGGTCTTGAGCCGACGGGAGGACTCGTGCTCGCCCTCGGACTTACGAGTGGAGAGCAGCGAGTCGATCTCGTCGATGAAGATCACGGAGGGCTGCAGCGGGGGTAGCGGGAGCGCGTTGCAACTCCTGGGCAACTGCCTGCTCCAAAGGCAGGGCATCGGCAGCAGCATCGGCATCAGCGGCATCGGCATGAGCAGGGACCCAGAGGCCAAGGTAGGAGCCCAGAGGCCAAGACAGGGACCCAGAGGCCAAGGCAGGCCGGGAGGAGGAACGACTCGACCCCCCAAGACCCTCAGACAGGAGCAAACACGGAAGGAGAGGTCGATCGATGTGCGACGTAACATTTGATGGCGGAATCAGCGACAGCAGCATCAGGCAGGTTGGTGGGTTGCCCGAGGACCCAGTGTGCATCAAGGAGAGGACGAGGTGCCCTGCGGTGTCGACAGAAGGTCGATCTGGATCAAGGAACGGATGCAGCTGCTGACCTGGCAGATACCGGCAACGGCGAAGAGGGCCCGGACCATCTTCTCCCCCTCTCCGACCCATTTGCTCATCAGCGAGCTCGCGCTGATGTTGAAGAATGTGGCCTGAAGCTGCGAGGCGATCGCCCGGCCGATCAGGGTCTTGCCGGTGCCGGGCGGCCCGAACAGCAGCAGGCCCCGGGGAGGTGCCCTGGCGCCCTGCGGAAGCAGCAGCAGCAGCAGCCAGTCAGCAGGAGCGGCAGTGGGAGAAAGAAGAACGGGCGTCTAGATAGAGAGCGGAAGCCTGCTAGAGCCGCTAGAGCGCCAGCGGCAGGAGGAGGTTTGGCCCCTTGCAACTGGTCTGCCTGCCTTGAAGAGGTGCGGGTTGAGCATTGGCCAGACGATCATCTCCCGGACCACCGCCTTGGCCTGGTCCTGCCCGGCAATGTCGTCGAACGAGATGGTCGAGCCACGGTCCAGCACCTCGTTGCAGACCAGCTCGATGATTTGGGGGTCCATCCGGTTGAGCGGCTCGGGCAGCTCGCCGCCCTCGGGGCCTGAGCGGACACGTCAGCAGCAGCTCAGGTCTACCGTCGAGTCGAGAGACCGTTGTGGGCAGTGCACACACAGGGCGGCTGTGTCGACTCTCTGGGTGTGCACCGTCCGGGGCACCAGGGTGGGTGCGCGACGCAGGCATTCGATACCCCAGCGTGGCTGCTGCATTTGCAGTGCCCCCCCTTTTACTACCGACCGCTCACCGATCTTGAGCAGCTCCAGGGTCCGGCTGCTCAGCACGCCCTCGTGCCCGTGCGGCTGCCCCGCCTGACCCTGGCCCTGCTGACCCCCGCCGCCGGTGCCGCCGGCCTTGCCGCCGCCAGGGCCCTCGAGCGCCTGTTGCCAGAGGAGATGGCGTTGGCACAAGGTACGCAGGAGCCGAACCGGGTGGGGGCCTGCCTGCCTTGCGGACAAACGGCGGAACAAAGCTGCCGCGGACCGAGGCGGGTGCGTTCCCGCCTGTCGCCGCCGCAGCCGGCGGCCCCGCTGCTGCTGCGGGTGCTGCGGCCCCGGGCAGACCCCCCGTGTAGCCCAGCCGCCGGACCCCCCCCGCCCTGCACCCGAGATCGCATCAGATACGCAGGCGATGACCGTTAGGGGGTCCGCAGCGGGGGCAGGTCTCCTCGCCTCTTGCCGCCTCCGCCTCCCTGCTGCTGCGCCAGCTGCGCCGCTGCTGCCGGGTTCTTCTTCTGCAGCTCCTCCACCATGGCGGCCCGTGCCGTCTTGAAGAGCGAGGCGCGTTCCTCCCGCTGGCGCCCGAGAGCCTCCTGCAAGCCAAGTCGAGCGAAGTAAGAACCGTAGCTAGGCGGCGCCATGTCCAAGGAACGAGGGCCGGAGCTCCGGGCTCCACTTGGGAGGAGCCAGCCAGGCGGTGCGGTGCAAGAGACAGGCACGTCCGATCCCTCCCGAGGCACCGTAGCGCGCCGTGAAGCAAAGATCCGGGCCCCTCACCAGGGCCTTGGAAGGTTCCTCAGCCGCATCCTCCCCGTCGCTGTCCACCACGACCACAGCGGTGCCACGTGGACCCCGCTGGCTGCCCCCTGGCAGCGGATCCGGCGCCGGCCGCTTGCCTCCGACCTGCGGCCCACAGGGACCGCCACGTCGCATACCGCTCGGCCCACCAGAGGCGCTCCTGATTTCCAAGGCCTACTCACGTGCGCAGGAGGCCTGATTGGATCTCGGGAGACTCCGCCCTTGCCGCCTGCCTGCTGCTGGGAAGGCGCGGCAGGCTGGCTGCTGGTGGAGGGGCCGTAAAAGTCATGGCCGCTGCTGCCGTTGAGGCGGTGGAGGGCAGCGCGGCCAGGGCTCGCCCCCTGCTGCCCCTTGGCCTGAGGCTGCTGGCTCTGGTGGCCGTTCTCGGCCGGTTCCTCGGGTCCGGGCGAGTCGAGCAGCAGCAGGGACGCAAACGCGTCGTCCAGCAGCAAGGAATCTAGTTGGAGGGGGCAGCCTGCCACGGCGTCGATCCGCGCCGGGCTGTCGGGCCCGAACACCACGGCGATGCCATCCTTCGCGAGGGCCTCCAGGCGATTAAGGTGCGGAGGGGCCGTAAACAGAGAGGATGCGAGGTCCTCGCACTCCTGATGAATCGCGCGCGCGTGGGAAACGGGCCCCGCCGCGGAGACGGCCTCCAGGAAGCCAAGGGCCTGGAAGATGGAGGCGGACCCAGGGGAAAATCCATGCCCAACTTCAAGTTGAAAGAGGCGGGTATCGAAAGAACCGGGCAAAGTTTGAACCTAGCGGCTAATTACCTGGACATACTGAGCCTGCGCATCCTGCAGCCTGCCCTCCTTGCAGAGCTCCTGGGCCCTCACCAAGTGGCTTGTAAGATAGCGCAAATCGCTCGAATATAGGATATCCATATCTAGATCTATACACGAGTCAGCGGTGCAGAGCTGTGGACTCTCAGAACAGAAAGCTCCGGGCGCATTTAAGCGTGCGTCGATGTGGCGGGTTTGTGCAAGGTTTCGAGTGTGAAGTATGAGCTACCCCATGCCGCAAGCGGGAGTATACCAATCCAAAGCTGGGGGCCGCAGCAGGCACTCCCGTGGCGCAGAGTCCGTTTTCTCTTTCACATCGCAATAAACCGACGATAATTTGGTATTTTTGTATCTAAATTTAAGCATAGTATTCCAGTCGACTCTTTTATAAACCGGACTTGCCATTGCCGTCGATGTTGTAACACCCCGTAAGACCTCGGAACTCTCTTTCCCGAGGCCACCGCCGCCGCCTGCGGCTGGAACGGCTCACCCAACAACGTCGCGACCTCAGGGTCCCGATACTCCTCTGCGAGGTCGAAGTTCAGGCCCTGCAGGCAAGGTGACACGAGGAGCTCAGGCACCGGCTGCAGCGATGGCGATGTAGCAGAACAAACCAGAACGGTGCTCGTGGTGCCGTTCTGGTTTGTTCTGCTCCATCGCCATCGCTGCAGCCGGTGCCTGAGCTCCTCGTGTCACTTCGGAACTCTCTTCGCCTCATCCGCTGCCGCCGCCTCTGCCGCCTCCGCCGCCTGCGGCTGGAACGGCTCGCCCAACAACGTGGCGACCTCAGGGTCCCAATAGTCCACTGAGAGCAGTTCCGAAATGTCCAGCTCCGGCTTGCGCTCAGAACGGGGCCGCTTCTTGCCGCTCAGGACACCCTCATCCGCTGCCTCTGCCGCCGCCGCTGCCGCCTGCTGGAACGGCTCGCCCAACAACGTCGCGACCTCAGGGTCCCAATAGTCCACTGAGAGGTCGAAGTTCAGGCCCTTGCCTGCAGGGCCCTTGCCTGCAGGGCCTGAACTTCGACCTCTCAGTGGACTATTGGGACCCTGAGGTCGCGACGTTATTGGGGGAGCCGTTCCAGCAGGCGGCAGCGGCGGCGGCAGAGGCAGCGGATGAGGGTGTCCTGAGCGGCAAGAAGCGGCCCCGTTCTGAGCGCAAGCCGGAGCTGGACATTTCGGAACTGCTTTCCGTCTTGGGCCGGGGGTACAGGACTACTAACCGATGATGCACTGGCTTAGCTAGTTAGGTGATTAGAGTAAGTTCGATTCCAGAAGCCCTTGACGCCCTCCAGCTCGCTGACCTCGGTCCCTGCCAGCAATCGCTCGTACTTCTGCCAAAGCGGTTGGCATCTAGCTGCAAATCCGCCTCTGCACTGCCGACTCCCCTGCCTGGCATGCAGGCCTTCGCGGGGTCAGGCACGAGCCAGCTCAAATCACCCAAGGCGTAGCACTCTGTGCGGTGCGGCATGGAGCCCATCCGCCTGCCTACACTATGCCCCATGCCCTGCCAACGTCTGGCTGAAGATTGGCAGACGATTGCACGAAACTACCATGTCCAAAGCCCCTCCCTCTTGACCTCCTCCGCCTCCTCCGGGGTGAATTCGGAGCTGATATCGATGTTGAACAGCCGCCGCAGCTCCTCGGGGGTCTTGCCCTGCGGGGGGGAACGGGGCTGGGAATGATGAAAACTGGGGGTGGGGGGAAGGGCAATCAAAGACCACCTCGTTGCACCCACCCGGATCATGTCTGCCACCCTCTGGCAGGTGAGGTCGAGAAGGTCCTTGATGTTCATGTAGTTGGCCGCCTGGATCAAGTCGAAAAGCTTTGGGTTGGTAAAGTCCTTGACAAAGTCGCTGTCCCAGTCCTGCAGACGACAAGAGGCGGGAGTTGGCAGTGGGTGAAAAGGCCAGCAAAGAGCCGCTCGTGTCCAAAGCACGCTCGCCTTCAGCTCGTCCTCGTCGACAGATGGCTCCTGGTGCTTGCGCAGGTACTCGATGATCTTGGCGAGGGTCTCGGCTGCAGGAGGACAGACGGGAGGTTGAGGATATCTGGAAGTGTGCCGCAGTCAGCTGGCTAGGGCTCTGTACGGTGCCGTAGGCGCACTCGGCCGACCCGTCGCGCACAAGAAAAGAGCTCACAGTTTACTGACGGGAGCTCCATGTGGACATCGTCGCTCTCATCCATCTCCGCCACAAAGTTGTTCACCATGTCGCTCTTCTTGGCCAGCTCCCGCTCCAGCTCGAACACCTGCCCATCCACGGTCTTCAGATGAACCTGGGGCGCATGTGGGTTGGGTCATTTCACTGCAGCTTAGCCGAGAGCTTGGGGACCGGCCCTTTCGATGCGCAGTAAGGGAGCGGCAAAAATGCACATCCCAGGGGGTTGTGCCTTGCGCGAGTCTACGACCCGTCTCGAAAGGGTGGAAAAGGCCGATCCGTACGAAAAAGGGAAGGCAAGTGGGGTGGAAACGGCTGCTTGCGGGGAAAAGCAGGACACAGAGCCTAACTAAATCCTCAATTTACGGGCAGCTAAGCCATATCTTTGACAAGAGGGTGTTGTGGGGGGCCCGTGTACAAGGCATGAGCGGGAAATGACTGAAGAAGGAGACACGCGGTGTCGCGTACCCCCGATCGTAGCAGGGAAATTCCGTGGGATCTTGACGAAATATTACAGAGAAAGCGCTTCGGCAGCAGCGCTTCCCGGCCGCTCTTTCAGAATCACAGCCGCATGGCACAAAAACGTCCTGTCAAGTCTTTCACCCACCTTGCCCGACATTGTAGCTCTCAAGATGAAGGGATCCCCAGTATGCTGCAGACGGCAAGGCCTTTACGATTATTTTGCAGGCACTGTTCTGCCGTGAGTGGCCATCAGCCCTGATGATGCGCGAATACCGTTTCCCAACCGACATGCCTCGCCTTGCTCTTTTTCGACCACGAGGTCCGCATACTGCACTTTAAGCAGAATCTAAGTTTTCCTCTCGTTGAATCTGTGGGCATATTCCCTACGTGCAGTGATCTATAGACCGCGCGCCGGTATTTCTAAGTTTCTCAAAAATGTTAGCCCCGCGCGCACACATTCTCCAGCCGCACAAGGCAACACCGATCCTATTGGATAAAATATATAATGCCAATCGGCGTGGTCTGGTCCTATCGATCCCTCTTGTCTGGATTGCAGGTGGGCGTCCTGTTTTTTCGGATTTTCCCAAAACCCTTGGTGATGACGCCATCTGCGCACGCCAGCTTTGCAAAATTACACCTGGAAACTCCGAAATCCACGCAACGCAGGTCCTTCCCTGGCAGCGAGCACCGTCCCGCGTGTCAAGATCGACCCATCGCTCGCCCCGGACCAGTCGTCCTACAAAGCTTCGGACCCGCGGCTGAGGGATGCGGTTCAGACCCTCCAGCAGGCCCTCAATGCCGGAGGCAAGGATTGGATGGATCGGATGTCATTCAGCCAGCGAACGTCGAGATCCCTCTCTTTCTGACACAGACGTGGTCGAGGAGGAGCGGCTCTGGACAGTTCTCATTGACAAGTACAAGGATATCGATCTCAAGGAGAACCCCTGGAGGGACGACCTGGTCGGTAGGGCCTTCGGCAACCGAGGTAGGAACCATCCGTCGGTCGGCGCATCCGTGACTCGACTCCGGCAGACCCGCTCTTCTCCCCTCCGTCCTGCGCCCGCCCTCGCTCCCCCGCTAGGCAACGCCCGTTCGAGGCAGGGGCGGCTGCAGGAGGCACTGGATGACCTCAACGAGTCCATGCGGCGATGCCCCTGGGCGGCGGACCCGGTGCTCAACCGTGGGGTCGTCTACGAGGCTTTGGACCGGCTGCCCGAGGCCGAGGCCGACTACCTTTCCGTGCTCCAGTCCAACCCGCAGGCAGGTGCTGGGAACCCTCGGCGTCGCGCCACTGCGCCCCGACCCTCCCCCAGAGAGTGTAAGGGTTGCGTCTTGCCAACAGGAGAGTGATGTCCTCTTGGTCATTCCATCTCCCAGGACCCGGCGGGCTGGAACAACCTTGGCAACACGTACCTGAAGATGGCGGCCTACGACAAGGCCTATTCCTGCTTCAACCAGGCGGTCAAGCTGGCGCCGGAGTTCTCCTTTGCCGCTGCAAACAGGCGCGTCTGGTTTTTCTGGGGGGCCGACTCGTGCCAAGCGGTCCTGGTTGCACTGGCCCAACCTGTCCATGCCCTACAACCCGTTTCCTCTTGCGTGGTCTTGAGCAGGGCGGAGACGATGTTCCAGCTGGGCCAGCGGGCCGAGGCGATCCGAGAGATGCGGTCCCTCCTCCGCAGGCACGCCACAGAGCCTTTCTGCTGCACCGGGCTCTCCCCGGGCGGATCTGGGTGGATGGCCAGATTGCCCTCTGCTCACGATTCGGACCACCGCATCCCGCAGGTACCCTTCCTTCCCCGACGTGCGTGCGGCATTGACCGCAGCCCTCTGGGCCGAGGGGCAGGAGGCCGAAGCAGAGGGCGAGTGGTCGCGGGTCGACGACCCGAGGTACAGGGACCGCGCCTTCCTCCGCAAGGAGCGGCGCTGGCCGCCCGCGCTACTGAAGGCCATGGAGAACTTCCTGGACATCAAATCGACCTCCTGATCGAGGGCACTTTGCCGGCGCAGCACCAGGGACCGATATCACCTGTTGTGGGCTGCTGCCACCGACAGGCAGTGCGGGCTGGCTTGCTTGCGTGCCCAGCTCCTCTAGACTCTGGTGTTACTCCGTCTACCACCGGGTTGTGAGCGACTTAAGGAGGCTGAAGAACTCGAAGATGTTGCCCTTGCGGTTGCCCGACCGAGACCCAGGCTTGGGCTGCGTCGTCGATAGGAGCGACCGCCAGCCGACCATGATGACGAGGGTCGTCGCGAGGGACACGACGATGAACGGCGTCGGCGGGATGTAGCCCTGCACGACGGGGAGCGCAGGATCCAGTCGGAGAAAAGCAGGGGTTTCCCATAGCCCCAGCCGTTGGTCTTGCCTTGGAAACCCCCCGGAGGACGAGGCCCAGGGGGATGCCGGCCGCCCAGCACTTTGCCGCAGCCAGCGCGGCTCCCTTGAGATCGGTCCCAAGTGCCGCGCGCCCGTAGCCGCCCAGGAAGGGGGCCGTGCCGAGCCAGCCCAGCAGGAAGGGCAGCGCGGTCGCGAGCACCTCCCCGTCCAGGCTCTCGCCGTGGCTCAGCCGCCCGATCGCCGCGAAGACGAGAAGCGCGGCCACGTCACCTGCGACCGCCTTGGCGACCTGCCCCGGCTCGATGGGCTCCTCCCCCCGGTCGATGAAACCTGCAGGGGATCGCTCGTTTTGGGAGGAATGAGCGGCGCGCCCGAGTGCCGCGGCCCGCGCTGCGCAACCCGGCTGGCTCTCACCGACGCCGGCGAGGCCCCCGTCCTTCTCCACTTTATCCAGCTGGACCATCTCGAGGTTCGGATCGGCCATCCCCATCGGCATGCCGGCAGGGCCCCGAGCAGGCATGCCAGGGCGGGGGGGCACGGGGCGGCCGGGGGGGACGGGGCGGTCCGAGGGAACGCCGGTCCTGCCATCCGGAGACACGTCGCACGGCGCGGTCAGGCGTGTGGGCCGGAACTAGTCCATGGCATTGATCGGCAGAGAATCAACTATGCGACGTCCGAAAAAGTGCACGGGGTCCCAAAGGGGTGACCTGTGCGGGCGAATCCGTCGAGTGCGCACCAGGTAACCAACCAGGTGAGACCTACCTCGGAGGGATCGGCCGCTGGGAGGGCTGGCTTCCAGACGACGGTTTCGATACATCCGATTCCCCTTGGCTGGCAAACACGCGGAGGGCCGAACGGGTGCCAGCCACCGAGGTAGGCACCCGGGAGATCACTCGGGAAAAGGCAAGCGAGCCCTGCATGTGTGCGGCTATGTAGCGGAATTGAACTGTTTGATGGGAATATGTGGCAAAATCTGCAGGATCTTGGAAGAAAGATGGCCAAAAGTGGTCGTCGGTGAGAAGTGGTCGCACAGCAGCACCCCCACGCGATTGAGTTTCTTGCTTCTTGTGGCGCCACCTCCCCAGCATCAGGTCCTTCTGTACATCAGCCAGGAGCTCAAAAAGTGAGTCTTTCTCTGTATTGTTGCTTACCTCTGCAAGGTGCTCTTCTCTGCACGGGGGACGGGCTCGGGCCCGCCATCCCATGGCCTGCCACACGCCCCCTCGCCATCCGGTCCCCTTGTGCGCGCTTTTGTGCCGTGGAATGGAGCGAGACCCTGTAGATCTCTCGTCTGAAATGCAGTTTGGCTGGGGTGATAGCTTGTATCTGGCCATCGAACGAGGGCCATCCAGAACCCGCCCCCTGGAAACAATGCCAATGATCGTGTATCTCGTCCCCACTCCCCCCTGTTTGCATCGACAGAATGGCGGAGGAGACTTTCCTTTTCACCTCGGAGTCCGTGAACGAGGGCCACCCCGACAAGCTCTGCGACCAGGTTTCGGATGCCGTCCTGGACGCCTGCCTCGAGCAGGACCCCGATTCCAAGGTTAGTCGATGTCATGAGAAGAGCATACTCCGTTTTGCATAGTTTTTTCCACGAAAGAGGGCGCGGGGTGGCACCAGGGACCCGGAGACGCCATGGGCGCCACACACTTTCACCCCGCGGCATTTCACCTCGATGGGTGTAGGGGTGCACGCGCGGCTTCCCATCGAACGATCGGGTTCCTGGGGGTCTTGCTTGCTGCACGGCAGTGGCCGCTGCCACGCGCACCCGCCGTTCAGGCCTAGATCTTCCCGCCGCCGATCCCCTCATTCCCTCGGTTTCCGTCAGGTCGCCTGCGAGACCTGCTCCAAGACCAACATGGTGATGGTGTTCGGTGAGATCACCACCAAGGCCAAGGTGGACTACGAGAAGATCGTCCGCGAGACCTGCCGCAAGATCGGCTTCATCTCGGACGACGTCGGCCTGGACTGCGACAAGTGCAAGGTCCTGGTCCACATCGAGGAGCAGTCGCCCGATATCGGCCAGGGTGTGCACGGCATGGGCTCCAAGCGCCCTGAGGACATCGGCGCCGGTGACCAGGGCCACATGTTCGGGTGGGTGTCGGTCCCCTTCCTCTTCCCTCTGCGCCCCCCCCCCTGCCGTGGTGCTGACAGCCTGCCGCCCCGCTCCCGCCCTCTCTCCTACAGCTACGCCACCGATGAGACCCCTGAGCTGATGCCCCTGACCCACGTCCTCGCGACCAAGCTGGGCTACAAGCTGACCGAGGTCCGGAAGAACGGCGTCTGCGGCTGGCTGCGCCCCGACGGCAAGACCCAGGTCACCGTCGAGTACAAGAAGGAGAACGGCGCCATGGTGCCCATCCGCGTGCACACCGTCCTGATCTCCACCCAGCACAACCCCGATGTCACCAACGAGTTCATCCACAAGGCGAGCTATCAAGGGGACCCTGCTCGTTCCTTCCCGCATTTGCTCCTGTCTCTGCCTGGCTGCCGGAGCCCTTCCTAGCCACCCAGCCCCTGCCTCTTAAAAAAGAATGCGCCGCTACCTGGCTGTAGGAGATCATGGAGCACGTGATCAAGCCCGTCATCCCCGCCAAGTACCTGGATGACAAGACCATCTTCCACATCAACCCCTCGGGACGGTTCGTCATCGGTGGCCCCCACGGCGACGCCGGCCTCACCGGCCGCAAGATCATCATCGACACCTACGGTGGCTGGGGAGCTCACGGTGGAGGTGCCTTCTCGGGCAAGGACCCCACCAAGGTCGACCGGTCGGGCGCCTACGTCGCCCGCCAGGCCGCCAAGTCGATCGTCGCCGCCGGCCTCGCCCGCCGGTGCCTGGTCCAGGTCTCGTACGCTATCGGTGTGCCCGAGCCCCTGTCGATCCACGTGGACACCTACGGCACCGGCAAGAAGTCGGACAAGGAGATCCTCGAGATGGTCAAGGCCAAGTTCGACTTCCGGCCCGGGATGATCGCCATCGCCCTGGACCTGAAGAAGCCCCGGTACTCCAAGACCGCCGCCTACGGCCACTTCGGCCGCGACGAGGACGAGTTCACCTGGGAGAAGGTCATCAAGCTCTAAGCGGCTTCCTGACTCGGCTGTGTAGCCTGCCGCCACGGCGGCTCTGGGGAAGGCGCGGGAGCCTGCTGTGGAGCCCTTGGCAGCCGCTCTATGGCTCGAGCGGCGCCGGGGCGCCAGGGGGAGGGCAGGCCCGTCAATCCTTCCCGTGTTCAACGGTCTCGCCTTTTTTTTTTCCTCTCTACCAATTGAGTGCATCCACCCCCTCCTAATCCTCTGTCCTCTCCTCCTTGCACCCTTCTACGACCACCTCATCTGCTGTTGGCTCTTCATGGCTGCAGCTCCAATAGCTTGCCACCCCCCCTTCTCTAGATTTATATTCTTTGCCCACGACTGTGTGTATGGATCGCACGGTTTGTAA
>JAEHJW020006077.1_pt1 | contig 14277 bp, 12 predicted proteins | sample 9271431 | NCBI WGS metagenome assembly JAEHJW02
CCTGTTTCTCCGTCGAATTCAAGGGATGGCCTATCTCTTGGTGCATAAAACACGAGGAGATTTCCATGGAGAGCGGTATAAAACTGCGCGTCGTCAACGACGCGCTGGAAGTGGAGCTACCGTGGGACGCTGCCAGCGCCCGCGAGTGGGTCAAGAACAAGTTGCAGGGCCGACGCTGGGACCCGGGCCGTAAGTTGTGGCTCGTCCCGCTGTCCGAGGCCAACATCCATAAAGTGCTGTCGCCGGAGTCCTGTTTTCCCGTGGACGATGCCTTGCGGGATGCGCTCGAAACAAAACGCGCGCACGACACGGAAAAGCAACAGCGCTCGCTCGACCTGTCAGCAGCCTGCAGTGCCAACGAGGACCTGGACCTTCCCTCGTTAAGCGGCCCACTCCGCCCGTTCCAGAAGGCTGGTGTGCGGTTCGCATTGTTGCATCGCGGCGTGTTGTGGGCCGACGACCAGGGATTGGGCAAATCGGTGCAAAGCATCGCCACCGTTGAGTATCTTGACCTGTACCCCGTCGTCATCTACTGCCCCGCCGTGGTCAAACTGAACTGGAAGGCGGAGCTGCAGAAATGGGTCCCGCACCGGCAAGTTGCTGTGCTGGGCGTTGGTAAACGCGCTGCCGGCTGCAAACCTGAGGAGGCGGACGTCGTGGTGTTGAACTACGACATCGCCGCAAAGCATGCGGACGCGATTCTGAGGCTCAAACCCAAGGCGCTCATTGCCGACGAAAGCCACTATCTGAAGAATCGCAAGGCCAAGCGCACGCAGGCTATCATGAGGGTGGCTGAAGTGCTGGCCACTCGCATCCAGAAGCTGTTGCTGCTGAGCGGCACGCCCATCCTGAACAGGCCGGCTGAACTGGCAACTCAGTTGCGTCTGCTAGGTGTATTGGACACGTGGTTTGGCGGGTTCCGGACCTATGCTCACCGGTATTGTGACGCCTACACCGACCGTTTCGGGTTCCATACGGAGGGCGCCTCGCATCTCGACGAGTTGCACACCAAGCTCCGCAGGGTCTGCATGGTGCGGCGACTCAAGCAGGACGTGTTGACCGAGTTGCCCGAGAAGACTGTCGTACCGGTCCTCGTGACTCTGGCCAATCCAGGCGAATATGCCTTGGCCGACAAGGCCTTCGACGCGTGGTTGCACGACAAGCTCCAGGGTGACCCGGAGTTCCTGCGGTCCATCGCCCACTTGTCCCCGGCCCAACAGCGACTCGAGATGACATGGCGGGTGGAAAAGACCCTGCGCGCTGAAGCGCTCGCACGTCGGGGGGCTCTGCGCGCCCTGGCGGGTACCGGCAAGGTACGCGACGCGGCGGCCTGGATTGAGGGGTTTCGTGAGGCCAACGGCCGCGAGAAGCTACTCGTCTTTGCTCATCATGTAGCGGTACAGCGTGCGCTGCTCGAGGCCTTCCCGGACGGGTTGCATATCCTGGCCGAGGATACCGCGGAGCAACGGCAAGCCGCGGTCGAGGCCTTCCAGACCGACCCGGCACGATGGCTGATGGTGTTGTCGACGCCGGCTGGACAGACCGGGCTGACGTTACATGCCGCGTCCAACGAGCTGTTCGTCGAGTACGAAGACACGGCTGCGGCCCATGCTCAAGCAGAAGACCGCGCGCATCGTATCGGCCAGAAGAACGCTGTCACGGTGTACAGGCTGCACGCCGAGGGCACCATCGACGACGATATGCGCGAGAATCTGGAGCACAAACGAGGTGTGTTCGATGCGGCTATCACCGGCCACATGGCCGGTAATGCCGGCCATGTGGCAGGAACAGCGCCTCAGGCAATGTCTGCGGCGTGAATTTATTCAAACTAAGCCCCCGGTGACACCGGGGGCGCTTTTTCGCCTAAAAAAGCGCCAGCCATAAGAATGGCTGGCGCTTATGAAGTGTTACTGCAAAATCTGCAAGGCCTCGGATAGCTGCAACTCGAATCCTGCGGCATGGACATGCCCGCCGCCCCCATACTGCTGAGCCAGCGCCGCCACATCGACACCACCGTCTTCACGTGACCGCAGTGAAAACTTGACGCGCTCACCGGAAATCCAGTACGTCGCGGCAAAAGGATGTGTCTCCGCAGCCTTGTTAGCTACACCAGAGAACATGAACGGGACATTGTACGCCGGTCCCCGCACCAATGTCGTATGACCGAGCTGAATAAATCTCGGTGCAATTCCGATAGGACCCAGCAGGTCACTGACCTCTTTGTCCCGCGCCCTACGAAGAACCATCCCGTCGCGTATAAGCCGGTACGGCGGGTACTTCATCAGCTGGTCCCATACCGCGAAATCGTAAGGGTGCGAGTGCACCGTCGACATGATTTCGCGTGTGCCCGAAATGCCGAACCGCCACAAGTCCATGTCTTGGACATGGGCCAAAAGTTTTGGCATCGGCTGGCCTGGAAAAAAGTGACGCCAGGTCACACCAACCCCGGACAGGTCCATGTCGAACACCGCCATCAACTTCTTTGGGTGTTTGAGACCAGTCAAGTCATCGCGCGCCGTGATGTGATGGTCGAGCAGCAAGATGAACGCAGCTTTCGCAAGCAGCTGCTCCATCACCCGCCGCGGATACGAGAAGTCGACCATGATGACTTCCCGCCCGGTCACGTCTGGTGGCTCCCGGTGATGCAAGGCTGCGCAAAACTCGACCTCGTCCGGACCTAAAGCCTTACGCACAATCCACGCCGCGCCGAAACCGTCCGCGCAGTTGGCATGGTAGATACACAACTTCTTCATAATTGAACCCCCCCGTATTGTTACACGGAAGTCCTAGGCGCGGACTTATATTGGAGACACGCACAGTTGTTTTTGCCCTGGGCAAAAACATCTTCGCGCGCTGCGGCGGGGTGCAGAGATGCGGCAGGAAACATCTGGACAAGGCGTGGCTGTCTGGCCTGGGTAGTAGCTCCGACCACGCACAGGGCATGTAGCCACGCCGGCCCGGCCCCAAATATCCAGCGCAGGGGTGTCGCAGGCGTTGTCCAGACATCCACGATGTGGACGCCCGGCAACCGGGCTATAAGGCCTTGCAGGGCCTCTCGTGTCATCTCTCGCGGCTTGGCCATCCGGCTCTCACGGTTTGCCGAGCCGTGTCGATTTGCCATGTAGAGCACGCCACCTGACCGCAGACACCCGGTCATCCGTGTCAGCGCATAGGAGAGCCTGGAGGCACCACAGCTCGTTAAGCCGTCGGCCAACCACACGCCGCTGTACTGTCCCAGAGCGTCGTCCAGGTCATCCCATAACCCCCGCACATCCACCCGATAGTTGATGGCCAACGCATCCGGCGGCGCGGTCCCCTCGGCAATGCACAAGACACGGCCGCCCTGGGCGACGCGCCGCGAAAAGCGCGCATAGGCCTCCGCTAGGTTCAGTTCGTTAATGGTCGCAATCTCCCTGGGTTGTGTTTGCCGGCGGGGTACAACCGGCTGTCATACTTCCCTAGGCAGGCACGCAATTTCGCGGGGGCACAGGCCACATTGCCGGCCTGCAATGCTGGCAATACTGCGCACAGCCGAATCCCACTAAAAGGATGGCAAACGCTGCATGGGAATAGGGTAGAGGTGGCCGCTTACGCGCGCGGAGTCCGCTTGTGGCGGAACCCTCTTGGATTGTAGCGCGCGGGCGGCCTGGTTTTTCTATTGTCAAAGATACTCGCCCAACGTCGCTATGTTGGACGCTGTTGTTTTTTGCGTCAACTTTTTGGGCTATGACAATGAGGGCGACGAGTCTGTGTTCGTGATGCCGGCTGCACCGGAAAGACCCGGGAGGTTTCGTCCCTGGAGCACGGGGACATGCCCCGATGGATTGGGACCCGGCCCTGAAGGCCTCATTTCCTGCGCAAAGCGGGGACTGCAGCGCCGGTCATTCGGACTGCGGCGCCAGGCAGCGCGCGGGCCGCCATCCAGCCCGGCACCTCCGTACCCGGCATGGCGGGGGCTATGGCATAACCCTGCAGACACGTGCAACCCAGTGCCGCGAGCGTCCGGACGTGCGTCGCGGTCTCCACACCTTCGGCCGTGACTCGTAACCCCAGCAGGCGGGCCATATACGCAACCCCCGCGACAATAGCGGAATCTCTGGAGTCACGTGTCAGGTCGCGCACAAAACTCTGGTCGATTTTGAGGGTATCGACGGGCAACTTTTGCAGATAGGCCAACGACGCGTAGCCGGTGCCGAAATCATCCAGGGCCGTCCTGACCCCCAACGCCCGGCACGCGCGAAGTATCCCTTGGGCCGCATACAGGTCTCGCAAGGAGGCCGACTCCGTCACTTCCAGCTCCAGGAAGCGGGCGTCGAGCCCTGAATGCGCTGCCAGCAGAGCCCCGACATCATCCAGGAACTCGGGGCTGAGCAGGTGGGTAGCGCTGATATTGACGGACATCAGGCACGACGCCAGGGCCAATCCCGCGCGCTCCCAGTCATCCCGTTGGCGCGCCACCGCCTCGAGGACAAAGCAGCCCACGGGGCGTGCCAAGTCCGCGGCATCCAGCGCGGCCGCCAAGGCCCCGGCCTCCACGACCTCCCCGCCCTCGGTCACAAGGCGCAGCAGCGCCTCGAACCCCAGCACCTCCCCGGTGAGCGTCATCATGGGCTGGTAGTACAGGCGCAGCCCATCTTGCGCCAGGGCGCGCTTCACGAGCTCCCGGGCGCGCCAACTGGCATCCCGGGCGACGCCGAGGTCGAGGCTATGCATACGGTAGAGCCCCCGACCCGCGGCCTTGGCGGCGTAGAGCGCCAAGTCCGCATGCAGCATCAAGGCCTCCGTATCCCCCTCATCCAGGGGCGCCACGGTCAGGCCGAGGCTCCCCGAGACGACAGCACCCTCCGCCGCGCTGACGGTCAGACGCACCGAGGAGACGGCGGCGAGCACGCGCGCGCAGAAGACTTCGATGTCATCCAGACAACGCATATCCACAAACAGCAACGCGAATTCATCGCCACCGATGCGTGCCAGCGTATCTGCGGGCCGCATCACGCCGCGCATGGCCTGACTCGCTTTCTGCAAGAGTCTATCGCCAGCGGCGTGACCGTATCGGTCATTAATCTGCTTGAAGCCGTCCAGGTCCACCAGCGCGACGCCCATGAGCCGTTGCCGGCGCCGCGCATAACCGCAGGCGTGTCGCAATCGGTCCATGAACAAGGCCCTGTTGGGCAGCCCGGTCAAGGGGTCATGGAGTGCCTGCGAGCGCAGGCACAGTGCCAGATTGCCAAGGTTCGTAAAGGTCGTGAAGTAATCCAGGCCCAGCTGCGTGAAATAATCGCGATGCGACACGCCCACAAGGCCGACCCCTTGCAGTACGGTTGTACCAAAAGGGAATAGCGCCACCTCCGCCACCTCCCCGCGCAGCCCGCGAAGCCACGCGGGCGCATCCGGGTCATCAGGCATCGCCACCTGCGGCCTTTTGTTGCGCAGAACGGCCCACAGCAGGTCGGCCTTATCGGCCGGGACACGGACCGCCTTTGGGTTCCGACCAGCGGAAAATTCGGGCACCAACATAGGGGTCTTCTCGTCCGGCACGATATAGCACGCCCAAAGGATGAATGGGCTCTTTTCCGTCAATAGCAGGCAAATACGCCGCAGCAAGGCGTCATCCTTTGTCGACCCCTGCCCGACGGGCTCCGCTAGGACGTCGCGCAATACCTGAAACAGCAAAAGACGTTCGGTGTCGACGACTGTTTTCCGCAACCCCCTGCCGCCACTCCTGCGGGTCTCTGTACGGCCTGACCCGCGCCGCCTCTCGACTCGCGTCACTCTGTTACCTCTTCGTGTGCCACGTAACCGTGACAGTTGGACGTTGGCCCTCTGACCCCTCAGGCAGGACGCATGGACGATTCCGCGGGACATGTCGAGGTCTGTAGTGCAAGCGCCCTCGGCACGACTTTGTACACCCGCGCGCAGACACCATCCTTGCGTCGCATCAATACAGAACGCGAGGTCTACCGTGTTCGACCCGGAAAACTCGTCTTCATTTTATATGAGACTGGTTTTTTCTACCGCAGCGCGCTTTCCTGTACATGCTTGATTCCCGATACTGACATGAATCCCGCCGTCTCACCCCCACCCGCTTCTCGGGCCGCGCACAACGTGCGGATAGGCCGCGGCTATCGTATAAACTACCGTATATCATTACTATAAACGTCAATACCTTTCGTTCTCCGTCGCCCCCCAAAAGTCTCGTGTATTTTGATACGTATCAATATCTGGCCGAGTCACCCTCTGAATAATGGCTTCCTGTTTCGAAATATAAGCGAATACAAATACACGAAACAGCTGCTCTAGGCACTATTCCTTTCGACATAGGTATAAAAACTAAAGGGGGTTCCATGCCATCCCAATATCCCGCCGTGAAAAGGACGATTGTGGCCGCTGCTGTCCTGGCGGCGCTGTGTTCACCAATCGCCAAAGGCGCTACCTATACGCAGGCCGCGCCCTATACCCCAGGAATGTCACCCCAGATTCCGCCCGGGGCATCGACATTCAATATCAACAGCTACACCGACGACATCGGGTCCTTTTCCGGGCCCGCCTCGAGCGTGACGGTCAACGGCCCGGGGACACTCAATTTAGAAGACGGTGGAGTAGTGAACAACGCCGCGCTCGACGATATCACGGTTAGCACGGCCGCCTACTCGCCTTGGGTCTCTATTGCCACGACAGCCATCACGGGTGGCCCAGACGACTATGCCCCGCTCATGAACGGGACGCTATCCTTGAACAACGTCACGCTCTACAACGGCACCGGCATCCGAGCCGGGACGCTCAATCTCACTGGCACGAACAGCTTTGAGCAAACCGCGGCGGCGTTTTCCGGCAGCATTTTCGTGAACAATGTGGCCAACACGGGTAACCTGACTATAAGCGGGTCCTCATCGTTAGGGCCGGGCGTTTACGGAGCGATTGTGGCCTTGACGGGCTTCAATAACACGGGCCAAATTACCGTGGATAGTGGCGGCGGCTTGAGCCTGGGTTATGTCTTGAGTGGCCTACCGGAGTCTTATACGGGTAATCTGGGTGATGTAACGGTCAACGGTGGACAGCTTCAGTTTAATAACCTGAACCTTACCGGTACGCTCGCCATAACCGGGTCCGCGGCCTTTGTGCAGGGCTATGGCAGCTTTAACGGAGACATCACGAATACCTCCGGGTCCTTCTTTCCCGGGAACAACATGACCTACCCGGAGTCCAAGGCCGGCGTTTTTTATGCCATGACCGAGCTCCCAAATACCTTGACGCTCAATGGCAACTTCACCCAGGGCGGCAACGGGACATATGTCGCCTATATTTGGCCCGGGAATAATCAGAACACGCGGCTGGTGGTGAACGGTACGGCGAACCTCGGCGGAACATTGGCGGTGACGGCCAACTCCCAGGCGCAGCGCGATGCCGAAAGTGGCCAGGCTATAACCACGACCACGAGCTCCCGCACAACGGGATTGCCGACCTTTACGGCGGGCAACTACTATAACCTCATATCGGCGGAGAATATCACTGGTTCATTCTCGAAGGTTGTCTATGTCGATAACACCACAACGACCCCCGTCGCGAACCGGATTGACGGCCTGGAACCCTATTTGGCACAGGGCTTCGACCCGAGTCTGGGGAGTGATGTCTTACGCTTGACGTTGTGTGCACCGGGGTCTGGCAATTGCGGCGTCCCGCTCATGGTCGTGAACCCGAGCCTTGTGACGGCGGATTCCGTGCCACACACATCGCTGGTGGTCTTGAAAACTTCGGACGGCGCGGTGGTCGACAATATTATCGGCGGCGCGCCCCGCGGGACGTGGGTCAAGGCCATAGGGGGTTTTGGCCAAATCGACGGGTTTAACGCTTCCGGCGCGGGCGCGATTGTGGGACACGGATTTCGGCGAACTAATGCCTACGGCCGTTGGACCTTCGGCCCCGCATTCTCCTATGGCTATAATCGCGTAGCGGATTCGTTTAGCCGTACCCACACGAATAGCTACGGCTTCTGGCTGTATGGCGGTTGGCAGCGCGGGCCCTGGAAAGTTTCGTCGGTCGCCGGCGGGGGCTTCACGAACAACACCGAGCTCACAACGCTGGGCAGCGCCTCGGGTCAATCCGGCTATAACGGCTCGTTCTACGCCGTGGCGGCCCGTCCCAGCTATTGGTTTCATCTGAGCCACGGGGTCGTGCTGTCTCCCCGCCTTACGCTCAATTACGGAAGCGCGTATTCGTCTGGCTTCACCCAGTCTTTTGCGGGGACGCTCTTTCCCACTCCCAGTGCTCGGTATTCCGTGTTCAGTACGGAACCGGCGGTCATGGTCGGGGACGTCCTGCACCCCTACGGGCTCAAGGTCACTCCCCAGATTCGCCTGGGCGTGGATGAAAACACGGGTGCGGCCACGGGAACAGGCCTGCTTCCTAAGACGGAAGGGACTGTTGAGGCCCGCGTCAACGTTCGCGAAAACCGCCGTTTAAGGGGCACGCTCTCCTGGCAGTATGCCTACGGCCGCGGGTCCGGGTTCCACTACAACACCGTCGTGGCGTCTGCCAAGTATCTCTGGTAGCGCCGCGCGCCCAACACGAGGGTGTGGCGTGCCCGATAATTTTCGAGCACGCCCCACCCGTCTTGATAAGTTCATAAGTTCCTTCGAGAATCGCTACGCAGGACAGCTGAGACCTGTGTACGCGCATGTCGGCCATGTACCCGCCGTGAGCGCGCCGTACCGCGCATCTCATTAGAGGGATTTGGCCGCTAAGCCACGTTTGGAGCTCGGCCTACGGTCCTCGCGTCTCAGGACTCGGGTGAACCAGCCGTACGCTGACGGGGTGCGCGGCGGTCGGCTTTGCGCTCTTGCGTGCAATCCGCCCTTCATCGACGACATGCCCCTTTTCCAGGCGGACATAGTAGTCGCAGAATTGGTTGACTTGTGCGGGATTGTGGGAGACGAGCAGCAAGGTCATGCCGCCTCGGCGCAGCTCGGCAATTTTGGCTAGGCACTTCTCCTGAAAGGCCTGGTCGCCGACGGAGAGTATCTCGTCGGCCAGAACAATATCCGGCTCCAGATGGACGGCTACCGCAAAGCCCAGGCGCATCTGCATGCCCGAGGAGTAGTGTTTGAGCGGGGAGTCGATAAACTGGGAGAGTTCCGCAAACTCGACAATCGCTTCCAGCCGCTTTCGCACCTCGCGATTGCGAAACCCGTACAGGCTGGCATTCAGGAACACATTCTCGTAACCCGTCAACTCGGGGTTAAAGCCCACGCCGAGCTGGATAAGGGGCGCTATGCGTCCGCGGGCGATGACTTGCCCCGACGTGGGGGTCAGGATATTCGCAATAATCTGAAGGAGGGTGCTCTTCCCCGAGCCGTTGTGTCCCAAGAGCCCCAGGCTCTGACCCTGACCCACATCAAAACTGATGTCCGTTAAGGCTTGGAACTGCTCCCGTCGCTGGCGTTTATCTGCGTGGAATAACCCGAGAAAGCGGGTCTTCAGCGCCGTTGCACGATTGTGGTAGAGCGTGAATTCCTTGGAGACATGGCTTACGGAAAGGGCGGGTGTGCTCATGGTTAAAGAAGCTCAATGAGTTGGGCGGCCTTAACCCGAAACAGCGAGACGCCTATGGTGGCCGTAATCGCCGCAAACACCATCATTAGGCCCCATGTCGACGGCGAGGGTATGCGGCCGCTATAGAGCAGGTCATGAAATGCTGTGAAGTAATAGGTCAGCGGGTTTAAGGCCAGGATAGACCGGAATATGTGGGAGTGAATCATGCTGGCGTCAAACGTGATGGGGGTGACCCAAAAGAGGAACATCAGCAGAATCTCGACAAGATGCTTCAAATCCCGAAATTCCACGTGCAGCACCGAAAAAACGAGCGCGATACCCCAGCTAAAGATAATGAACAACGCGAGCGCGAAGGGATACAGCAGCATGTTCCAGCGATACACGCCCCCGATGAGCGGAAACACGGCAAATAGGACGAGGAACGCCGCAATCGACAACACCAGACTAAAGAGGACATTGGCGGTCGGCACTAAAATGCGCGGGAAGTAAATCTTCTGCAGGAAGCTGGCGGCGCCGGTCAGGCTTTCGCAGCCCTGCAGGACCGCCTGACTGAAGAGGTTGTAGCTCACCACCCCGATGAAAAGGTAGAGCACATAATCCTTGATGTTGGACCGGAACACGTGCGTAAAAATCACGTCATAGAGAACAATCAGGGCGAGCGGGTTCCCGAGCGACCAAGCAAACCCCAGGGCCGCCCCCTGATAGCGCACCCGGAAGTCCTTGCGGATGAGATTGTAGACCATGTCCCGGTACACCCACAGCCGCCGGGCATGAGCGGTCGCACGGCTTAGCACAGAAACTCCCTTCGCACCTCACACCTCGCGCTGTTCTGAAGACTCGTCACCAAGCTCTTCCGTTTCCACCAAGTGCCCACGTTGACCGCGCCTTGTGCCCTAAACACGCGCACCCCTGTGGGCCCGCGCAGAATATCCTTGCAAAGATGCTTCATGTATCGTACATACCTTACCATAAACGATAAGGGGGGGGGGAATGAAAAAAGCGTTAGTGACAGGCGTAACAGGCCAAGACGGGGCTTACTTGGTGGAGTTGCTCCTGAGCAAGGGCTACGAGGTGCATGGACTGAAGCGGCGCTCTTCGCTCTTCAATACGGCACGCATCGACCACCTTTATCAAGACCCTCACGAGGGCGATACCCGGTTCCTTCTCCACCACGGTGACCTGACTGATACCTCGAGCCTGCAGCGGGTCATTCAGGCCGTCCAGCCCGATGAGATTTATAACCTCGCCGCCCAAAGCCATGTCGCGGTCAGTTTCGAGGAGCCCGAGTATACGGCCAATGCCGACGGACTGGGGGCCCTACGCATTCTCGAGGCCATGCGCATCCTGGGTCTTACCAAAAAGACCCGCTATTACCAGGCCTCGACGTCCGAGCTTTTCGGCAAGGTGCAAGAGGTCCCGCAGCAGGAGACGACCCCCGTTCTACCCGCGGAGCCCCTATGCCGTGGCCAAGCTCTACGCCTATTGGATTACTGTAAACTATCGCGAAGCCTACGGGATTTACGCCTGCAACGGTATCCTCTTTAATCACGAATCCCCGGTTCGTGGCGAGACCTTTGTGACACGCAAGATTACCCGCGCCCTGGCGCGCATTGCGCTGGGCCTTCAAGACCGTCTCTATCTCGGAAACCTGTCCGCGGCCCGTGACGGGGGGCACGCCAAGGACTATGTCGAGATGCAGTGGCTCATGCTGCAGCAGCCCAAGCCCGAAGACTTTGTCATCGCTACCGGTACGCAACACACGGTCCGGGCGTTTGTCGAGGCCGCGGCGGCCGAGCTTGGCATGGCGCTGACCTGGCGAGGAACGGGGGTCGAGGAACAGGGCATTCTCGAGCATCTGGACATCGCCCGTGCCCCAGAAAATGTCCTCAAGCGTCCAAAGCCCGGCGATGTCCTCGTCTCGGTAGACCCCCGGTACTTTCGGCCAACAGAGGTCGAGTCCCTTCTGGGGGACGCCTCGCGCGCCCGCACGCAGCTCGGCTGGACCCCGAAAATCGGGTTTGAGGAACTGGTCCGCGAAATGGCGCGCGCCGACCTCGTGAGTGCGCAGTGCGACGATTTGGTCCGGCGCCACGGCTTCCCCTCCTACAACTACCACGAGTAACATCGTGTCGGGGAAGACAGTACTCATCTGCGGGGTGTGTGGGCAGGATGGCGCCTATCTCGCCCACAACCTACTCCACAAGGGCTATCGCGTAGTAGGCACAACACGCGTCCTGCCATCGGCACCCCCGGCGAATCTCGTGCGCCTCGGGATTGCCGACCACGTCGCACTCCACGCCACCACCCTACAGAACCGGGACGCCGTGCGGGAACTCCTCGCGACGGTTGCCCCCGACGAAATCTATCACCTCTCCGGGCAAAGCTCGGTCGGCGCCTCCTTTGAGCGGCCGCAAGAGACCTGGGACAGCATCGTCGCCCCTACCCTGAACCTCCTGGAGGCCGCGCGTCTCAATGGACGGCCGGCGCGATTCTTTCTCGCGGGGTCCGGCGACTGCTTTGGTGACACCGGAGGCGTGCCGGCTGACGAGACGACGCCTTTTCGGCCCCAGAGCCCCTATGCCGCCGCCAAGGCCGCTGCGACCTGGGCGGTCACGACCTACCGACAAGCCTATGACCTGTTCGCCTGCACCGGCATCCTTTTCAACCACGAATCACCGTTGCGCCCAGAGCGGTTCGTCACCCAAAAAGTCATCGCCACGGCCAGAGCCATCGCGGCCGGCCGCCACGAACCCCTGCGCCTGGGCAATCTGGAAGTTATCAGGGACTGGGGCTGGGCCCCGGAATACGTCGAGGCCATGGCGCGGATGCTGACCGCCAAGGCTCCGGCGGATTATGTCATCGGTTCCGGCCATCCAACTCCCTTACGTGAGTTTGTGCGCCTCGCCTTCCATCACTATGGTCTGGATTCACACCAACACGTCATCGTGGACGACGCACTCTTTCGAAAAAATGAGATACCCGTGTCTGTCGCGGACCCTGCCGCCATTGCGCAACAGCTGGGCTGGAAGGCCGAACTCACCATTGAAGATATCATCCAGCGCATCGCGGAGGGTTGGACGGAAACCCTATCCAGTCCCCAGCCATAAATCGCCATGCTTGGTCATAGGGCCTATGGTGGCAGTCTAATCCAGCGCAGACACCGCGCATGACGCCGAGAACCCAACCTATGGCTGATTTCCGACAATAGCACCCAACAGAAGCTGGACAGCCGCTGGAAATGGTTGGGAGTTTTTGGCTCCGGGGTCGGCATAGGCATCTGGCTCAATGACGGGAAAGCCGCCCGCGCCATCATTGCGCACTACCCTTTTGCTCAAACAGTCTCCTTCCCTTACCCTGCTGTCTGGAGTGGAGCCAGTCCGGTGTCGCCCCACGAATCCGGGCAACTTCTACTGGTTTTCCCGCGATAAAACGACAGACATAGGGGCCACGGGCCGTCACTCGACCCTATAATTACTTAAACTTATATATGATGGTTTTAAGCTTTTACTTAACGATTCTGGCATCTGTCAATGCCGCCGCATCGCCTTTGTGCACAATAATTGCTACAACTCCAATTGCAACGCCTCCCCCGCCCCTCTATACTTCGCAGAAAACTATTACAGATTGTATCGAACTAGATTTAGGGGGGTGTCTTTGGGCGCACATAGTGTTCAGTTATCAGGACGAATCGGGCGCGGGTCATTGCGGGGCGCGCCCGATGTTTGAGGCGGAACCATCCGCATTAGTGGCAGGCAGCGGCTTACTGCCGGTCATCTTGTCGGGGGGCGCCGGTACGCGGCTTTGGCCTGTTTCACGTGAACTTCACCCTAAGCCTTTCATAAAGCTTGCGGATGGTCAAAGCCTGTTACAGAAGGCCTTTTCCCGCGCAGCGCGTCTGCCTCATGTTACGGAAGTGCTTACCATAACAAATCGCGAATTGGTTTTTAAAACCCGAGGTGAATACGCCACCGTAAACACAACGGGTCTTCATACACCCTTTATTCTTGAACCCTTTGGTCGCAACACCGCACCCGCGCTGGTCATGGCGGCGCTTTGGGCAAAGCAACACAAAGGCGCTGATGTCGCGCTTCTCTTGTTGCCGGCCGACCACCTCATCACCGATATGGAGGCTTTTGTCACGGCCGTCGGGCAAGCGCAAGCCCTTGCGAGCGAGGGCAAACTTGTGACGTTCGGTATCCAACCGACCGGCCCCGAGACCGGATACGGCTATATCGAAGCAGAAGGCTCGACAGTCTGCAGGTTTGTTGAGAAGCCATCGCTCGCTAAAGCGCGTGATTTTATAGCGAGCGGCCGGTACCTCTGGAATAGTGGTATGTTCTGCATGCGGGTTGGGGACGCACTCGCGCAGCTGGCCCAGCATGCGCCGCACATTCTCGAGCAGGCGCAGGCCTGCTTCGACGCCTCTCAACAAAGTCGGGATTCCAGCGCGGACCAGATAAAACTTGATTCCATAAGCTGGGAGAAGGTTCCGGATATCTCCCTTGACTATGCGCTCATGGAGCACTCGCGTAGCGTGGGCGTCGTCACCTGTAATATGGGTTGGCGCGATATCGGTTCTTGGGATGCCCTGAGCGAACTTGAGGAAGCGGACGCCTCTGGCAACCGCATACAAGGCACGGTCCTGCTTCACGACGTGCGGGATTGCTTCGTACAAAGTTCGTGCCGGACTATCGGCCTGGTCGGAGTACAAGACCTTATCGTTGTCGA